>Ga0315289_10001026_pt1 | contig 43652 bp, 35 predicted proteins | sample YL17G11_40_MG_FD_203452 | JGI IMG/M metagenome (GOLD analysis project Ga0315289, IMG submission 203452) | Sediment microbial communities from Yellowstone Lake, YNP, Wyoming, USA - YL17G11_40 | ecosystem: Environmental > Aquatic > Freshwater > Lake > Sediment | place: USA: Wyoming | collected... | reverse complement strand
CAGCCCGTTTCGGTGGGAAGCATCGTGTGCGGACCGACTCCCTCTGCCGTGTTTGTGGAGGGTAGGTACTCATACCTTGCTCGCATGAATATGGGGGTCGCAATCGTCAACGTGACCAATCCTTCAGATCCCACCCTTGTGAGCACTCTCAGCACGCCAGGTGCCGCGAGGAGCATTTGGGTCACAGGAGGATTCGCCTACCTTGCTGAGGACGATAGGGGTCTTCGAGTGATTGACGTGAGAAACCCATCCTATCCCGTGATGGTGGGCATTTGTGACACTCCGGGTACTGCTTGGGATTTGTTTGTGGATGGCCGCTATGCGTATGTTGCTGACCTAGAATCTGGTGTCCAGGTCATCAACATCACGAATCCAATGCATCCCACGATCGTTGGTTCGTCCAACACACCCGGTTCGGCCCGGAAACTGTACAAGGCAGGTGACATCCTGTATGTCGCTGACACGACATCCCTTCAGGTCCTCAATGTCACGGACCCTACCAGTCCTCAGAACGTGACCTCCTTCACACCATGCTACGCCTTGGACGTGGCAGTGGCAGGAAACTACGCCGTTGTGTGTGACAATGCGATGAAGGTGCAGACGCTCAACGTTACCAATCCGGCATCGCCAGTTCTGTTTGGCGAAGCCTACACCCCTAATTGGTGCTCAGCTGTGAGGGTGGCTGGCGACTATGCCTTCATGTCCAACGCAACCAAAGGATTGAATGTCATTCGGGTAATGGAGACCCGAACCGCGAAGTATGAGCCATTCGCAGTTGCTCAGTCCCTGTCCGTCTATACACCTACGGGGACATTCACAGTGACCCGGGCGACTCTGTACCAGAGCTACTGGGTCTCGCCACCCGTGACAAACATCACATTCTTCCTGACTGCAGACGGGGGATCTCACTGGGAAACTGTCACGCCCGGGGTCGAGCATGTACTCATCCATCCGGTGGCCAACATGGGCTTGAGATGGAGGGCAGAATTGACGACGCAGAGCTCGCGCATGGCGCCAGGCCTCTCTGGGCTGTCCATTGAATTTGAATCACTCATAGAGGCTCCCGCACTGCTGAGTCCGGCCCATGAGGCGGTTATGACTGACTCAACGCCCACTCTCCAATGGACCAGTGTCTCCGGAGCTATCGACTACAGGGTGCAGCTCGACACTGTAATCACGTTCAATTCAACCGACTTGGTCACAGCCATCGTGACAGCCACGTACTACGCACCGTCGCCCCTCTCTGACGGCACATGGTTCTGGCGTGTTTCTGCGCGGGACTCAGGTTTCTCTCTCGGCTATTCGTCTGCAGTCCGCAGCTTCACTATCGAAACTGCCACGACAACGACCACGACAACGACCACGACAACGACCACGACTACAACGGCAACGGATCTACCATTCTTCACTCTTGCCATAATCGCGGTCGGCGGTGTGATTGTCGTAGTGGTTGTTGTATTTCTGTTGAAACGTGGGAAGTAGGCCAGACGGAGGTCAATGTCGGCGGGCGAATGAACGTCCTACGTCCCGCCCGAACAGATGGCCAAAGGAAGACGAGAAAAGAACTGTAGAAACCGGTCGATTTGAACGACCGACCTCAGGGTCCTCCGTCCGAGTACGCCAGCTGAATCTGCTCTAGCAGAAGAAGTAGCATAACTAGCAGAAGGAATGAACAGAAACAGTAGTCACATGTGAGAGTTCGGATGAGTGAAGCTTGCCGCAGGCTAGAATACTCCGCCCCAGAATGTGACGATATACATGGCCTCGCTAGGGAAATACACGAGATCTACAAACGGTGCCCTGACGACTGTCTTGGGCACATCTCTGAGAGGCGTTGGGGTGCCGAGATAGTCATAGAGCTGGTCGGGTCCGCCCAGCGTGTCCACCACTACGGTGATTGCGTACTCATTAGTGATCCAAGGCGACCATGCTGTGACGAAGACCACAGCAATGAGTATGGCGATGAATACTCTGTGCCATCGAAGTCCAGATTGGGTCATTGCTGACCCATGGGCAGCATACATGGCTAAAGAATCTTCATATCCCTCCAAGTACAGCACATCTTGATGATGGTGTCTTGAGGGAAGGAGAGCGGTCGGACAACATCTATGTCGTCGTGGACTCATCTAAGATAGTTCGATGCGGGTGGTGCGGTCTCATGGAGAGCGAGATCTGGAGATATACTCGGATCGGGACCTTCTGCTCAGCCGAGTGTGCGTATGCAAGTGCTGCATCTGTAGAGCTTGGTGTGTTCATTTTTATGGTTGCTTTCTCCCCGTTCCTCATGATAATAGCTGGGCCTGGAGGCGCTGCTGCGTCACTCCTTCTTCTTGTGACGCTCGGCTTACCAGCACTTTTCTGTGCCGTGCGGGGAATGACGCACAGACAGTCCGTGCCAAGAGACTCGAGGAGAAACAAGGCCCCTCTTGACGCTGCCTTACTCAGAACTGTGTCTGCCGCTGTGAGTTGTCCCAGATGTGACGGGAACCTAGACCTGCGGAGCATCGGTGAGGACAGGGTCTATGTGTGTGGTTACTGTGGGGCCACTGGGACCATCTCTGTCATCGACAAGAGCAAACCGAGAGGAGTATGAGTTTGGCCGACACTGGCGTGGAAGGTCATCTGGGCGAAGTGTCTGCACTGGTAGCACTCATACTTCTCCTTCCTCTAGGTGCTATATTCGACGAGGAATTGCTGACGATACCGAGTGTGACATGGATAATCAACTACAGAATCATAGGTCCCAATCAGGGGATGAGCTTCAGCTTTCTCAGTCCTGCTGACTGGATGGCCGGGCTTCTTCTCTCTCTTCCTCGTTTCCTTTTCGTAAGGCAGATAGTTCGTTATTATGAGGGGCGTACTTCAATGAAACGAACACTCCTAATCGGGTTGCTGGGAGAGCTCAACACGCTCTGGTATGCCCTGCTCATTTCTCTGCCAGTGCTTTTCATACCCGGCCTACGATATGTAAGGCTCGGAGTCCCGATACCATTCCTATTGCTGATTGGTTGGTCTTGGATGGCGTATCACCCACCACGGCAAGATACTCAGTCATGGTTGGAGCCCAGGTGACTGTATTCGTTATGCCATGCGGATGCTGGACAGCTGACCAACAGCCATGAGCGAAAAGGATAGCACGGCAATCTTGCTTATACCCTAAAGCCTGCACGCTGAGCGACAGGCTGGAGTTGCAAGACGGATAGCGGGGTCAAATCATCCCTTACAAGCTTGGTGCCCCAGAAGAGAGATGGTAGCGGGAGGTCGATCTGAACGACCGATCTCGGGGTTCCTGCAGCATGTCCTGAAGGATTGATGCGCCAGATGATATGACTAGATCCCAAGGGCTCCAATCCTATCATCCATCAGAAATGCTTCTGAAAAGCATATATCTATGCGAAACCATCCGCCTCTGGAGGGTTCGTTGATTGTTAGGGAATCACGCATCTAAACGAATTGCCCCAGTTCTGGTAGCCCTACTGCTTCTGGAAGCTGCTGGACTTGTTCCAGTAACTGTGACTTTCCCAAGCGAATGCGTTGAATCTGTGAAAGCGCCTGATTGTACAGGACCTCAAGTAACTGTGGAACTTGTAGACGTAACTCAATCCATCGATTTCACGCTTGACGCGTATAGCTACAAAATAGTGCAATTCAGCTATTCTGCGCCGCGTGTGGGGCAATCAGTCACGTATCAACTGTCATTCTCAGTATCCGGCGGCACGGTGGAATTCTTCATTTGCACTCCGGGAGACGCGAGTTTGTGGGCGGCTGGAAGTACGATTATTGTATCCACATCAGACTACTGGGGTGGCACCAGTGGGCTTTCAATCATCAGAGGATTCTATTCGGGATATCCGCCCGCCTTCGTATTCAATCATGATGGTAGTGGTTCACGCACTGTCACGGGATCTGTTGTTGTGGATACAACTCCCCCCTCTATCGTAACATCCTTGGTGGACGGACAGACTTATTCTGGAGACGTAGTGATAACCGCAAGTGCGACCGATGCTCTTGCTGGGGTCTATCGGATCACGCTTATTATCGATGGTGAAGAGGAATTCTGGGCCCATGATGACATTGATTATCTCTGGAGAACAGGCAGCTATTCGAACGATTATCACATAATACATGTCGTTGCTCAAGACGAGGATGAGAATTTTGCTGACCTTTCATTCACCGTGCAGGTTGACAACCATCTTGATCTTACTCTCTTTCTTGCGCTAGGGTCAGTTGGTCTGGTTGCGGTTGTTGCCGGTTTTGCGTACTGGTTACGGGTCAAGTCTAGAACAAAGACGGGACCCACTCCACGGATAACAAGCGAAACCTACCGTGCATCTCCTGTCAGAACTGCAAGAAGAGATGTTGAAGGCCGATCAAGTCCATTGAATCAGATCGTGAAAGAGCCTCACGATGAAACTCACGACGACTAGGCCAAGTCGTTCGCAATGTTGTTGAACCTGAAGAATGAAGACGGGTGCGGGGCGATTTGAACGACCGATCTCAGGGTCATGAGCCCTGCGGGATTCACAATGGCCTGCAAAAGGCAGATAAGACTGGTTCTTGAGAGGAAGAACGGCTGCCTCACTGACAGGGAGTGGAGAATTCTTTGCATGTAGAGCCCCTTAGCGTTTTGCAGCAACAGACGGTGGTTCACCTATCATAGGGTGGGGGAAATGGCCGCATCAGAGATTGTCGTTGAGTGGTTTGTTCCGATAGTACTTCTGACCATGGTAGTCACAGCAATCATAATCATGATTAGAAGAACCGGGCGCTTACGCCTTGGAAGGCCGCTGAAACTTCGAGAAGTTGCGACACTCATGATTATCCTTGCTTGGAACTTCACAATCGTACTCCCAATCTACGGGATTGCTCTTCTAATTGAGTATACATCAGGAAACTTGCCCGAGCTGGGCCTCGTCATCACGGCAGCCCTCGTGCTTGCACAGATTATCCCGCTGGTCCTCGTTACGGCCGGCTTTGTCTTTCTTCTTGCAGCCATGCATAAGGCCTGGGGTGTAGCTGGGCTGTCACTTCTTCTTGCCAGTGCTTTCTGGGTGGAAGTAGCGCTCATAGGCCGGGGGTTTGCGCACACTGCAATCGAGGGCTTCGTCAGCCTCCTGCAAAATGGCACCCCTAACGCTGTATTGACGCTATTTCCAATCATATTGCTGAGCATGTATTGCATGAAGTCGTCAGCCAAGAGCAACACCGATGAGCCGAATCAGCAGTCACGATTGCCTCAATATTCAAACTGGGCAAAGATAACCAGCTCAAAGCTGCTTGGAGGTCTGGGTAAGAGAGTTCTCATCGATGGCGATTCATTGGCCCTAGGAATTCTGTCGGAAGTCTATCACAAAAGCGCGTACACAGAGTACGTCATGGGGGTTGCAGCCAAGGAACGAGGACTGGCGATTTCTGACGCAACGTTCGGAGGAGGAATAGAATCCGCAAGGAGCAATCTTGCATCACTTATGAAACCCTACGGCATAATGGGGCGGCAGTCAAACCGAGCCCTACAAGCTTGCATCATCACCACGATTGTCCTTCTGATTGTCACGTTCTACCTACTGGTCTTCACTTCCAGTATCATGCTTGGATTTTTGTTCGGTATGGCTACGGTCTTCATGCTCTTCCCTTTTGTTCTTCTTACTTATTGCGCGTCATATGGGCCAGACAGGTACATGCCAATACCAGTTCCTCACAGAGAGAGCTACTTTCTTACTGAAACTGAGTTCAAACATAGAGTCGCGCTGGACCGCTCCTTCTTCGTTCTTGCATTGATCCTGCTTGGGACTCAGGTCTACAGTGCTTTGGGAATCCATAATCTCTTTGGCTGGTACTGGCCCTTGGCCGGCATTGTGATTCTTGCAGCCCTTCTCTTATTGTCGCGCAGTGATAACATTCTCTGTGGGCGTAGGGTTGGAAACGAGGAAACAGTGAAGCGTGCGCTTGAGTACATTGGTGCTCTAGAAGCAGAGAAGAAAGAAGGCATTGTTGCAAGTCACTTCGCCGAGCCCGAACAAGTCCAGTATCCAGCAGGCAAAGAGACTCCTGTGTCCACAGACTGGAAACAAAGGCTTGAGCAACTTGGGTTCGAGGGATTTGCCAAGCGAGTGGAATGCAATTCGGCTGAAACCTATGGGGAAACCATGCGTCAGTACGTCTTGCTAGGAGCCGGCGGCGTCTTCCTGATGTTCGGAGTTATTTTCATATCGATGTTCTATGGCACCGATTTTCTGCGCATTCTGACTCCTCTACCTGAAGTCTTACTCGGCTTGGGCCTTGTCATATTTGGTGCAGGAGCAGTGGAGTGGTTGCTCGACCGGAGACGCCGGCCTCTAGGTATTGCTAAGAAGCAATTGACACTCACAGTAACTTGGCTTGACCTTAAGGTGAGAGGCATCGAGAGTCCGGGGCTCATTCTGGATGCTCCTTATCCTTCAGAGTACTTCGGATTCGGTCTCAAAGGCATAATGGGCAGCGCGATTAGGGTTGCTATCTTAAGCTCAATCACAAAGCTGGGTTCACAGATTCCTTGGTCAAGTGAAGACGCCCGACGCGTTGGATCTGAGTCAAGCCGTTACGAAGCCATGGGCATCGTGGCCGGAGTAGTGGGCGGTGCCTTCCTAGCGGCTATTTGGTACTTCCTAACGACGACTGTAGATCTGTCCTTCATGGGCGATGTGTTCGCTAGGGCGTCGCTAATGATGCTTCTGCTTGCAGTCTTTTGTTTCGTAGGCGCGGTCCGGCAGGCTGCAAAGTGGGCTCGGACGAAGTCATCCAACCCTCCGTGGCTCAGGGGCACAATGCTCGGTGTTGATGTTTCACCAATCGATACATTGACTGCGCTTCTGAGATTGCTCGTAGCTAAGTGCGAGAGTCCTTTGAGGGTCTTGGTACTGGGCGACTATGCCGAGCTGGCCTACACAGGACGGGTCTACAGGACAGACCGCGGGTTTGAACTGAAGGAAGCCGTCTTCATTCCCAACCAGTGAGATGACTGTGTTGCTGTCGAGGAAACCAAGAAGTCGTGACTAGCCGCGCGCAAGGTTTGGTTCAGGAAGAAGAAGTGGTAGCGGGGGGTCGATCTGAACGACCGATCTCTGAGAAGCAATTCTAGTCGTTTCAACTGGACGAAAACGCTTAAGCATGAAACATCCCTCATGTGGGAAGGTGCGTGTATGGAGGTCAAAGAGATTGACATATCCCTGATCCGGGTGTCTGAGTTGAACGTGCGGAAGGACTTGTCCGCCGGGACCGAAGACACCGATATCGAGGATTTGGCGAAGAGCATAGCAGAGCAAGGCCTGCTGAGCCCAATCACGGTTCTGAAGTCTGCCGATGGTGGCTACGAGCTCATCATAGGTCAAAGGAGATATCTGGCATGCAAGCGGCTTGGATGGAAGAAGATACCTGCAATTGTGCGCGACAGCATTGAGGGAACTGATGCGGTTGTTCTCTCGCTAGTAGAGAATGTTCACCGGGCAGACGTGAGTCCAATGGACAAGGCGCGGGCGTATGGGAGGATATTCGAGAAGTCGGGCAGCTACGACAAGGTTGCTCGAGATACGGGAGTTTCAGTCACAACTGTCAGGAAGTACATGAAGCTGCTGCAGCTCGCTCCTTCAATACAGGAGCAAGTCGGAACGCGGTCTGGTCCTGCCGGGATAGACACGCTCTCCAAGCTCGCGAGTACCTTCGAGTCGCCAGAAGACCAAGAGCGAGCACTGGGGGCGGTTTCGGGGTTCGAGTCTGACATCCAAAGTGAGATTCTCAAACGTACAGGTGGCGATATTGAAAGGATTGATGAATTGAGAGAGCAGGCACTGGACGGAGCCTTCCGGGTTCACATCTGTAAGGGACTGAATGATTGCGGATTCATAGATGTAAGCCTCATCCCCTTGGTTGAACGACTGATTGAGATGAACAAGTCCGGAGAGGCTAAGATTGAAGAGATCAGGCAGCTGTTAGGAGTCGACAGGTGAGCCGGCATTTCTCATCTGAACACCATTGACAGACCCGCCTCCTGCAGCCTAGGGCGCACAGCTGGGTCTGGAACCTTTCAGCATATAGCCGTCTGAAGGAGAAGTAGGTACTGTATACCGCGATTAGGCAGAACGAGGAAATGGAGTGAGTCCTCGTCTGACTGTTTCTTTGAGTCGTGCTCAGCTGAAATGAGAGGGTCGGGCCTGCAGTCAAGCAAGCTCCGCGCGGCACTGAACGCTCGCGCATTATCTCCTCGATGGAACCTTTGAAAGAGCGTAAAGAGGCATGACGACTCTCCGGGGATAGGAAGTGTTTTTGTGAGTACAATGCTAGTGAGAACAATGAGCCCGCATAGATTTGACTCATTCTACTAGCCGCAGGGCGGTGATCGAATCAGCATGCGTTTCGTGGCCTTCTCTGATTGGAGGGTTCAGTCCTTTGAGCCTCTTTTAGAATGGATGAAGTCTGCAGAAGCAGATTATGTGGTGTATGCAGGTGATGATACCATTCGGATGGCAGACCTTCCTAGAGAAGGATTGAGATTGCTGCTTAGGAATCGCACCAAATACGATGTGCCTGACACCTCTGAAGATGAGCAAATCATCTTGGACCAGACAACGCTCACCCGGTTCGTTAGAAAGGTCAAGAAGCGAGAGCACGACCTTGTTTTCTCTTCCAGAAACCGAATCCTCTCCGGGTCAGTCTGGCCACTGCAAACGCAAGTCAGCGGAGAGAGAAGCAGGCCAGTCTGGTTCGGTCCGCGACCACCAAAAAGTGGGCCATGCCTATACTACAGAAGGTTTTCTCCAAGCTGGATTGACAGAATAGCTGCCACAACGGTCAACGGACTGGGGGCAATAGTAGGGAACGACTGTGAATTCCACGACCATTTGAGGTTCATGCGCAAGCGAGTCGCAGACTTGCACAGGCACCCGCGAGTCATTGATGGAGTCGCATTCCTTGGACTCGAGGGGTCCCCGGGGGATATCGGGGTCGTCCTTTACGAGGAAGAGGACGCTTACACTCACCTGACGCAGCAATGGGATGCCATATCGGAACTTGATCCCAAATACACGGTGCTTGTAACACATGCCCCTCCAAAAGGGATTCTGGATCTATCAATGCGCTTCGGCGTAAACAACATCGGTTCAGAGTCAGTGAAGCGCTTTGTTCTTGAACGCGATATCGGACTTGTAGTCTGCGGTCACAGCCACATCAATGGAGGCAAAGTGACACGGCTGGGCGGCTGCACGGTTCTCAACATAGCCTCCCACGACTATCAAGACGCCGCAGGCTTAGTTGCATTGGTCGGCCTCGACGTACATAGGCAGCCAAAGATACAGATAGAGCGCCTGTGGGACCAAGACTCGACACTGCGTTTGATTCATGGAATCGGAGAGGTCAGGCTCCAGAACCTCCGTCATCTTGGCATCACGGGGCTGGAGAACGTTTCGGAGAAAAACCGACGCAAGATGCTCGGGCTTTCTGGCGTTTCGGCATCAATGGTCAATCGGTGGATCCTCGAAGCCAAATCACTGAGAGATGGTACGGCATGCAGAATATGTGACGATGCTTGGCGAGAACTGCGTCCTCAAAGGGTCCTTGTCTACGATGTTGAAACGAATATCGAACAAAGCAAAGTCTGGTGTATAGGGGTCTGGAACGGACGCGAAAAGGAGTTTGTTCAGTTCTTTGAAACACGGAATGAACGCAGGCTCCTAGACAGCCTCTTCGAATACGTGAATAATAGTCCGAATCTCGTTCCGGTCAGCTTCAGCGCCACAGGCTTTGATCAAAGAATGTTGTGTCAATCAGCAAAACGATACCGATTGGAGGTGCCATCTTGTTTTGAACATGAAATCGATCTTGGTTCTCTTGTAGTGCATAGAACAATCGGGATGCCAAAGGGCGGCTTGAAGCAAGTGGCACCATTCTTCTCCTACGAGTGGGCAGACCCATCTATAGATGGCATGTTTGTTGGAATGGAATACTCGCGCTTCCTACAAGACGGTTCAGAGCCTGATTGGGACAAGCTTCTGGAATACAACAAGGATGACGTTATGGCGACACTGCAAGTTCTCACTTCATTGCTGAACCTTGAAGAAGTGACAGCCGAATGATTCATTCAAATAAGCTGCTGCAAAGCTAATGAATAGCTTGGTGGGATTCTACTCTGATGATGGGAGAAGAGCTGCGCAACCCGACATGGTATCTACGGATTCTCTGGTTCGATATCTGCATCTGGAAGTAGAAGAAGCTGACAGCGGGGGGTCGATTTGAACGGCTCGAACTAGCTGGAAACTCCGCGGCGTCTGTAATGCATATTAGGCAGTTCAGCAGTGTCATCATAGTGGAATGGAAATGGAGCAAGATCTCAAAGAGTTCCTGCAGACTGGGAAAGGATGGGACCGAATAAAGACTAAGACTCCGGGTCTGTTCATTCGGAAGTTACCCGGGTCTGCCAAGAGGGGGTCCTCTCTTGCTATCGAACTGAACCCGCCCGACCAAGATGGGAACCCAACCAAGAAGAACGGCCTGTTCATTCGAACCAGCCGGGATGTGGATTTCTACAAGAAGATGCTGGAACATCCACAGATTCCGAAGGTGCTCGAAATGCTTTCGAAAGTGAATCCGGCTCAGGAAGAAGAGCGCATTCTCGATATCTGAGTAGAACCACTGCTACTGCTCGACTAGCAGATGCGCAGACCCAAGTTGGCCAGAAAAAGAGAAAGCAACTCAAGATCTATTACGATGTAGTGGTATCTGCCTCGATTCCGCATTACTCTGTCGACAGTTACCCAGACCCAAGCTTCGACGTTGTTTGTTGAAACCAGGAACACAATCCCTTGAGAGTCCTGTCTAGCTGCGTGTCCTAGCGCCGAGATTCTGGGACATAATGCGGAATCACGGTTCGATGTCACGGAGCAAAAACAGGAAAAGAGGAGATGGTAGTGAGGCTTGATTTGAACGACCGATCTCAGGGTCATGAGCCCTGCGGGATTGTATGGAGTACAGCATGCAGTAGTCGTGAGTGGACTAGTATCCGAATAGGGCGAGAAAGAGGGCGAGAACCACAGGATACACATTGTAGCCCGAATGCATGACGAAACATGCTACTATGTTTTTGCTTCTCGTGTAGACCAATCCAAAGAACAGACTGGACGTGAAGACAAACAGCAGGTCTATTGCCGTAGCAAATGGAGGTCCTGGAAACCAGTGAGCAAGAGCGAAGACTGCTGAAGTCAGCAGATTCGCTTGAGTGTCTGACACGAACCAGCTCAGACGCTCCTGAACTATGCCACGGTAGAGGATCTCCTCGAATAGAGGGCCAAATAGGCCTACCGTCAGCAAGAATTCCAACCAGTCAGCATTCGGGTCAACCGGAAGGCGATTCATCGAATGCTCCCCGACCTCTGGGAGGAGGAATGTCAGAGCCAGCGTAATGCAGGTCTGCAATCCAAAGACAGCTATTACAATCAGGCGCAGACTTTGCGCTAGGTCAGACCGCAAACCCACGATACTCCAATTGACTTTGATTATGCCGAGAACACACAACGCAAATGCAGAAACGAGAATGATGGTGTTTGCGAGTCTGTAGCCCATGAAGACGAGCAGTGTCTGAACCGAAAATACAATGACCATTACGAAGAGGAAGCGACGTGATGGCTTCAATGGCATAGAGTCGGTTGCATTTTGCGGGTTCTCCATTGACATCACCGCGATTCGTTTCCTAGGTCCACACGATCTATTCCTCGGGCACGCCGAGCATCCTGCGTATCTCCTTCTTCGATTGATTCGAGCAAGATAGCGCCGGCCGTTACCACGAAGCCACCAAGAAAGATGATAACTGGGGAGGCCAATCCGCGAGCCCTGAGGTGTGTGCTCACCATCTGCCGAACCGCTTCTTGTCGCGCTTGTGGGCAGAATGATGATCCTTCTGCGACCCGAAGACCCACAGGTTGCTTCTCCGGTTGTCGGTCTTGTCCCTGTTGATGTGATGAACGACTTCCCCGAACCCCAGCTTCCGTCCCAGTTTGCGCTCTGCAACATGGCGGTGCACGGGTTTCCCTGAGTCCTCAAAGTGCTTGTAGCCCTTTTTGTCCTTGAAGAATCTAACCATGTTGCGTAAGTGGCAGCAGGAACAGAAAAACATTCGCCGGCTGACGCTTGCGAAGTGATGAAAGAACCCCCCCTCATACGAAAGAGGCCTGACCGATCATAGGGATCTCAATGAGATTGTAGAATGAAATGGTAGCGGGGGTCGATTTCCATGTATCTGTATATCAACAATATAAATGGCCTAAGTGCTGAAGGATAGCCGAGCAGGACCACCCACTCAGATTCTTCAGCTTCCAGACACTTTGTAGATCTGCAAAATCGCCTTTCCAATCTTATACAGAGAAACAAACAGCAGAATTAGCATAACGGGAAACATGACCAAGTAGCCCAGAGCATTCTGTGGCGTGACGAATTCACTTGGATACGCAAAGAAAAAGTAAGCGAAGAGCAGGACAATGACCCAGAAACAGCATGAGCATACTGTCGCATTCCTTTCCTTCCTCCGGTCTCTTTCTCTGTTGGAATCTTCTGGCAGACTAATCTCCGTCATGTCCTCATAACCTGCAAGGCTGTACGAATCTCAGTGGCCTCTATTTAACCCCTCTCTCAAAAAGGCCCGCTTTCTCTCTTTCAGAAACAGAGATGGGATGCTGTATCCAATCATATGACCGGGATTCTCAGGTCTAGAGTCATCTTGACCCGTGCATAGAGTGTCGGGTTGAGTCCTCAAAGAAAGGAGATGGTAGAGGGAGTCGATCTGAACGACCAATCTTAGAGTTCTTCGCCTCTGATTCATCAGGCCACAAGTCGTTATATATCGGGGAATGGAGCTGTAACGGGAGGCACCATAGTGGTCTGTCAAGTATGTGGGGCAAAGAGCGGCATCCATCCTTTGTGTCCTGTTGACTACATGAGATACACCAAGGGTGAGGTGATCAAGTGTTCGAAATGCGGCATGTTGCGCCCGAAGAAGGGTGAATGCCTCAGATGTGGTAATTCGCTGTCACCCGAAGACATACCGCTCCTGAGGGACGATATTGAGTACTGGGGGAAGAAGCTGTTCGCGATAGCCATGAAGGGGAAGGAATGGGGACGCGAAGACTACGACCTGCGCAGATACGACAGCGTGTTAGAGGTATCTGGAGAGTTCAAACCCTTCTGGGAGGACTCCAGCAAGAGCATGGCTGTCCTGCCCAAGAAGCAGATGTTTTCTTGGTCGACCGAGCTGTACAACATTGCAGACGAAGGTCTGCAATACTCAGACGACAGCTATGACATAACTCGATACTCTGACATCCTGAGAATCTCTAACGAGATAGACCAGGAAGCCAAGTCCTACTTCGAGCAGCCCGTGCCGATGCCGAAGAAAAAGGCTCCTGCCTCAGATGTGGAATTCGTAACTGACAGGGACATAGCACCGAGGCTCGTAGGAATGCTCGAGCGGGCAGAAAAGATGGTCCTGATTGCCTCCCCGTGGGTTGGGGGGATAAATGACATCCTCGACAAGATGGAAGAAGTGCGGAAGGCGCGGAATGTGCAAGTCAAAATCGTTGTGCGTCCACCGGAACCTGACAAGGACATCGCACATAGGGAGACTGTCAGAGGGCTGAACAAGAGGGGTTTCCATGTTGAGATGGAGGAACTCCTTCACGCCAAGATGGTGTTGGTCGATGACAAGGAGCTGTACATAGGCTCGGCGAACCTGACTCCCACCTCGATGGACATGAACCTGGAAGTGGGGATCTGCACGAGCAATCCCGAGGTCGTGTCAAAGGCTGCGATGTACTTCGAGCAGGTGTTCCAAGAGGCATTCGACAAGAGGTTGGATTCAAAGGCCTGAGGGCGCTAGACCCAGAAACGAGTTGGCCCAATTCCTCGATTTCTGCGGTAGTTTGATTAGTAAGCGAAGGAGTAGACAGGCCTATTCATGGGAGGTAATCATCCTGAAGCTAAGAGGAGGGCATCTCTCGAAGAACATTGAGATTGAGGCGGGTCTGTGGGACTATGTTGAGATTCCGTGCCGAGAAGGCAGCGTGATATCGATTCGAGCTGATGAAACAGACGGGGAAGACTTCAATGTCTATCTTCTTCCGAGCAACTATGTCAAGCGCAAATTACTGACCGGGGGTATCTATGAGTACCAAGACCAGAAGGCCCTCTGGCGGAAGGAGAAGACGGTTTCTGTCAAGAAGGACTACACGGTAGACACGAGGGACGTCTATTTCGTGGTCTTCGACAACTATCATGCCAAATCGAAGCCAAAGTCAATCGACATTGAGGTCAGTGTGGAACATCTGCCGCTGAAACTGGGTGAAGAGCCGCTTAAAGAGATCTTCGAGGTTGAAGCTGGTTACTTTGAACCGATTGACGTTGACGCAAAGACTGGCGACATGATTCGTGTGTTCGGTCGGGTCACCAAGGGCAATGACATCAACATATCGATTGTCAGCAAGGCATACGAAACCCAAGAAGAAATCGACCTTGACAAGGCCTACTATACCAAAGAGAAAGCAAGCGATTTCAACATCGAGTACAGTTGCAGCAAGAACGAGCCTCTAATCATAGTTTTCGACAACGGATACAGCCTGCGCACCCCGAAGACAGTAGATGTGTCAGTGCAGATCGTGAAGGGTGCCGTGCCAGAGTCTGGCGACTGGACCGAATGCCCGTTCTGTCACTTCAAGAACCAGAAGGGCGCTCGCTACTGTACCCATTGTGGGGCGAAGCTCTAGGGCTGCATGACTGGAGGCCATAAGAAACCTACGGGGGTCGGGCGAATGCCGGTGAAAGGCATGAAGCGTAGTATAGTGATGGGAATCACAGTACTGGTGGTCGCGGTTGCATCAGGCTTCTCGCTTGCAGGCATACAGGCAGTGAACAGAAACGAAACTCAAGAAGGCACTCAGATGGACTTGGACATGGTTCTGTTGACTAATGATTATACGGTCCATGACCCAATACTAATCACATCTAATGCCGACTTTGCCAGTCAAGGTTGGCCGGGAAATGGAACTGCCGGGGATCCGTATCTGATTAGTGGGTTTTCAATAGCGCCCTCTGACAACCAGAATCGGTCCATCTTCATCCAGAACACAGATGTCCATTTCATTGTGAGCCATTGCTTTTTCTATGGCTTCTCTTACAGATTCGGACTAGAGATGCGTAATGTTACAAATGGGAGAGCTAATGATGTCAAGTGCTTTGACTATGATGCGATCGGAGCATTTGATAGCTCGGATATCGCTATTGATGGCAACAACGTTTCTTACATCTATCTGACATCCTGCGAGCGTGTCGTAATAGATGGCAATGTCGGCAATGTGAGCATAGATCGTAGTTCTGATGTTTCGGTTATGCACAATGCAGACGGGTATATCAGTATCTACGAGTCCAATCGCACAGTCATCCGAGAGAATACGTGCTTGTGGCTTGGTTCAGACCACACCAAGAGCAAGTCATACAACTGCACAATCGACGGGAATATCATTGTCGGGGCAACATATCCATTGAGAGTTCTATCTGTCAGATTGATAGGTCTTGCTTCAAGCATCTTCGAAAACAACACAGTTCTATACGCCGACGATGCAATTGACTTAGAGTCCTGTGAGTCGGTTGTTGTTGCCAACAACACAGTATTCGAAAGCGACCATGCAATCGGATTGTCAGCTTCTTACAACATTTCAATGACGTGGAACGTCTTCAACGCTCAACTTGGCGACGAAGCTGCTGTCTACGACCAAACCGGGTCGAATTCCTTTGACTATAATTGGTATTCCAATTATGACGGCATAGATGAAAACGGTGATGGTATTGGAGATACGCCATACAATATGTCTGGGGTTCTTGATATGCATCCTCTAATGCGCTTAAGAGGCTTCGAAATCTCACCTCGGAACACGACGACATCCACCACTATTACGACCACCGCGACTTCAACCGCGACAATGGACGGTGAACCAATTCCGCCTTTGGTCGTGACTGCATTAGTTGCGGGATCTATCAGTGCCATCGTAGCCATCATAACAGTCCGAATGATGATGAAGAAGCAGCTTGCACATCAGAGTAGCTCGTGAGCCCTTCTGCTCATGATTGTATCTCTTGCTCAGAAACAGCGGTGGGCGACATTCGACCCAATGCCACTGGTTTCTTGGGACGATCGCTTGACATGCGAACCTATATGGCACCTCGGGTTCCAATCACTGTCTGGAGAAGCACGGGATGTCGGAGGACGTGAGAGAAACCGCCCTCAAGGTCTACACAGCCATCTTTGAGTATGTCCTCGCTAAACGCTAGCTGTCAAGTTTCAGTACGACGGTACAATTTCATCATCCGGCCAACTCTAATCCTATGATTCGGAAATGGAGTATCACTGTTCAAGAGATGCCTTAATCACGGCCTCAAGAACCCAGACGCATCTTGCTACGCGAAGAAGAGCGGCCGCCGCAATACTCAGACTGAGAACTGTCATTATCTCTGATGAGGACAATACACTACTGATCAAGGCAATGATGACTCCGACTCCTAAAATCTTGATAGTGCTGACGAAGATCCTCCAGAGTTCGTTGAATGAGGGATGCGTTCGGGCTGTCGCGAATCTTGGTTGATTCAGCTGTGTGAATACGACACCAAGCGTAGTAAGAATGAAACCCAGAAGCGTTGCTTCTATCTGAGCCAGTGTCAAATACAGCTTTGGCACCTGCTCTAGCATTTCAGTACCGAATACGGTCCAAGATAGGAACCAAACGATTGGCCCCGAAACAAGCCCAATGGCCAGCTCAATCTTAAGACAGTTCTTGTTGTATCGGTCCTTGATCGTCATGAGTATCTAACTCCCATCCTTGATCAATCTCTGTCTTCAACGAATTGTAGACCCTATCAATCGCCTTGAACATATCTTCGTCGTCTGCATTTATCGAACGTTCTCGTTTTCGTTTCACAATCTCTTCTGTACAGAGATGTGCCTCAAGTAGGTCGATGACGGTAGTCTTCGTGTCCTCACCGAATCTGACGCCTACACGTAGACGCTCAAGCTCTCGCTTGAGGGTGCCGTCTTTCAGAGGCTTGCGAATTGCCTTCCAGAAATCGCCCAGCACAGGGCCTCTTTTCTTCTTGTTTGTTATCAAGCCACGAATCGCATACTCATCCCATTCTTCCCACTTGGAGAGGGACCTCACTGCACCGGATATGCCTGCCTGAGAAAGACCGTAGACAAACGGTCGGTTCAGTCGAGCGACAGCCATGTCAAAGAAACGCACCTCAGATATACGAGGAATCATTTTGATGAATCGTGCGGTGGGTATTCGTTTAAGCACCACATCATCGACAAGATGGCCGCTGCGTTCCTTGATGAACTTCTTGAGGCCTTCCGGAGTCGGTCCTTCGTTGACACGTTCCCATGCAAGCACTCCTCCGGGGTAGATTACACCATGGGAGAGCACGAGGAGGCCCTGCTTCTCAGCCAGTTGAAGTGCCGTAATCAGTCCTTCTTGCTCCAAGTCAGGGATGTCTGTTCTGTTCGTCCGACCTAGAACAAAACGAATGACTCCTGACGCATCTGTCTTCGCATCGACAAGCAGGTTTGCAAAGCCCGGAGAAGAGAACAGGAATCGACTTTGCTCCTTCGGCTTATCAGTCCATTGCAGCTGCTCAAGAACCTGAAAGACCTCAACTGGGTCGGGGTGAGTCGTAGGCGTCGTCATCAGATTGATGAGTTCAATCCTCCAGAAGCAAATCCTCCGTTTTGTGTGTGTCTTCCTGTTGTAATCAGGCAAATCAACCCACCACTCATTCAGCCTAGATAGGATACGGACTAATAATGTTTCTCAGAACAGAGGTGAGCCCCTCGGTGAGCGAACGTGCGATATCTAGAGCGGGGAGTTTCCACATGTTCACAACCATCATATCCACAGAGCACACAAAGATTATCAGTAGGAACAACTTGATAGGGCGTCGCAAAGGACTGAACAATCGACTGGTTGTCGTATCCTGCCCAATGCGACGAGAGTCCGTCGGCGGAGTTTCAGGCTGGAGAACCGGGAACCCGGCCCCGATCGGGGTCTCATCCGGCGGACTCTGACGTTGCTTCACGCCGCCCAAATAAAAGAGTTACTCACGGTCGTAATGGCATATGCGAGCCACGAGCTAAGCTCTGTGCCATTCACTCCCCCGGAACCATCACTCAGAGTTGTCCCAAACGCAACAAGATTGTGCTAGTTCTTGCTCATCACAAAAAGGAGATGGTAGCGGGGGGTCGATTTGAACGACCGATCTCAGGGTTATGAGCAGAGTATGCTTAAATGATACAAGCTCAAGATTCAGCCGGGGACATGACCGATGGAGGTAATCAAAGAGAGAATCGTCGATATCCTCCTAGATTTGAGGTCTCTCTGCACCCATTGCGGTGAATGCTGCAGGGACGAGTTCTTCTTCTTGACGGATACTGAGTCGCCAGTTCTTGCTCGAAAGCTTCTCGAAAAGGGCGGTATACAGCTCATTAAGGAGCATATCCTCCGCAATCCCACGCCATACAACGTGTGGGGACAGTTCTTGTTCCATTACGGAGAATCGTGCCCCTTTCACACCAGCGATAGATGCAGTATATATGAGGAGAGGCCCATCACATGCAGGTTATTCCCTTTCGTCCTAGGGGGTTTATTCGACAATCATAATACTGACATAAGGGACCCACATTTCATAGTCCTTACCGGAAAGACGAGGTATGCATGTGTTGACGCATGCGGCAGGATAATCAGGAAGATGAATCAGTTTTCGGAGCTGGGCCCTGCAGTCTTTACAGTCGTGTCCAAGATTATACCTGCTGCATTGCTTGATTCAGGGGGTTTTGCTTACTGTTTCGGGCAGGCCCGGGCGCGGGGACAGGAATTCATCGATACCGCGGGCATGATGTTCCAGAATGAGGTTCAGGTTGAAGCCTTCTTGACAGAGCAATTCCGTAAGGCACAGGGCGTTGTGGTCAATGACTGGGTTGCTCACTCTGTATCTCTGACAGACGAGGAAGCCAGTCGATTGGCATCTGACTTGCACGCTAGGAAAGCTGCATCGAAGACATCAAAGAGGCTCCAAAGAGTGACTGCATTACATCCAGAAATAGTCAATTCTCGCGATGAGTTCAGGCGAGGGGGATAGACGCAGGTGATGGGCTCTACGAATACAACCTGTGCAACTGCAGAGAGGATGGTGCGGACTACTCTCTCGAGAATAGGACGTTCAGGTTCATTTCCTCTCCTCCAGTCCCAGAGGATAATAACGTGTCATATGGTCTTAGGATGTTCCACGCCAACTTTGAGGTGAACCGGAGCCCGGGCTACGTGGAATGGTTGACCTTTTCATACGGAGGGTCAAAGAAACTGTAGAGTCAGTCCAAGAAGGAGTTGATAGCGGGTGATTGATTTGACCGATCGACCTCAGGGTTATGAGCCCCGCAGGATTGTGTAATCCAGAGTACTTTGGTGACAGTCATCGAGCCACAAAAACGCAGATAAGGTCGGACCCGGCGATGGACTATACATTCGGAACCGATGCGGGGCGGAAACATCATTGACTTCAGATATCGCCGGGCAGCTTGAAACCATTCGACGCTTAGTGAGTGAGGACCCGAAAATCTACAGAACTGGTAGAGGGGCTGAGGACAACGTTTTGGAGCATCTCGTTCGTCCTCTTCTGTACAGCCTCGGGTGGAATTCGCCTCCGTACAATGTCGCAAAGGAATATGAGGCCAAGCTGAAAGATGGTACGGGTCTCGTTGATCTCGCACTAAGAAAGGGCACCTAGGCACTCATGGCAATCGAGGTCAAGAAGCTGGGGAGCGGACTAGGAGCGAATTCGGATGCAGCTGCACAGCTGATGGAGTACTTGATTGCACTGGAATTGAAATTCGGTGTCACCAGTGATGGGAACTCTTGGTATCTATACAGACGACAGGGCTTCGAGCTCGAAGTCGTCTGGAGCGTTAATGTTTCTGATGATGGAACCGAGCAGTGCACTGGCAGATTCGTCGATATTGATTCTAAGAGTGTGGAGCATCTTGAGGAACGAATTGAGCTCGGCAAGAAAACAGAGTCTGTTTTGAAAGACAAGTGGGAGAGCATAATCCGGGACAAGGAATCTCAGATTGAAGCTCTTGCTCCTCTATTGAAATCCGCAGTCGAATCATCCGACAAGAACTTGAGAATAGATGTGGAAGAAGCCGAAGAGTTCATCCAAGGCCTCTATCCGGAACAGGCCTCACTTCTTCTATCACCTCGGACCAAGTCTGGCACCACAAGATTGGCTCCCATCAAAAAGCCTACGAAAGCCAAAGGGGGTGTCAGAGAAGCGCCACCCAAGAGGGTAAGAATCAAGACCGAGTCCTTTGACGTGGAAAACGTATACGCGATACTAACTTACACAGCAGAATGGCTGATTGAGCGCGGACATATCACGAGAGATGAGTGTCCTGTGAAGGTTTCTCGTGGGCCAAAATGGGATCTCATTAACACGGTTCCTAGTCACAGCAACGGAGAGAGATTCCGAAGGATAAGGAAACTGTCCAATGGCCTGTATATGGAGGTTGCCTACAATAGAGCGGGCGCCGAAAGAATGGCGAGGGAACTGTTGGAGAAGTATGGGTATTCGAAGGACTTGCTCAGCGTGGAGTACTAGGAACAAGACTCCACAGGCTGGAGCAATGAGCGTCTGTGGACTACGCCTTCTCCGAAGCCAATATTCTACCTCTCGGCCTGCAGCTTCTTGAGCTCCTCTATGACTGCGGGCACGACCTCGAACAGATTCTGGACGACTACGAAATCGGCCATTACAAAGATCGATGTCTTGCTAACTTCTGTTGATCAGAAATGCTAACCCCGATGAGGACTTATGCGGGCGACTGTCGATGATTGCGGTGCGCCAGCATGTTCACGGACCTGTTGCACGATATACTGTCCTTTCATTTCACCATATATCGGACTAAGTGTCTATCGTTTCGTCAATCTTACGACTTGTCGCGCTCGCAGTGCTCTTCAAACATCTCGTCAGGAAAACGCTCGCCCAATGCATCCTCTGCTTCCGGCTTAATCCTTGCAAGCTCCTCCTTGAGATTCAGGGCCTTGAGGGTTCCAAGCAGACACATCCACGCAGGCCAATTCTTGGTGTCAAGCTTAACGGAATTCCTGAATGCGCTCAAGGCATCTTCTTTTCTGCCCAGATGACACAACGCTGTGCCAAGCGAGTACCATATCACGCTTGTGTTGCTGGATTCTGCAATCTTCATTGCCTCATCTACATGCCCGGTTCCCGCGAGGTAGTACGCTAGCGTATCATCGAGAATAGACAAATGCTCGTCGACATTCGCCTTGTTTATCAAGTCGAGGATAAAGGTTTCATGAGAGCATCCTTCCCGCATTGCCTGGACAAAAGCAATGCTGAGTATTTTAGATGCGCTTTCCCGATACTTCGACTTCAACCATGTATTGAGTATGACAATCAACTGACGTAGAGGCTCGCAGTTATCAGCGAATATGCCTCGCTTAAGGCTATAGTACGCCACATCAAGCACCAATCTATCCGGCTCGGTTCCGCTCAGAGATTCTAAGATTCTAGTCCTCGCGGTTTCATACTCCGTTGGATCAACCGTGACAGTCTTCAGTAGGCGTACTTGCCCTGATAGTTCATCGTCCACGTCCTTGATGGCTTCGTGGGATTTTTCGGTTTCCCCAACGAGCAGATACAGATATGCCTTCACAACATGAGGTTCGGCGGGGGCCTCGGGATCATCGACAAATTCTGAGATTCTCTCGATACGTTCGATTCTCTCCTTAGATTCCAGCTTCGAATAGCAGTGCGCCAAAGCCCGGTAGAAATCAGGGCATCTATGCGTTGGCAAGTACATTCGTAACGACTTCTCAAGCACAATCATTGCATCGCTATGCCTGTCCATGCGGCCCAGTGTTTCTGCAATCCGACAAAGAGGGAGATACTGCAGGTCGCCCAATTCATCAGCGATTCGAAAACAGGCAAGTGCATTCTCAAGGTCCTCATTCTCCGAGTACATTTCACCGAGCTCAACCCAGAGCTCAGAGAATCTGGCGTACTTCCTCCGGATTTCCTTAAGAGCGTCCCTTGCCTTTTGAACGTCGCCAGCCTCTTTCAGCTTCTTGTACTCGGAAAGTTCCTTAGCGAAAACACCCCTTTGAGACTCCTTCTTGTACTGCCCGCATGATAGGCATGTTTCGAGTTTTCCGTTCAACTTCTCGATATCATCAACAAGACCTCCGACTGCCGTAGTCACAATCGGGACTGAAACGGCGATTCCTCTGAGATCTTTTTCAACCTCCCTGATGCGACCGAGCATGGCGGGGCTGAGTTGGTCCTCAAAAACGTCCTGTCTCTTTTCGATAATCTCAATGCTCTCTCTCAGTGACTTCAGTGTTTTCGCGGTCGTTACGGCCTCGTCCTCTCCGCTCTCCTTCGTCATCTCCCTTTTCACCACGCTTCTTCTCAACATACCGGGCGATTCTCGGGTCAAGTGAACTCTGATCGACCGAGCTCCCCCGTTCTGACTCAGACCAGTCACTTACTATCTTGTCCAGCTTCTTTAGCGAAGCCTCGAGCCGCTTCTCAAGCTCTCTTGCCTTCCTTAGCTCGCTAGAGAGGGCTGACGACAAGGTAAACTCCCCAAGTGCGAGTGGAACAGCAAGATATAACACTTTGCACAATGTGTCCATATCGAGAGAGGCAAGGCCGTTAACTACGTATGATTGTCCGATGGCAGAGTAGACAAGAACGACCAATACGAGCATTACAGATACGTCAACTATAGTGCACAAGAACCCATATAGTGGTGCAAACGCGGTCAGTTTCTCTTGATGCAACATTCTCCAGTTCAAAGAATGGAAAAGGAAGAGAAACAATGAAAGAATGGTCGGAAGAACAAGCCCATATGGATAGGGAGGAATGTTCTGAAAAACCGAGGGGCTTTCACCGAACCATAACTCACTGGACGATGAAACGAGAAGCAGAAAACCGGCAAAAGCCAGAAACACCCTTTTCCATTTCGCCATGTTGACATAGTTGGCCCTCAGCTCCTGAGCCAGTGTCTTTCCCTTAATCGTTTCCACAAGTGTGCCCATGAGCATCTGATAGTTACGCTCTATTCAAAGTATCTGGGTTCCCTACCCTTGCATCGCTCATATGCATAATCTCAGCTAGGAACAGACTGCCTCGGTTCCTCTTGGCAGCCTGAATCGTAAGGTGGAATCTTTGCAGTTGCTTCGTCCTAGGAGGATTCAGGGCCAACTCGTTGGTCTATGTAGAGCAAGAAGTCCATGACTTCTTGTATCTGCTTCTTGGTGTCTATTAGCGACTGCCTGTCAGTTAAGCTTCCTATTTCGTGTACATCGACATTCATGTCGTCCTTTAGACCCTTTAGATTCCTTCGAATGGCGTCTAGTCGGGCCTCTTCTCTCGTCGGGGAGAATTGCAGAAAGTCTGAGGAGAAGCTCCTCCAGAATCGAGAGAGGATTCGCTCCAACGGTGCGGGTTTCCCAGATCGAAAGTAGTACTCCGGATGACTGCTTCCATATCGTTTCTGCATGATTGAAAGGAGTAGTGCTTCGAGTAGCTTCCTGCTTAATGCAGCGGTAGCGACATAGCATCCGCAGTCGAACGCTCTGTTCACTTCCTTGGCAATCTGCAGGAAGAAACCATCAAAACCGTCGGTTCCTATGAGTGCCTCGGGACGTAGTGGCTTCCGTCGACTCGGGGTTTCCTCTTCCTGACGCAATTCCACCAGCAGTGAAACGATAAGAGCACGCCGATACTCCTTGGGTAGCACATCCTTGAAGTTCTTTGCTCTTGGATGGATTCAGAAACCAAGACTGAGCCTTCACAAAGCCGGATATGATTGGTCAGCGAAGCATGTCTTGCTCTGTTCACTGACTCTCCGGGAAAGAGTTTTGTACTGTGTTGTTCATTCGAAACCATAGTATCGTCACTCGACTATTGCACCAGACGGGGAGCCCTTCACATGGCACAACTCACTCTTCAACAGCTAGAACGACATCTGTTTGCAGCGGCTGACATACTACGCGGGAAGATGGATGCCGCGGAGTTCAAGGAGTACATCTTTGGCATGCTGTTCCTGAAGCGTGCTTACGACGTCTTCGAGGCTAGATACGAGAAAATCATTGAGGAGCAGAAGAAACTCGGTCGCTCTGATGCTGAAGCAAAGAAGCGTGCAGAGAGCAGGGAGTTCTATACCGACACATTCTACGTTACTCCTGAAGCACGCTGGCCGAAGATACGTGATGAAGCCCATGGCGCAATCGGAAACACGCTCAACAAGGCCCTGATGGCACTTGAGGAATCGGACCCGTCCTTGGACGGTGTCTTCCAACATATCGACTTCAACAAGACAGTGGGCAAGAGCAGAATCCCAGATACGCGCCTGAGGGAACTAATCGATCACTTCAGCAAGTATCGGTTGAGGAATGAGGACTTTGAGTTTCCCGACCTTCTTGGCGCAGCCTACGAATACCTGATTGGCCAGTTCGCGGAAACGGCCGGGAAGAAAGGTGGTGAGTTCTATACTCCAAGAGATGTGGTTCGACTCATGGTCCGGCTTGTTAAGCCACAACAAGGCATGCGAGTGTACGACCCGTGCGTGGGATCTGGTGGCATGTTGATACTATCCAAGGAGTACGTTGAGGAAAATGGCGGTGATGCTCGTGACCTCGCATTGTATGGCCAAGAGTCCAATGGTGGTGTATGGGCCATCTGCAGGATGAATCTGCTTCTTCATGGCATTCGCACAACTGACATTCATAACGATGATACGTTGGCAAATCCGATGCATATCGAAGGAGGCGAGTTGATGAGATTTCATAGGGTCATTACAAATCCGCCATTCTCCCAGACGTATACTACGAAGGGCATGAAGTACAAGGAGCGATTTCGGTACGGCTTCACACCGGAGAACGGCAAGAAGGCGGACCTGATGTTCCTGCAGCATATGATGTCTGTCCTGCGACCTGACGGGATGGTTGCCACGGTAATGCCACTTGGCGTTCTCTTTCGAGGCGGAGAAGAGGGCAAGATTCGGAGAGGACTCCTTGAGGACGACTTGGTTGAGGCTGTGATTGGCCTTCCACAGAACCTGTTCTACGGTACAGGCATACCTGCCTGTATTCTGGTCCTTAGGGCAAAGGGAGCCAAGCCCAAGGAGAGAAGAGGCAAAGTCTTGTTCATCAATGCAGATGCAGAGTATCATGCAGGGCGCGCCCAGAACTACCTGCGCCCTGAGCACGTTGAGAAGATAGTATCAACGTTCGATGCGTATCAAGACGTTCCCAGTTATGCCAGAGTAGTAGGCATGACCGAGATTGAAGGAAATGAGCACAATCTCAACATCAGACGGTACGTTGACAACTCGCCGCCTTCTGAACCTCATGATGTTCGAGCTCATTTGCACGGCGGAGTCCCCAAGAGCGAAATTGAGGCGGCGCGTTCTATGTTCAAAGCACTTGGGCTGGGCCCAAAAGTCATATTCACGCCTCGTGATGATGCCTACTCAGATTTCGCACCAACACTCGATGAAAGCGCGAAACTCAGGACGGCTGTCGAAAGCGACGAAGGCGTTAAGATGCAGGAAGGCCGGTTGATGAGAGCTCTGGCCAAGTGGTGGGACGAAAGGAAGGCAAGCATTGGGGGCATTTCGGGTGGGAACAACATGTACGCTCTGCGAAACGAGTTGGTCGAGTCTTTCATACAGAGGATTTCTGCAGTAGGCCTGCTGGACCACTATGAAGCACTTGGCGCGATTGCGACTTGGTGGGCAGAAACCCAGTATGACTTCAAGACTGTGTCCGCCCAAGGATTCATGGGCCTTGCAGACAGCTGGATAACAAGCATTCAGGCTATGCTAGAGGAGCCAAAGAAGAATGGCAACGATCATTTCGGCTTGTTCGAACACAAGTTGGTGAAGAAGCTGCTGCCAGACCACGTTTTGAAAATCTCCGCTTTTCAGTCCAGAATTGAAGAACTTGAAGCAGCTCTGAAACCTATTGAAGATGAAGAGCCTGAAGACGAGTCGGGAATGTCACCAGATGAAGTCGAAGTGGCGAAGCGGGAACTCAAAGACCTGAAGAAGCAGCTGAAGAAGCTGAGTAGTGATCTTGTGGAGCAACTCAAGAAAGAGCGGAAAACGCTCGACGAGGATGAAATCAAGAGAATCGTCCTGGAGGTTCTTCGAGAGGAGTTGGCAGTACGAGTTCAACGCTATTCGTCTGAACGCAGACGAACGGTGGTTACCTACATTGAGAATCTATGGAGGAAGTACCGGGAGTCTATGACTCATCTTGAAACATTGCAGCACGATTCGCAAGAGGAGCTAGAGAATATCTTTGAGGAGCTGGGGTACGGCAATGACAAGTAGTGCTGCTGCCGATGGGGTGGGTCTTCCTGAAGGATGGTTATGGTCGACATTGGGCAGTATCGCCGACTACGTGAATGGCAGAGCATTCAAGGAAGAAGATTGGGAGTCGCAGGGCAGACCCATAATAAGGATTCAGAACCTCACGGGAAGCTCCAAAACGCTGAACAGATTCTCAAAACCAGTAGACGTGAAGTATCTGGTTGAGGACGGTGACGTGCTTCTTTCTTGGTCGGCCACCCTCGGTGTTTTTACTTATCGCGGAGAAGAAGCGATTCTCAACCAACACATCTTCAATGTCCGTCCCACCATTCACAAGAGGTTTGTCTACCACCTTCTCGACTTCCATGTCCATCATCTAGAACGAAGAACTCACGGAACCGGAATGAAACACATTACCAGAGAACGCCTTCTCCGTGAACCAATCATGCTTCCGCCTGATAACGAACATTGCGGCATCGCCAAAGTACTTGACACCTTAGACAGCACAATCGCCCAGACTGCACGGCTAATTGGGAAGTTGAAGGCTATCAAGAGCGGATTGCTGCACGACCTGCTGACAAGGGGAATTGGGGAGGACGGGAGAGTGAGGAACCCTGAGGAAGATCCTGAGGAATTCACCGACTCTCCAATAGGTTCGGTACCTGCAGAATGGAAGTGGAAGCCGCTATCGGAGCTCACGACTAAGATAGGCTCTGGAGCCACGCCGCTCGGTGGCAAAGAGGTCTACATTGATGAAGGAGTGTCTTTGATAAGGAGTCAGAACGTCTACGACTTCGAGTTTGTCGAGGACGGATTGGCTCATATCACAGATGAGAGCGCAAGACAACTCGATAGTGTGGTTGTAGAAGCTGACGACCTCCTTCTGAATATCACAGGTGTTTCAATCGGTAGGGCATGCATCGTCCCAGACCGTGTTCTCCCGGCGAGAGTAAATCAGCATGTCTGTATTGTCAGGACCACTGAGTCCTTGGATTCTTTCTTTCTACTGAGCTATCTCTGCTATCCAGCTGGTAAGACTTACCTGCTCTCATTTGATGCCGGAGGAACGCGAAATGCATTGACTAAGATGTCTGTCGAGCAGCTACTAGTGCCGGTCCCGTCTATTTCCGAACAGCTTCGAATAAGGTCAGCAATAAGCACAATAATCGGGCGAATTAGGTCGGAGGAGAAGTATCATACGAAACTCTCTCTGGTAAAGGAGGGACTCATGAATGACCTACTTTCTGGTCATGCTCGCACAAAGAGTCTAATGGAAAAGGGAGGATAGAAGCCGGACAGAATCTGAAGGAGGGGCCATGATGATTGATAGTCATCGAAAGGATGAACGTGAGCGGGTAGAACTACCTTTCATCCAGCAACTAAAACGAATGGGTTGGAAACACATTGAGGGCAATATCGAAGTACCCTATCTTACGGAGGATCGCACAGCTTTCCAGCAGGTTCTGCTCCTGAACCGGCTTCGCAATGCCATCAAGCGAATCAATGTTGATGCTGATAACAACAGATGGCTCGATGACACTAGGCTAAACAAGGCCGTCTTGGACCTTGAACGGTCAGGAACTCGCAAACTCATCGAGGCAAACAGAGACATAACCAGACTGCTAATTAAGGGCACCGAAGTCGAAAGCCACGATGGCAAGCAGAGGACTATCCAATACATCGACTTCGAGAACATCGAGAACAACGACTTCCTCGCCGTCAGTCAGTTTCGAGTAGACCCGCCATGGTCCACAGGTGACCGCGGCTACGTCATCCTCGATATAGTCCTCTTCGTCAACGGTGTTCCTCTCGTAGTTATCGAGTGCAAGAGTCCCGACTTGGAGGAACCTCTTGCCGAGGGTGTGGAGCAGCTCCTACGTTATTCAAATCAACGCGAGTGGGTCGGAGAGCCCGAGGGTGTCGAACGGCTCTTCCACTACGTGCAGGTTATGATAGCCACTCATTTCGATAAAGCCTGTGTCGGGACAGTTGGCTCTACTGCCGACAGATATCTTGAATGGAAAGACTCCTATCCCAAGAAAAGGGAGGATCTAGCCAAGGACTTCGGAGTGACCGAACTCTCGGGTCAGCAAATACTCGCCGCTGGTATGCTCCATCCCCGCAACCTCCTTGACATCCTCCGAAACTTCACGCTCTTCAAGGAAGGTCGCAAAATCATACCTCGATATCAACAGTATCGAGCAGTGCACAAGGCCATTGAGCGCTTGAGGAGCGGCCAGACACGGTCCCAGAACGGAGAGCAGGACCAACGCGGAGGCATCATCTGGCACACGCAGGGCTCGGGCAAGAGCCTGACCATGGTCTTTCTTGTAAGAAAGATGCGTACAATGAAAGAACTCCAGCGATTCAAAATTGTCATGGTCACTGATAGAATCGACCTCAAGGAACAGTTGTCTGAAACCGCAGAACTGACAGGGGAGCCTCTCCAAATCGCCGGCAGCGTGAAGGACTTGGAGGCGAAACTCCGTGTGCGTGGTGCCGGACTCGTGTTCGGGATGATTCAGGAGTTCAAGGATGACACATTCTCCTCAATCAAGGAGCCTGCACTACAAGAGGGCCTCAACGACTCGGAGGACATTCTCGTACTCGTTGATGAGGCTCATCGATCTCACACAAGCGCGCTGCACGCCAGTCTACAGGCTGCACTGCCCAATTGTGCGATGATAGGCTTCACAGGCACGCCAATAGTGACTAAGGGCAAGAAGCGTACGACCGAGATATTTGGTCCACTTGTGGACACCTACACCATCAAGCAGTCACAGGATGACGGCGCCACTCTCCCTATACTCTATGAGGGAAGGACCACAGCTGGTGAGGTGAAGGATGCAGATAGCCTCGATGAGATCTTCATAGACATGTTTGCGGACCGCTCTGAGAAGGAACGGGCAATCATCCGCCGCAAGTATGCGACAAAGGGCAATGTGCTAGAGGCTGAGCAACTCATCAAGGCGAAAGCCCGTGACATGCTTAGACACTATGTATCCAGAATCCTGCCCAATGGCTTCAAGGCCCAAGTCGTTGCTGTTAGCCGCCGAGCAGCTGTCAGGTATCAGAAAGCCTTTGAGGATGCTCAAGAGGAGCTCGTGAAACAGCTGCAGAGCCTAGACCCTGGGTTGAAGAGTCTTGATGACAAGGCAATCGAGGCACTTGCACCTCATGTCAGATTTCTTGTCGAGGCGCATCCGTATGTTGACACAATCCGGGAACTGAAGTTTGCTACGGTGATCTCAGGTAACGGCAATGACCCGCCATCTTGGAGGAACTGGACATCGAATGGTCAGCACAAGGCGAACATCGCATCCTTCAAGGATCCAATGAAGAAAGACCGTCTGGCTTTCCTGATTGTGAGGACCATGCTTCTCGTGGGTTTCGATGCACCCGTTGAGCAGGTGCTTTACATAGACCGCCTGATGAGGGATCACGAGCTTCTTCAGGCAATCGCCCGCGTGAACCGCACGTACCCGAACAAGACATACGGTCTGGTTGCGGATTACTTCGGACTAGCACATCATCTGAAGGACGCTCTTGACGTCTACACAGAAGGTGACATCGAGGGTGCACTGAAGTCAATCATGGATGAGCTACCGATTCTCGAAACAAGACACCGGCGCATTGTTGGCTTCTTCTCAGAGCAGGGAGTGGAACTGAAGGACGAGGATGCGTGTGTCGACCTGCTCAAGGATGAGCGCTTGAGAGCGGAGTTCCAGCTGAAGTACACGGACTTCCTGCAGGCTCTGGATCCACTGCTCCACAGACCTGAAGCTCTGAAGTACGTTGACGACGCAAAGAGGCTCAGGTACATCCACAAGACAGCAGCGAACCGATATCGTGATGAGAACCTGAACTTGCTCGGGGTCGGCAACAAGGTGCGGAGCTTGATTGACAAGCACATCATGTCAAGAGGCATTGACCCCAAGATTGGGCCTGTTGACATTCTCCATGCTGACTTTGAGGAACAGGTCCGACAGCTGAAATCCCCGGTTGCTCAGGCCGCTGAAATGGAATACGCGATTAGGCACCACATAAGTGTCCATCTTGACGAGGATCCTGTCTACTATGGTAAGCTCAGCGAACGACTGCAAGAGATCCTTCAGGACTTCAGGGACAACTGGGAGGCTCTGGCCAAGGCACTGAGGGAGTTCACTGGCGAGGTCCAAGCTGGAAGACCTGCGGACAAGACTAGGCTCGACCCCAAGAGAGAGGCCCCATTCCTCAGTTTCCTTTTGGAGGCTGCACGCGTGGACCGGGAGTCCGCGGAGTTCTTAATGCAATATGCGAAAGCGACGGTTGAGATGGTGGACCACATCAGCAAAGAGATAGGTCATGTGGACTTCTGGAGAAGCAGGGTTTCTCAGGATGAGCTTCGAGGGTGGATTGTGAGGTTCCTAGACGAGCGAGGACTGATTCCACTCGACAAGCTCCCAGAAGTAGCAGATAGAATCGTCCAGACTGCAAAGCACAACCATGCGAGGCTCGTGAAATGAACACGGTGAAACTTGCAGACCTTGATTTCCAGATGCGTAGGAGCTCAGACAGAGCCACTGTAGGGATAACTGTTGAGCGGGACGGAAGCCTCGTTCTCTCTGCCCCTGAGGCCGCTTCGCTTGAAGACTTGGAGCGAGTAGTCGGCACCAAGAAGACATGGATCTATACGAAACTCGCCGAGAAGGAACCTCTCGTCCAGTCTGCACCGAAGAAGGAGTATGTGTCTGGCGAGGGCTTCTTCTATCTTGGAAGGAGCTACAGGCTGAAGGTCATAGATGCAGACCAAGATGAACCCAAGTTGAGATTCCTCCAGAGCCGCTTTGAGTTGCGGAGAGATGTTAAGTCCGAGGGGCAGAACCTCTTCATCCAGTGGTATTCGGATCATTTTCGCCCAGCTCTCACTCGACATATCTCTCGACTTGCGCCTAGGATACCTGTCGAGTACAAGTCGGTCCAGATACGCGATCTCGGTTACAATTGGGGCACATGTGGAAAGAATCAGGATTTGTATTTTCACTGGCGAGCCGCCATGTTGCCGCATAGGATGATAGAATACGTCGTGACACATGAGTTGGTCCACTTGGTTGAGAAGAAGCACAGTCCTGCCTTCTGGTCCAAGGTTGAAACCATCCTTCCGGATTGTGCTCAAAGGATTCGATGGCTTACTGAGAATGGGCCCCAATATGACCTCTGAATCCAGTTTTCTTACTTAGGAACTCGAACCAGTGGGACTCCGTGATCCATTCACTAGAGAGCCTAGAGAAGCCGAACTGAGCATACTATCAAGGATTCCAATCAGAATCCATATCGGAGCACGCACTAAGATCACAGCCTGCCAGCAAACGGACATCCGTTGGTCATAAGTATCGTCGTGGACGAAATGGCAGCTGGAAAACTATCGACTTGGTTTCACTTCCTTGACTTGACGTAACATCCTATCGCTCCGAAGACGACCGCACATATCACAGCAATGACAGGGTAGGCCCACGATCCGTTCAATGCCCACCACTCTTGGCCGAACAGAGGAACATCATAGGAAATCTTGATGACGGCCACTCCGCCTCCAATGGTTCCTGCATAGAGAGTCCCCTTTGACGAGCTCTTATCTATCGCAATTGCTGCAACTGCATCCTCCGGCATCCCACTCGATGAGTCGAGAACATGGAGCCCGATTTGGTCCATTCGGTCAAGATCGTATTTGTGCAGACCTCTGCCTGTTCCAAGGTAGAGCTGGCTGCCATCTAGTGCAATGGCTAGGATGTTGTTGCTTTCCAATCCATCTTCCGTGGTTAATGGAAAGCCTTCGACGGCAACTGCACTGCTGGAGGTCAGTGAGTAGGCATACAGCCCGGTCGAAGTGCCAACATACAGACGCTGTTTGTTAGGGTCATAAAGCATTGCGCTTATGCTATGAGGCATCGTTTCTAGGACATCAATACTAACGAAAGTGGAGTCTTTGGCGTCGAAGATGCTTATGCCGCTCAGTGTACCGATGAAGAACCAGTCATGACCAGATTGAATCTCTGCCCTCAGAATCGACTGAACGCCGTTGGACACAAGACCATGCGATTCGTTTTACTGCGTCAGAACCGTGTTGCAGTATACGAGGATGCCCTCTCCGTTCACTCCCACACACAGGACCGAGCCGTTTTGACTGACACCAATCGACGTGAGCCCAGTCGAATACATAGGCCTGTATATCGAAACATTACTCAGGTGTCCCACTCCACTACTCCTGTAATAGTGCTTAACGGGATAGTCGAAAGCACTGGTGACCAAGTACACTCCCACTCCACCGGTACATACGTCAAGGACGTTGTTTCTGTACTCGCTGCTAGAGAAGTTGAGATGGTCAACAAACTCCTTCTGTTCTATGTTGAAGACGCTAAGACCATTCTGGGTTCCAAGGTACAGATGCTGTTCATCATCATCAAATGCCATATCGTTTACATAATCATTGATTAGGCCATCATCAGAATCGAGCACATCTTCCACGGAGTCAGCCCCTACTGCCACCGCATTCGGCACGAGGTAGAGCCCGACCACAATCACTAGTACTACAATCCCCAATCTTCTCATCACAAATCCCTCACTGAATGGGCGGGATGACCGAGATATGAATCTTCTCTATTCCAGACCCCAATCGGAATATAGAGTCCGGATGACCATGAAGTATGGGATAGGCATTGCGAGCTTGGGTGTCAGCAGAAACCCACAGGACTATGCTCGTCTAGCACGCGATGATGAGAATGCAGGGTGGGGAGGGTTCTTCCTATGGGATCATATCAACTATAGGGCAGGTAGTCCGAATCATGACCCGAGGATCAGGACCTCCTTCGCCAACGAAAGGGTTTCTTGTGGCAGAGGCCGGATGGACAGTGATTGTTCGTCACAAGAGGCCCAGAGCATTGCACCCAGCCTTGTTGCGTGAGTATTAAGAGGCCGCTTGTACAATGCGAAGGTTTGTACGAGGAATCTTCAGATGAGTGGAATGGACTCGGTCAAGCAGGAGTTCGTAAGGGTGGTCAAAGATCTCAAAAAGATCTTTGAGGAACGAGTCACAGCATTTGGTGGCTGGAATGCACGGGCGGCGGTCCGTAGTCTTCTCCGTGATAACAGCATACGGACTCTTGTCAAGTTAGACCGACTTGTGAATCTTGTTCGGGAAATGGTTCCCCGGTATTGGGAGAACAGACACGACCTCATTACCGATGCAGTCGACGACTACATTATGCAAGCAGCCACGAAGAGTACTCCTCGACCCGGCGCATTCATGGAAGGAGACATAGAGGCAGCGGGCGTCATGCTTGTTGAGGACCTGAGCCTGGACTGGTATGAGTGTAGAGGATTTGCAGTGTTGGATGGCGTACTACTCTCTGAACAGAAACTCGACCTTGGAGATGCGATAAGACTAAGAAGGGCAACCAGATTTGAGGTCAGAGCCCTGCTATGGGAGAGCGAAAGTGAGGGATTCTTGGATAGGCAGATCCAAGATGCCACAAGAGCTGGTCCCTTTGATGTTTTTATCGTCGAATGCAGGGCAGACCCGATTGACCCTGGAAACCCACGAGAAATAGGCGTGGATAAGGAACTGGAAGTTCTGGAGAAGCTGGAAGATGCAGTAAGGATACTTCGGCTTTTTGGTGGTACGGCAGTCGGAACCACGCTGATGAAGGCCGGTTGCTGGGTCGACACAAGTTTCCAGTTCATGACATTGACTCCGCACAATGAATTGAACCCTTTTCGCGACTGGAGAAGGATTTCTCTCAAAGGAACAGAAGCAGACGTGTGGAACCTGCCGCTTCTTATAGACAGCAAGGTCACCCCGACAATCCAAGAGGTCTGGAGATGTCTTCAGGGAATGAGCATTACAGCACAGTGTTTTCAAGCAGACTACACACGTTCACTGATTCGGTATGTACAATCACTGAATGAACGCTACATCGAAGACCATATCCTTGACCTAGCATTATGTCTTGAGACTCTAACGAAATCCAATGGTGAGCTGGCTGGTATCAGGACCGCGGCTCTGGCTGGAACACGAAGGACGATCAAGGCCATAATGAAGGATGTCAACACACTGTTTGGGTTACGCAATATCCTCGTTCACGGCGGTAGACTGGACGAGGAGTGGAAGGAGCAGAAGAGGAAGAGCGAGTGCCTACAGACCCTTGAGAGAGTTGATAGGGTCATCAGAGCATCACTGATTCTTGCACCTTATGCTGCTTCGGCCATCGACGAAAGCAAGCATGGCGATAAAGCATTTAGGAATCTTATTGATGAATGGATTGTGGATTGTAGAGAACAGGACAAGTCCCGAAGTCTTTTCCCATCATGGTGCATTGAGAAGATTGAAGCCGAATATCACGGCGAATCAAGTGAAGAATCTCGGGTCAACTGAGAATCCTTACTCTGGCTTTTTGAATCGTGGAGAAGAAGACCCTTCTTGCCCGTTGCAGCAATCGCTGCACTTAATCCAAAGCCAGAGAGAGCCCTTCTGTAAGAAACCCGACGAGGGAAGTGATTGGTTCCGACGTGGAATTGCAGAATCTGGCAAGGAAGTCTACAATTCCGCAAACGACAACGTCTATCCCATGACAGATTATGCGAGAACAGTCAAGTGGTGCTTTCTATTGCCGCCCCTCAATGGCGATGTGCATGTGCCATTCAGATAACAGGATTGATTGAGTGCCAGATCATCTTTGGCTTATCCCACTAGCCATGATGCAATTCCGAATACGATAGAGTAGAATATGGCAGTCCACTTCAGAAAATCTGGGACAAGTGACCCCGTGTCTCGAGAGATTTCGCCAATTCTTGATTCTGCATGAGCAAGTATCTCGCGCTTCCGATGCTCGTCCAAGTCCTCAATGCCCTGAAGCTCTCTAAGCGCTTCTGGTGCTTGTTCTGCCAATCGTGCGACTCTAAGCCATGAATACATCGTTAGAAGGTTTTCCAGCCTCAAGCCTTCGAGGCTCTTAACTTCCCTCGCGCGGTTCAATACACGCTTGACCTCTCTGGGCGCATCAATGAAACCCGCATCTTCGTGCGGATGTGACCCAAGCATCTTGTGTATGCCGGTGAAAACCGCGAGCTTGTCTGCATAGGTCCTGAGCTCAGCATCCTTCTCCGGCAGTCTGTCGTCTAGTTCAAGGTAGCCGATCCGTTTCCCGATTTCCTCTCTAATTGCTCTGACATATTTCTTGTCAGACCAATTTGGTTTTTCACCCCACCAAGGTGACCTTCCTAGATTACTCCAAGACAAAACCTCAACCTGACTAGGTAAAACTTCCTTTTGTCGTTCGCGTGCAACTTTAAGATAGGACTCATAGGATAGCCAGAACGGTTTGAGGTCTCTCTCTTCATCCCACCAGTCGAGGGTTCTCATGCTGTCGCCATCACCTGTCAGGAAGTCTCGAAGACAAATCAACCGTGCCTGTTCGGGAAAACCCTGCACGACACTCCAGTATACGGTCCATAATAGTCGCCATTGCGCACTTGTTCCCCACCACTCGTGAATCTCCCCGTAAGCTGATAGTTCCTCCTGGGATTCATCAAGACAATGAAGCCCACATAGTTCCACTCTCTCGGCCACATGACTCCAGTAGTCTATCCAGAATTTTCTCCACTCGGAATGCAACGTCCACAATCTCACGGATCCGTCCGCTACACTGTCTAGACCGCCAAGAACAAGGAGATAGCCCGCAAACAGGAGTGCCAAACTCTGAATGATATCTTGGCCACTTGTCGTAAGATATACAGAGCCCAGTACTAGACAGACCATGCCTAAGCTGAGAAGCAGTCCCCCAAAAACGAGCACCCAAGGAAAAGCTCTCTCTATCGCATTCATTGTATTCTTACGCGTAAACCAGACGCAGGAGGGATATCCAGACCGGAAATAATCCATTACGAACTGCGACTGCTTTCGTCCTTGCCAAGTACATATGTTGGCATGATAGTCCATGTCCTGTAGAGGTTCATCCAGGGTCAATTCGGTTCGAGCTACAGTCAGCAAGTTGATGGCAAAGACGACTACAAAAAAGACGAATCCAACTTCTAGGGCATCGGCCCAGATGCTTGACAACGGCCGAGGAGCACCGAACAGAGTGGCTGCGATTATCTTCAGGACGACCATGACCATGGACACGAGAAGTGACAGCATGATACTTCCCACTAACCATCCGACGGCTCTCGCCAGTTTTGTTTCCGTGGCTTGGGTCATTCTGGTCACGATACGGACTGCGAATCTGGTCGAAAAGAATGGTTCAGAGATTATACAGAGTGAGAACATCAGAATACCAAACATGACCCATGTATAATCCGGGGATAGGTGGCCAAAGAGGTAGTTCATTTCCGATTCATACGCACTGATAGCGGCACTCACTGTAGATAATGCAGCTGCTTTTGCTATTCGTCGAACAGGCTCGGCCAGACCTTTCTCCTTGAGCAGAAACCCTATGGCATCGGCGAGTACTGAGCCTGTTACACAGGCGAACAGCAGGGGCATAATGTCTACGGTCATGTAAGGCGGAATCGGCCCACCAAACACCAAGAGGATATACCACGCGGAACCCTGAATGGTATTGAATACGGCCCTCAGAATTGGGATTCCCCAGCCCTGGAATACATCGGGATTGATGGCGCCCGGCAATCTCAGAATCCTGTACTCCATTCCCCTGAGCCAATGTATTCCTCCAACGAGCAGTTCGGCTAATGCATAGGTCAGGAAAATAAGTGCAACGAATGCATACCAGTAAAGATAGTACCGGATCATCAAGCTCGGTTCGTAGTATAGAAGCAGGGTGAACACAGTAGCTTGCGCCAATGGGCGAACAAACCTGCGGTCAGACCAAGAAGCACCAAGGGCGATAGATGGTACCCAGTAGACAAACGCCTCAACGACCGCCAAGTTCCGAATTATGATTGTGCAAATCCGCAGTACCGCTTCAATATACACGGATAGCGTGACTGGACCGAGCACTATGTAGTACCATTCTGGCACAGAAAGGAACCAGCCATAGACAATAATGTCGAATACCAGAGGCACAACTACTACAGTCTTCAGCAGGAGATGCTTTACAAGTTTGACAATGTCTTTCCGCTCTGCAAGAATCATGTACACTGGACAAAACCACTCCCCTGTTGGTGGTCCCGCTCACCTGTGCTAGGCATTACTTTGGACGGCTCCGTCGAGGCTGCGAAGATTCGGGGCCAATCAACAGCTTCCGTCGTGGTGGTGCTAATATCCGTTTTCCTCGCCTCAGATAACAAGCGCGGCCGAGGTCTTCAGACATGCTGATAGCAGGAAGAACAGATTAGAGAAACTGGACAAGATGATGATGACTTGGGACAACTTTCGGGAGATAGTGGACGACCAGTGCTGCACTCAGGGTCTGAGAAACAACGGCATTTCTTGGGGGTTCACTTTCGGAAGCGCTCTATGACAGCTAAGGATTCTCATAATCACACTACATTGTTAGGAGGTAGACCATAAGATGGAGAGGAAAGAAAGAGGAGAGATGCCGCTGAAGAGCACCGATTGCAAGTAGAGAAACATCTCAGCAATATGCCTCACTGAAACCCGCGCAACAACTCGATAGAAGCGGCCAGACCATTCATGGGGGAGCCAGGCACGATGCAAAGCCAGAGTGGGAGATGGTAGCTGGTGGTCGATTTGAGCGATGGGTTTCTGAGTTTCGCTCCTAATCTCACATTCGGCTTAGTGGCATGGAAACTAATGGACAGAAGGGCTCACATTGATTGGCGATAGGGTCGTGGACTAGTGTGCATCTTTGCATCTGGTCCGCCTCCCCGGTCACCCTTGGCCCACCTTGGATGGCGCTGACCGGTCGCTGTTTTGCATCAAGTGTTGATCCTTCACAAGCTCTGGATAGGTAATGAGAGTGCCGCGCGCAATCCTCATCCCGATTTCTGTCAGGTAGGCATGTTCGTCCTTGGTTCTCTTGATCCTTCCCTTCTGTAGGAGAGTGTCGGCCTGTTTCACTCTCTCCATTCTGACCGCCATGCGAGCACTAGTTGCGCCCTTGAGCATCAATCCTACCAGCAACCTTTGTTCATCTGTTGCTTTCGGGAATTCTTTCCTAACGTAAAGATCTCTCAGAGAAGCTGGTAGACTCTCAAGACCGACTCTGTCTGTTAGCAGATACATCTTGGACTGCCCTGTGTCGTATGCATCGATTCCCTTCCCCTCAAGGGCGACAGATATCTCTGTTAGCAGTGTCATGACTTTGTCAGCTGTTTTCCAGTTGAGTCCCGCCGCCTTGGCTAGCTGCGTAATGTTCGCTCCTTTCTCTTCTTGAAGTACTCTCAGTACACGTCTTATCGCTTCATCCAAGCTCGTGCGCTGGTTATCACTAGTAGGCTGAATACAAATCATCTTTACTGCCCCTTTCTTCATTTATTTCTGTGAGTAACAAGCCATGTGTCGTTCTAACTTACGAGAATGATGTTACTAGCTGTTTACTATTATGCGCGCCTGATAGCACAACAATACCAAACCCTTATAAAGGCTTGTCGGTCTTACTAATGTAAGACCCAGCCAGACGGCACGGGGCAGAACACACGGGCAAGATGAGCGAAGGAGACAGAAAGCAATGACCAGAATCGGTGGTTGGATCAAGGGAGTCACATCCTATGAAATCGGTACAACAATGTCACCTCGAGCTCTTAGCTCGGATGTTCGAAAAAGGAATCATCGGTGGCAACTACCTACCCATTGAAACGGTAGCTGACTGGTGTAAGTGGGACAACATTGTTCGCAAGCACGGAGGCGGCAAAATCAAGGCCGAGATTCACAAGCTTAGCAAGTGGGGCCTTGTGGACATCCATGGAAAGAAAACCGTTGCATCGCTTACTCCTGATGGTGTCGCAGTTGCACGCGACTATCTTGGTTTGTGAACGGATTCACGTAATTCCAGCGGCTGGTTCTATGGAGCTTCATGAAAGGAGCCGGGGAATCGCTTATGAAAAGAATGGTGTTGAGCCTTCGGCAATTAGAACGGCGGGTGTGTCAGTGAATTGAGTAAGACTGCGGCTGTCGTAGTTGTGTTGGTAGTCTTTCTTGCGGCGCCGGCTGGTTTCATGCTAATGTATCACGCGCCTTCGCTTGAAGCGTTGCAGCTGGACATGACACTCAGGCTTCAGTCGACAAGCGGCAGCTTGGAGTACAGGGCCTCCTATCACCTTGGAGCCAACGGAATCGATTCTTCATTAAGCACCGACAACATAGAATGGACAAGTCGGACCGCTACTGCATCCGTTGAAACTTCTGACGAGCTCACAACAGCTATTAGAAGCTACTTTTCAGAAATCGTTATCGAGTCCGACAAGTTCTCCGGGCGGAGTGATGGCACATGGACGCTGAACCTGAAGGAGAAGCTGTGTGAAGGAGTATCGGTTCGAATAGTTGCGAATGGTGACAACACGACAGTGACCAACATAGTCCCTTCTCTCTCCGTTGACTATGTTCCTTCCGCGCTAGCATCCGCACTGCGAAGCATCGGAGTAGACGCAGTCAGAGTCTTGGTTACAATCTCACTCGACATTGACGGCACGCTAGTACGCCAGTACATCCAGAACTGTTTGAGCATAATCATGTTCTATGTGGATCTCGCTAAGACCCTTTGGAACTACATGATTGGTGAAATTCGTGCTGACTAGAGGGCATTGCTAATCAACAGCCTATGACAGAACTGTAGAACAACGTGTGAGGGTAGAAGAAGAAGTGGTAGCGGGGGGTCGATTTGAACGACCGATCTCAGGGTCATGAGCCCTGCGGGATTGTATGATCTGGAAACCGAGCAGCTACATGACACTGATGTTGAGAGTTCATAACCGGTTGGCCTTTCGTACCGGGATTCGCAGGGTTTGCATGCTTCATCTTTGGCACTCAAATGGAACTCGACGAACGAGCCCTCAAAGGGCTTATTGTGCTTTCAGGATTCTGGAACATCCGTAATCAACTGTCAAATTCGTCAGAGGAAGACTCATCGAGGCTAGTTTGCACAGACTCCTTCCCTTTGTTTCTGAGGCAATCCTCTATTCTTTGCCGACCAACTGACGAATCATCAAATACCGTTTCCGTGAATTCTCGTCGCCCGTCTTTGATGAAACTCCACGCCTTTCGCTGTCCGATTGACACAAGCCATAGTTCGACACAGTCATATACGGAGCGTTCATTGAGGACCGATTCCACTCTGTCAGGGGCAGCAACACTACTCCTACCCGCGATGACGCTCATTCCAATGCCGGGGAACTGAACAAGTTTCTCTATGCTCTTGTATTTCGGGTTGTTACAACTGTCGAATTCAACAGCAACAGGAAGGTATCCCCTCTTCTGAGCGACGAGGTCGATTCGACCGTTTCGTTTCGTCAGTTCTGATCGGCTCCGAATGATATAGTCAAACGTAATCTCTTTCTCAAGGACCACATACCATCCGCAGGTCTTGAACGCATCAACCAGCCCGCCGAGAAACGATACTGTCATAGTTGACCCGGACGTTTCGCGGGTTAGATGGATGCTGTCTTGAAGCGCCTCTCGTATAACCATACGGACTGTCCAAGTGGCGTTGACTGCCAACTATCTACCCCGTACCCGCTTCGACAGGCAGCAGGAAGAAAAAGATTGCTACTGTTCACACTACGATTGCAGTGGTGGCCAGTACCGGCTTGATTGTGGTTCTTGCCCTTCTATGCTACAGTCGCAATCGAGAACGAGGCTAGCAAGAGAAGATGGTAGCGGGGGGTCGATTTGAACGACCGATCTCAGGGTTCCTCAGACCTCCATCTATTAGATTAGAGGTTCATATGAGCCCTGCGGGATAGGCCTTTGAAGCCGTCAGAGCACGTCAAACGGAGGCTTCCCAACCCCGCTGCAGCGGGACAAATCGCGTCGGACCTTTAAGTGTTTTCATGTAGATTGCCGCTTCGACCGCTTCTCCTGGTAACGAACTCCTTTCCTCTCTCCAAGCTTCTCCTCTTTCTCCATGTCTTCAGTCATTCGAGTGTGTAGCGCCTCTCTCCTTGCTGCCCACTCCTCAAGTTTCTCCTCTTGGTGTTTGAATTCCGGTGTCTTCTCGTATTCCGGAATCAGGCGAATCCACTTGGTATTCTCATCATCCTCAAAGGCCCAATAGCAGTCGACAAGCCCGTCTATCCATAGCAGTTTCAACTCCTGTTCTCCAAATCCCTGATTGGCCAGCTCTACTCTTGCATCTTTTTCTCTCATCTCCCCGATGCACTTAGGCTCGTTTTGCTGCCAAAGTAGTTTCACGAGAGCCAAGTGAACAGGTTTCAAGTCTTGGCTGCTTCTTGCAGACTTGGGCGAAAGCTTCCTGTAGTGCCAAACATGACTGTCCTCCGGGAAGTCCCACTTTCTCAAAGGATAGTCTACAACCAAGTCAATGAGATAGTTGTCGAGTGCGTATTCGATGGCATGCCTGCAGTCATCTTGTGAGGACTTCTCGGCAAGTACGCTTTCAACGACCGACTTGGGTACACCTGCCGCAGGCCTCTGCAACAGACTGAGGAGTTCCCTCAGGACTGGATCAGTCGTTTCAGTCAATTCTGTAGTCCTCCCATCTCTCATCAATCTTCAACCCCTCTTCTTCAAGCTGTGCTTTTATCTCCCTCACTTTTCGGGGATGCTGTCGAATAAGCTCCGTTACTCTTCTTAGTTTCCGAGGGTGGTCTGTAGGAGCTATTAGTGACCAGCGAATGCTGTCATCTATGGTTCTCGTATAGGCAACCGACACCACAGAAACCCTTCCTGTCTTCTTGTAGAGAACAACTGAACGCGGACCGGACCGCATCTGTATTCCAAGTGGTATGATGATTTTATGGACCTCATCATAGAGAAGCCTATTCGGATTTGACTCGACAGTATACAGAAGCTTCTGAGCTGCTTCAGAAACCAACCGGTCTTCAGACTCGACCAGATTGCGTAATCCTCTCATAGTGAGTTCGACCCTGTCGTTCGGGCCGTATCCAATGCTCGGCGGCATCGGCTTGCCGAATGTCCTCACTATTCCAATCTCTTCTGTTGACAATTCCGGCACGTGATCAACTAGGTTCCGGTAAGCATCTATCTTCTTACCTGCGTGAATTGCGTGATCTCGCGTGATTTGGTATCTACTGCGGCTGATGCATCCGTCTTGTGCAATCAATTCTGGAAGATATTGTTTCCTTGTTTCCAGTGGCTCGTTGACAATGCACGCATGCAACCCGCGGTTGTGAATCGCCTTGTCCCCTTCCGGTACGCCCCATTTCTTCATTAGCGCCCCTATCACCATGGGGAGTTCAACTCTGATTTCCGTTCTATCGCCATGTGGTCCCCGGTACTCTTTAAACTTGAAATCCCCAAACTTACGAAACTGTTCGACGATCTGCATACATCTGTCTCTCTCCTCTTCGTATACTCTCAGTTGCCCCTTTGGTGACAGGCTCCCATCGCTCTCGATGATAGCAACAGTCCTCATCCTCCACTCATGAATCTCTGGGAACTGCGGATTGTAGATCCGCCCTCTCTCGCTGATGCCCATGCTCTTGACGCGTGACTTGATGTCGCCGATTGACAGCCCCAGCGTGTCAACTATCAGATGCATCGCCTCCCCGTCGGTGTACTGCCTGATATAGTACCGCCGGGTCCTGTTCCAAGCCACGTTCTCCAGCCTGCTTAGTTGATGGATGAGTTCGTTGGTATAGTAGTCAGCCACATCAGGTCCGCCACGGATATGCAGATGCTTCCCGACCTGATTCAGCACCTCGACCATGTCTGCCTTCGTTCGCCAGTACATCTTCTGATTGTCAAGCCCATTCTCCCACCTGTCAAGGCCAGTGTCCTTGGTCCACGTGTACAGTCTGCTGTCCACGACAGCGATCCTCACCTCTCTCTTAGAGTCCTTACCCATCCCGAGTTTCTCATTGAGCGCCTTTTCGATGGCAGCCCGATTCTCCCCGATGGCTTGGGCAATGTCGCGGAACCTGTCGTCGGCCAAGCGCACTCCCTGCTGGTACAGTTCCGAGTAGTGCACACGGACTCTCTCATGGTCCGGACTCGCCTTGTACAGCTTCTCCACGACATCTGCCATTTCAACGATCTCTGGCCTCCTGGGGTTCCGCACGTCCGTCAGCACCCGCCTCACGACCTCTGGGTCAACTCGATGTATGAGCACCTCCT
>Ga0315289_10001025_pt1 | contig 43658 bp, 73 predicted proteins | sample YL17G11_40_MG_FD_203452 | JGI IMG/M metagenome (GOLD analysis project Ga0315289, IMG submission 203452) | Sediment microbial communities from Yellowstone Lake, YNP, Wyoming, USA - YL17G11_40 | ecosystem: Environmental > Aquatic > Freshwater > Lake > Sediment | place: USA: Wyoming | collected... | reverse complement strand
AACAGGCCCTAGCGGCCCTAGTGGACCGTCTGGCCCTAGTGGCCCTCAAGGTGCAACGGGACCTTCTGGTCCAGCAGGTGCGGGTGGTGCTGCTGGTAGTACCGGCCCTAGCGGCCCCAGTGGGCCGTCTGGCCCTCAAGGTGCAACCGGCCCTAGTGGACCGTCTGGCCCTCAAGGTGCAACGGGACCTTCTGGTCCAGCAGGTGCGGGTGGTGCTGCTGGTAGTACCGGCCCTAGCGGCCCCAGTGGGCCTAGTGGCCCCCAAGGTGCACCCGGCCCTAGTGGACCGTCTGGCCCTCAAGGTGCAACCGGACCGTCTGGTCCCAGTGGCCCTAGCGGACCTCAAGGCGCTACGGGCAGTACTGGTCCGAGCGGCCCAACAGGACCCTCTGGACCAGCGGGCCCTTCTAATTTTGCCATACCAGCTATTGTGCTTGACTCTGCACCTGCGGCTGGTGCAGCCGCAACAGTTATTAGGTCAGATGCGACAATTGCCGGTTTTGATGCAACAGCTCCCTCAACCCAAGCCTTTGGGGATGCGGCAGTTGTAGGAGTAGCTGCCTTTGCCGCTAGACGTGACCACAAACATGGTATGCCCGCTATCGATTACCAGTCCTTTGTAGCTTCAGGCACTTGGACTAAACCTGCTGGTTGCAAGTATGTAATTGTAGAAGTGTTTGGAGCTGGTGGTGGTGGAGGCGGTGGCGAAGGCAGGGCAGTTAGCATTCTTAGAAATGGCGCTGCTGGCGGTGGAGGCGGTGCACATAACTTAGCAGTGTTTAAGGCTGCCGACCTTGCTGCTACAGTTGCTGTTACTGTAGGTGCTGCTGGTACTGGTGGTAATGGTGGCACTAATGCTTTAGGTCTTAACGGTGTAACTGGCGGCGATTCATATTTCGGCACCTACCTCTATGCCTATGGGGGGTATTACGGAGCTGTGAGTGCCACCAACGCGCTAGGTGGTGGAGGCGGAGGAGTTACTGGAGCTGGAGTAGCGCAAACTGGTGGCGCTCCGAGACCTGTGTATGTAGGAGCCACGAAAGGTAATCAGTTAGGGGGAACTGGAGGAGATGTTGATAGCGCAGGTAAGACTGTAGGTTATGCAGCAGAACATGGTGGTGGAGGTGGTGGTTGTGCTGGTTATGCAGGTGGTGATAGTATACATGGTGGTGGTGGTGGTGGAAGTGGTGGTTTTGTAACTGCTGCCAATCCTGGAGTTGAAAGTGCTGGAACAGCAGGCGGTGGAATCAATACCTATACAAATGGTAACGGTGGAGCAGGTGGTGCAGTAAAACTACCTGGAACTGCTGGTGCAACAAGTACACTAGAAGCGGGACAAGGCGGTGGCGGGGGTGGCGCTAAGAATAACGGTACAGGTGGTGCAGGTGGCTATGGAGGCACACCTGGTGGCGGAGGAGGCGGAGGCGGTGGCGGCACTAATATAGGTGGCAGAGGCGGAGATGGCGGCTCAGGTGAGGTAAGAATATGGGCGATATAAAGATGAAGAAAACACTGGATTGGCAAGTAACCCCTTGGATTATGGACACTGAGGAAGGCGGCTGGAAGCAGCAGCCTGTCATTCTCATTGAGAAACAGACACCATTCTTTGCTGACCATCCCAATGACTACATTACCAAACTTCAGGAGATGCACGATGACCCTAAGTTAACCCGAGGTGTATTTCATACTTTAATCGGTCAGTTCAAGGACGCCCTTGAGCAGTCCTGGAAGAATCCGAAGGTGGGAAGATGAGAAAAGCACTAATAAGGCAGTCCGATGGACTGGTTGTCAATATGATTGAGTGGTTGCCTGGCTCTGACTGGCCAGTACCAGCAGGACATTATCTAATTGATGGTAGTACTGGCAACCCTGGTGATACTTGGGATGGCACAAAGTTTATTCCAAAAGTAGAGCCTATACCTGAGCCGCCCCGCTCAACCCATGTCTCAATTTTACAGGCAGTTGACCCAACCAAAGCCAGACCGGCAAGGATTAAGCGAACTTGGCAGGGCATAGACTATTTGTATGACTGCTTCGTCACCCAGACGGTTAAGGATGAATATGTAGCGGGCAATATTAAAATTGGTGATTATGTCCTTGTCCACATGGACGATATTGGGGAGCAGGTTGTAACTGGTAAGGTGTTCAAGTCGTGGTAGTGACTACTCTTGACAAATGAGCAGGCTACCTTCAAAATATAAGGAGAGAAGGAAAGTAAGGAAAGGAAACCTAATGCCCAGCACGTTCGTATTACCGAACTTTTCGACCTTATGAAAAGGATGGCTACCAAGGAGAGAAATGCCTAGACATGCCAATAGAACCAGTTTCAAGAAGGGACAGCCCAATCCTTGGACGGGCAGGCATCATACTGAGGAAAATAAACTCCTTGTCGGTTGGGGTATATCCCCTTCCGATGCGCCGCTGTCAACCGGCGTATTGTTTCACCCTTCGCCCACGGGGCTGGGTAGGGACAAGCTGGCGGCTTTAGCCGTCAGTGGTTGACTCTGGGAAACTAAGAACTAAATGGCATGCCAGTGAGTTAGGGAGAATAATGGCTTACAACAGTGTGGGATATCATTGTTTGGTGGTCTGGGAACATGAATTAAAAGAGTTAGGCGAAAAGGGAATAGTTATGAAACTTAGAAGCTTCTAGGGGAGGAAATATGCTTGCGCTACCAATCCATGACTTACCTACGCGAAGCGCATCCGGAGCGATTATCCGCTATGTTTTACCCCGCTCCGAACCACCTCAACTTGTTGGTATCCTTGACCGCAGGATTCTCTTTGCCACGCTAACGATGGGAGATGTAATTGTAGGTGTAGGGCACGGGAGCCCCTCTGAATTTTGCGGCCATAATGATGAGGTTATTCTTAATATTTCAAAAATCCCCAATGTTAGAGGCAAGATAGTGGTTCTGATTTCCTGCGAAACTGCTCAGCAACTCGGGCCAGCACTGATAAATGCTGGTGCCATTAGTTACATTGGCTTTAAGGACGATTTAGTATGGATTGTCGATGCTGACCTAGCCTCTACACCTTGGAGTGATAAAATGGCCTTAACCGTGATGGGTCCTATCACTAATTGTCTAAACATTATACTAGACGGTAAGACGGCGGGAGAAGCCTATAGCACAATGCTTAAAGAGCTATCAGCGAATGCCGAAGTAGAGGAGGACGAACTAATAAAGTCCTGTCTTGAGTTCAACCAGCGGAATGCCGTCTTGCTCGGCGATTCTGGAGCTAAAATCACGCCTAGGCCAAGGATAATATTTCCCATCCCACCTCCGCCGCTCCTAATTCCAATTTCACAGGCTTGACAAACGGCGCTTTGACTATTAAGCTAAAGGAGGTGATAATTAAAAAGATAGTAGGTACTTGACAAGTTGAAAGTTTTGTCCTAGTATTCTAATTAGAGGTTAAAAAACGGGGGTTAGCAACCTTCAATGAGAGGGTTGGACGGCTAACCCCCGTTTCCTTTTTCGGAGAAGGTTGCTAACCGACCCAAGTAGTAGTAGTAAGGAGGGAAATATGGATGGTACCCCGCACAGAGTTGTAGACAGTATCGTAAATGGTGTCGCCAATGGCGCCACAGGGTTGATTAACGCCGCTATTGGTGCTGTCCAGGGCGCTGGCGAAGCCGTGATGAAGGCTCTTGATATGCCATTTACCAAAGTCACCGGCAAAGAGGGGCCTCACCGGATACTCGACCGCGCTGCTGATGGTGTTGTTGACGCTGGCCGCAATTTGATTGAGGCTGGTGTTATCGGCACAGCCAAAAAGGCCGGAGAGGGCATTATGCACGCCCTTGACCAGCCCACAGAGCAAATAGGGATTCCCCCGGAACTGGGGAAGTTCCAAATATTTAAGAGGTAAAGTTCCAAATATTTAATAGGCAAGGAGGAGGGTTATGCCTTACACAAACATTAAAGCACTTTTGACCGATGCCACCAAGTATCCGGCGGCAATAGAAGCCAAGTTGCCTGCGGGAGCGCCCAAGATATCCACCATGCTGCTAAATGCCGCCAACCAGATTCCCGCGGGAGTACCCAATTTTCCCATGGCGGTACCCGACCTGCCAGCGGTACCAGCACTTCCAGCAATGCCCGGGCAGACAGCCGCAGGGCTGACAAAGTATGTCACCGCGGTTGAGGTAGTACCCGTAAGGTCTACTGTAACACCCCTGGTGCAGTCTTACACACAGCCTATTGAAGGGGTGGTGGGCCAAGTATCATCTCGAAGGGGAATGTAAGCCCCAAAATTAAGGTAAGTCGAGGAGGTAGTTATCATGAATAACTCTGTTGTAGCGGTCTTACAAGCGGCTGGACTCTATAAAGCGAGTGGCCGCATGGCTGAGCAAACGCTCAAAACCATTCTGCCTGATGGGCAGGTCACCGAGCACCTGATGTCGGAAATAGAGTACGCTGACCTGATGACAATGGCCGACGAGCTCGATATTATGATTGCCCAGGAGAATCCGTGGATTCAGGCGCTCTTTGCCAAGAACGCGGTGGCGATTGCCAATGCCGTCAGGGTAGTCAATGTCGAGAGCGCATCCGGTTTCAAGGGTGCGGTAGGCAGTGGTCGCCAGCTGGACATCCTGAGGTTCCGCGCTTCGCAGTTCCAGGACCCAACATCCGTTGCGGTGCCCGCAGTGGCTAGGCTTTCGTGGGTCAGGAACATGGCTCTTGTCGTACCGCCTGTTGGATGGACCGGCGAGATCATCTGCGGTCCGGCTATAGCGGGTGATGCTGTTGACGTTCACGCCAATGCCCTAACCATGGGAACGACTGAAGCCATCCTGGTTTTTGGCTTTGCCAATCCCTCCTGGACACCGGGCGTCAGTGCCATCATGATTCAGTATCTGGCCCGGGCGTATAACATCCAGAACGCCGACTTCGACCTGGCCCAAGTATGGGAGCACTTCCCACTAATTGAGCTGAAGGAGCCATTCATTCTCTACCCGAGGGAGGACGGCCGGGTTTGGGCAAGGTACTACCAGAACGGCGCTGATGAACTTCAGCCGGTAGGACTCTGGATAAAGATGTCACAAAATATGCGCAGCCTTGTCAATAGCTAAAAGAGCAACCTCGAGTACCGTAGGCTGACGGGAGGTGACGCCCCTCTGAAAATGGGGGGAATTCAGCTAATATTTATGGAGGTTTGCTAAAATGCAAGCTGTATCTAGGTTGTATGGAAGAAGGATTAGGGGCGACGTTGGTCCGATTGGTCTTGACCCCAGGACACGTCTGCCTGGAGCCATACTGGCACCAGCCGTATCCCTCACCGGTGCTGACCAGTACTATACCGAGGAAAGCGACGTCCAGAACTTCGCCCTCGCCTCACGGATGGTGGTGGATCAGAGAACCTTCCATTATGCCCGTGCCAGACATGCTATCGCGGACGGTGTAGGCGTCAATTACCTAGCGGTGATGACCGAGCCGCTTTCGGATGTCTTTCTGAATGCTGCTGCTCCAGACAGGGTAATTGGTGATACAACCCTCGCTATTACAGTTGGTGCATTTCAGGGGAGTGCTGTTCTTGCCAATGAGCTGGTCGACGGCTTTATAGAAATCTGGCCCGTGGGTGGCTTCCTTGAATGGCGGAGAATCATCGCCAATACAGCGAGCGCACCTGCTGGTGCCGGTGGCGTCTTCACCGTCACCGTAGACCGGCCATTCCTCCACAACCTTCCCTTCGCAACTACAGGGTGCCTCATCCATCCGTGCATCTACCGGGCGATAATGTCGGCTGGGGATTTTCTTGCACATGGCGGTATCGCTGGTTTCACGATTGCGGTGGGGCTACCCCCAATCGCAGTACCCCTTAACCACTATTTCTGGTTGCAGACATGGGGGCCATGCTGTATAGGACCCACCGCTGGATATCCCTTGGAGGTCGGAGTCCCAGACTTTATGGATGTCTATATGGATGAGAACGGCGCAATCGCTTCAGCCTTCCATCAAGGCATCGGTGCTGCTGGTACTCCATCCCCCCAGAGAATCGGCTATGCTCTTGGTGCTGAGAACATCGGCACTCTACAAATTATGCTCCAGCTGGCACCGTAAAGGAGGTTTGATATGGCGAAAAGAAAGACAGCCAACGATACCGTCCCGACCAGGCCCAGACCTCCTCTTCCGGAATTACCCCCTCCGACCCCGATCATTCTGAGGGAGGGAGGCTCGACTAGGCCCAGGCCACCTCTTCCGGGAGTACCCGCGCCGCCCAAACCAACGGAACCGGAGGTTCAGCCGATAGGCTAAACAACTGAATAAGTAATGGGAGGGGGAAAGCCCCCTCCCCGCAAAAATAGCTTACTCTCCCTCGGAGAGAGGAGAGATTAGGAGGTGTAAGTTGATTGAGTTTTTGCCTTCCCCGAAAGCCACTGTATCACCCGGCCAGCCTAGACTCCTTCAAAAGGGGTTCTTCGTCAAGTTCACCAATGAATGGCCGGACACGCTACCCTACGTCAAGGGCAAGTTCTTCCAAATCGCCAGGACTAATCAGGTCAACCATGACCTCTCCTATATCCTGCCCTCAGGTAATTACCGCGATGTCGATTTCTCAAACCAGGTCGGCGGTGTGAACCTCTACCCCGAGAATACCAAGTCCCTGTTTGAGGTGGCACTTGGGTTTAAAAAGGATAACTACCAAGTGCAGTTCTATATCCCCGCCGGTGAGTTCGTGAATAGGCTTGAGCAGGCAGGGATGGTGCCCAATGTTGCTTCAGCCACGCTAAAGTATCTCGGTGCTTTTAAGCCCGAAGATAGCCCCTACGAAGACAAGAGAATCCTCCTGTATTTTCTAAAGGATTTGGAACCCCTAATTGCCAGGACCTTCGTAGATACCGGCTGCGACTTTGCAAAAGTAGTGTTTGGTCTAACCATAAATAAATGCTACCTGGAGGAGATGAAAACACCAACAGCTGATCAACTCGCCAGAGCCCGCACGGTTTTGTACTACTCTGAAATGCGCTGGTAGTTTTATGTAAAGTAGGTAAGACAATGATAGACCGTTCGAAGAGGAGGTTAAAATGCCCAGTCTAGCGCAAACAATGGCAGTAACGCCACGAGTTTTTGCTACCGAGAAGCAGAACGCCAAGATTGTCCCATCGCAGATTATCGTTGACAACGAGCTTGGCGCGGCACAGAGGATTATCACCATCCAGGATGTATTTACTACTGCTGCCAGCATAGTAGCAGCAACTGGGGTAGCTGTAGCTGCGGCACTACAAACAGTAAATAGGCTTATCATCACCGTTGACAACGCTGGTTGGGCAACGATAGCTGCGGAGGCGCTCAAGAACCTAGAGATACTTGGTCAGCTGCAAGTGATCATCAACGTGGCCGATGCCGGAACAATAGTCACCATATCTTGGGGGTTTAAGTAACTCTAAGGGGGGCGCCATGGCATATCCAGTAAGAAGGCTCCCCTTTGAGGGGCTAACCTCTATTGACGAGCTGGTCGTCCACGACCAGATTGCTACCGTTCTGCCTTCCTTGAATAAACTCCTGGAAAAGGAGGTCCTTCCGCTATGGTCACAAGAGATGTTAACCTGAGAGTAACACTACTCGCGAACCAAGGTCGAAGGATAAGTAAACCCTCTCCACTGACTGGCAGGATAGTCCAGCTCATACCACATTTCCCCGGAGGCTGCAATCAACTCGTGGACATGGCTGTCGGCCACAGGGATACCTGGATTTTACCCCACCAAGTTGATACCTTTATAGCACTTAACGATGCCACCCCAGTATTTACCATTGATGAGCCTATCGAGAAGGGGGAGGAAATCTGGTTGATAGGGGGAAATGGTGATGGAGCTAATCCTCATTCTATAAGCTGCGCCTTCACCATCATAGGAGTGGAATAATGGCAGAAACCTTTGTCGTCCCAACCAAAGGAATAGGCAAGCCTGACTACTCCCAAGAGGTTGCCCTGGGTCAGGTCAGGCCAGGTCTAACACTGAAGTACGGGCAAACCCTGAAGCTACTCGGCATCACCTTCTCCGCTCTATGGTCACCATTTGCTTTTGTAAAACCGCCTCTGGGCATTGGTCTTACCGCTCATTTTGTGGACTGGGAAACTAACTTGGCTTTGCCTCTCACCATCCCAAAGGGCTACCTTTACACGGCAATTGAGACCAGACACAGCTTTACCCAGGATTTCACTATGATGGCATATTTCGAGGGGTTTTTTGTATCCTACCTGGCTACCAAAGCAGCTGGCAGGGCAGATGTTTTTGATGAGGTCGCCCCCTTATCTACCAGTATCATGGACCCGCTGGCTCTTTCTTCCCATACATACGATGTCACCATAAAAAACTTGGGAGGAGCTGTTATGGAAGGGTCAGTAAGCATCTTTGCTGTAGTTCAAAAAGTGGGTTCGGAGCCATTTCGGAAGGAAACTAAGACCGTAAAGTGCAAGTTCTGCGACCATGAATGGGATGTACCTCAGGAAACCACATCTGTTAACTGTCCCAATTGTGGTCAGCTTAATATGTACATCACGTTGGCAAACTTCAGAGGTTTCTAATGCTAGAAGCTATACTTAGAAGAATACTACATACTCCACCACCCATACCTGTTGCTCTGGCACCAGGGGCGGTAGCGAAGGTTATCACAGAAATCATAGACGTGACGCCTATCAACGCGACCATTACTACCGCATTGGCTGATTGTGTTGCTATTGATATGCACACCAGCGGCTATAACACACTCGCACTGACAGTTAAGGCGAGATACTTTGCTACGGCGACTCAGGGTATAAGAATCCATGTGAGAACTTCACCCACCAATCAGGCAGCCGGCACGCATACCGCAGTTTTTAGCGCATTGATAATGACAGATGCCGCCGCTCATTTTGTCACCGGTGAACTTATCGGGCTAACCATAAACAACGTAACAAGTGGTCACTCCGCAGTAATAACTGGTAATACCGAAACAACCGTGACAGTAGCGGCCATAGCTGATGGATGGACAACTCTTGATGCCTACACTATTCCGGGTGCCGATTATGACAACGCAGATTGGGATGTGTGGAATCCAGCATTTGCGGCTGATGCCGTTCTTAGGCAAACCAAAGTATATTCAACTGACCCGGCATACGTTAAGGTTTTGGTTGAGAATCTTGACCCGCTAAGGGTAGTAACCGATGTAAAGGTATATTCGACTGTAGGTTAAAATGAAAGAGTCAGCTAGACCACCACTAGATGAATTAGTAAGCCTTCAACAGGCCATAGTTGCTCGTGAGGGCAGCACCACCGGGCCCGGTGGTGCTGGCGGTATCAGCATTGTTGACGCCGCGCTTATTGGCTTCGGTGCCGATAGCTTCCGCTCCATGACGCTTCAGATATATCCTGGCGACCCAACACGGGTAGATACTGCTGACATCACTGGCTTTGATAATGGCAGTGGCGAGGTATCGGTCAGCGGTGCAATGAAGGGTGGAGTAGTACCTGCCGGTGTGCCTTACAAGATACTGACACTCCGGCCCGCTATCGCCGAGGTGCATGGCGTCTTTACAGTACTTCCCAGCGCACCAGAGATAATTGAGCCAGACACTACCCAAGACCTATCGCTGTCTATCTCCACTGTGGAGGGTATACCTGTTGCTGCCACCCTGACGGCAGGAACCATCACCATCACTAGGGTTAGAGCTGGTGTTGAATTTATTGCTGTCAATGGCCTTGCCTGCACTGCGGCTAACGGCAGAATATTCTACGCTTATACCTTCCCCTCCGCTGGCGCTGTATGGCAGCCAGGGGACGAATACAAAGCAGTCTTTAGTGGGCAGCAGGTAGCTGTGGGAGCTACTACCTATGCTCTGTCAAATATCAGATGCAAAGGAATCATTATTGATGTAGTGGCTGCTGTTGGTACTATCGCTGCTGTTGAGGCGAAGCTAGACGCCGTGCTGGTCACTACAGAAACTGGTGGAACCATCACCACCGACGGTAACGAACAGGATGTCTATATTAACAACGCGCCGGCAGGAGTGTATGAACCGCTTAAAGTGCAGATTGACTTCACTGAGCAAGTTGCTGTTGGTGATGTGGTTATATTAAGGACATATTACCGTATTTTCCCTGGCGGATTTCTCAGAAAGAAAACAGAGAAAGCTATTGTGGGAGTTCAAGACCCCGTCCTTATCGATATAGACCTAGAACCTAACCGATTTGGCATACAGGTTACCCTACAGCAAACAGTTGGCGGGCCACAAGACTATGACTGGGCAGTTGTTAAGAGGGATTAGCTATGAGAGGATTTGATAAGTACGCACTAAATCACCAATTGCTGCTATCCGTATCTATGGATGAGGTTACAGCACTCGGAGCCGGGCTGGATATTACCCATGACCTGGCTAAACCGCATCATCTGTTGACTCTGCAAGGAACGCCTGCGGTTTGGGGTAATTTGCCGAGCGGCTTACCTTATTTGAGTTTTGATGGGGCCGCGGATTACTTGGAGTGCCTTGCAGCCGACAGCATAGACCTCAATTTCACTAACGAAGATTGGTCTATGGCAGCCTGGCTATACAATCATGGACCCGCAGGCGCCGAAATCATAATGAGTCAGGGCGTGGTCGACGTTGATGGATGGGAATTTTTCGTTTTCTCTCATAATCTATCCCTGCGTACTTGCCAAACGCCGCCTGACCATACAGACATCAGCGCCGTAGACGCTTTCGCATTTAACGCCTGGCAGCTTGTCGGGGTAACCAGGCACGGAGCAAGTGGACAATTTTATGTAAACGGATTACCCGTAGCTACCACACTGGGGGTAGGCTTAACTGACCCTACGGATGTAGCTGGTGGCGATGCTCTGTGGATTGGCAAACATACTACTGGTGAGTTCTGGCACGGCTATATGGGTGGCGGCCCATGCGGCCCAAGGATTTGGTCACCGAGGGTGTTAAGTGCCTCTGACTGGAGAGCTATTTTTGAGTCAGAAAGGCATTGGTTTGGAGTTTAGATATGATTAACGAAGAAGGAACACTCAAAGAAATTCAATCCGCTGAAAGAGTCTATTTTGACTCTGTTAACGGCGTAGCTGGCACTGTATGGCCTATCGGTACTGCTGCACATCCGGTCAGTAACTGGGCTAATGCTGTAACTATTGCCGCAGCCAGAAACACTGACACCATTGTCCTGGTTCATGGGGTGATAACCCTAGATGCCAATATTGCAGGGTATCGGTTTATCGGCAATGGCTTCAGCGACCCAAATGAAGACGAAGCAGAGAATTGGATAGACCTTGCTGGCTTTACTGCTACAGAATGTTCCTTTGAGTACATCAACATTGATTTCGATGCTGCGGGCACACTTATCAAGTGTGGGCATTTCCTAGGATGTAGCAATATATGGCCTGACACCATGGTCTCTTGCTCCTATTTCTTTAATTGCGGCTATATACATGTTGCCACCATGACCGATTGCGAATTTTTCTATAATTGCGTCTATTTAAGTTGTGGTGCCATAACCACTTGCAACTATTTCTCTAATTGCGGCTATATAGAGACCACCATCATGGTCGATTGCTACTATTTCCATAATTGCGGCGAGGCCAGTATTATCTATGATTGTACTGGATTAGGGTCTGACCCTATCATGAGTTTCCGAACTGGCACAATAACAATCACAAAGCTGACAGATGCTTATACCTTCACAATTACAGGCGATGGTTTAAGACTCACTATTGAGGCTACCTGCAATGCGGGAACTATCGATGTCTATGGCAATGTTAAGATAGCCGTAGCCCCAGCGGCTACCACTATAGTCAATGATTACACCCTAAACCGATATGGTGACCGGGTCTATTATGACGATACTCTGGGCGTAGCAGGAACGGACTGGCCTATCGGCACAGCTCCTCACCCTTGCGGTGTTTTGGCTGACATTCGTACCATCTGTACCAGAGAGAATATCCACACCATAGTCGTCAGGGGTACATTGACTCTTGATGCGACTATGGATAGCTATGACTTCATCGGGGGCGGCAGCTTCACTGACATGGTAGATATTAACGGGAAATCCACTAATAATAGTGTTTTTAGAGGGCTCGATATCAGCGGGGCTATGACCAGTATAGGAGAGTTCTACAACTGCTTTCTCTCGATTGTAACAGGTGCTCGCTGTGAAGCCTTCGACTGTGTCATTAGCAGCGTGGTCTGCGGTGCCCCCAGTCTGTTTTTCAATTGCAAAGCATGGAGTAGTGCCACTATAGATGCAGGTGGTTTCGACCTATTCATTATTGGATGGGAGGGCGGTTTGACAATCTCTGGTGTTACGGTTGGAGGAGAAGCTATTAATATTTTTGCCCAAAATTCTTCACCAATAATTATAGATACCTCCTGCACGGCTGGTGCCATCTATCTAGACGGTGACTATAGCCTAACTGATAACTCTGCTGGTGCTGCGGTGTATGACTTAGGCATTCGCAGTAAGATGGCAAGTTACGCCAAGGTGCCTGTAACGGTGGCTTCGGCTAACCTAAAGAACTCGAATGATGCAGAAAAGACCACGATTGCCCTCGCCTATACCAGAATCAAAGAGATAATAATTGGTGCGGAACTTGCTGATGTTAGAATAAATTTCGACTTGAAAACAGCAGGTGGCGGTGCTACGGCTACTGCCCGTATTTACCAAAATGGTGCAGCAGTAGGAGCCGTGCAGACAGATGTGACTGGTGGGTATGTAACTAAGACCGAGGATTTAACTGGCCTTGTAGCCGGCGATAAGATTCAAATTTATGCATTTACCTCAAGCGCTTTGCAGGCTGCTTACGTTCAAAACTTCAGACTACTGTACGATATTACAGACACTCTGGTGGCAACGAACAATGACCCATAAATTTAGGAGAGAACGTGGCAGATAATGTCGCCGTTCAGTCGAAGATTTTAAGTAATGGCACCCCATTTGCGGGTGCCGATATTGCATTGATTAAGGCTAAGACCGATACTCTACCGGCTTCGCCAGCAGATGATGCAACTGTGGCCGCTGTTGGCCTTGTTACCGCCAAGGATGCCACTGTTGCCAAAGATGCCACCGTAGCTAAAGAAAGCGGCGGTAATCTAGCAGCGGTGAAGGCTAAAACTGACTTGATTCCTGCTGACATTGCCGACGTGCCGACCGCCAGTGAATTGAATAGCGCCCACGGCCCCGGTAGCTGGGAGGGTGGAGGTGCTGCTCCTACCGTCCAGCAAATCAGGGCGGAGATAGATAGCAATTCAACCCAGCTCGCCGCAATCAAAGCTAAAACTGACCTTTTGACTACAGCAGGTCTCAAATCTACATGGGTGGTTCAGACGGGCAACCAAGTAAATGTGGCTGCCGCCCGTACCACGCATTTCGACATTTTTAACGCTGTCGGCAGCGGCAAGGTTGTCCGTGTCTTGGGAGTCTACATCATACCTACTCTAGTGGCGGTAACTGGTGTTGGTCTTACCTGGGACATGATTCGTACCTCTGCTGTTGGTACTGGCGGCTCGGTGCTTACCCCACAACCATTTGATAGTGCCAATACTGCTTTGCCAGCACAGATTACAGCACGAGGAAAGCCGACGGGTGGCGCTACAACCAGTATTACGTGGTTCTCTCCTAACACGTCTTCCGAGGAAACAATACCATACGCAAGTGAAGCTAGTATATTAAACCATATCCCACTTTCTATGACTAGATTTCAGGAAGCGCAGGGGCTTGTCCTTAATGCTGGTGAAGGTCTTAAAATTGACCAAACTACTAGCTCTAATGTAGGAAGTACCAACATGGTCGTGGTATTTACGGTGGAGTAAAAATGGCTGATAATGTAGCCATCAGACAATCAGTGTGTGCAGGCACAGACCCTGCGAATTCCATAGGCAAGCTCTTAAATGACTACCTGAACGCTAGTATTGTCACCACATTGTCCGAGGCTACTCAAGCACATATCGAGGCTGAATTTATCGAGGAGCATTTCCATAATCGGGAATACTGGTTCGGGAAGTTAGCGCCTCAAACAGCTACTAACTGGGGACAAAGAGCTAGTCTAGCCCCATACCGAGCCATTAGTGGGAATAACGCCTTTGGCACAGACCTTAATGATGAAGCCCAGGTAATCGGTTCGGCAGATACACCAGTCAGATTAGGTTGTACTACTTTTGATATGAGGCGAATACAGATACTCGATGTCTCAGTTGCCATCACGTTTCTGCTCAGGGTTATACATGGTACGGGTACAATGGCAGACGCAGAGACAGCGGGGCAGTATACTGAGATTACTACTCTACAGTTAGCCTCTCCCAATGGGTCAGCCCATCCTGCGGATATAATTCAAGAAAGAATACCTGTAGGACACAAAGTATGGATACGTGCGAAAAGTGTGACCGATAATGCGTGGATAGACTTCCTAGTTGGGGAACATGAGTACCCGGCTCCATAAGATAGTAATTGCCCACCTGATTAAAAAGGGCATGTTGCCCTAGAGAATATCAATCTAAATAAAGAGGAGGTACAACAAATGGCAACAGAAGTCAGGAAGTATGTGGATTTCAAGGTGTGGGCGGCGAGAAAAGGATTCATGTGGTTTTCTAGGCAGGGAGGAACGCCCGGGTCTCCATCTACAGAAAGAGACGTGGTTCCACTGGGTTGTCATTGGTGTCGGGTTACTGGTGGTTGTAGTTGACACCGCCACTGGTGACATAAAGAGAATAGAAAAGGAGTGACCACAGAGGAGGGGAATGCCTAAATTTACCCCTAGTAGTGCTCATCAAGGGATAGCGGTCTTCTCGAACCCGAAGTCGGTGGGGTTTGACTACTGGGTCGCGCTCTGCATGGGAGCAACCTTAACAGAGATGGCAGTAGCCTCATTCCACCTTGACGCCGGCCAGTCTATATCTATCGTGTTTCCAACAACTATTCCGGCTACTCTGGGGACATACCCGGTGAATTTGAAAATTACCTCAGGTAGTATGCTAGCCAGTAAATCCGACGAAAGTATAATTGTGGAGGAAGAGGTGATAACATATCGCTATTATATCTGGGGCTATGTATCAAAGCCAGGCGCCATTGATGCAGAGGGAAATTGGATTCCCGGCACTGGTGGCGGTATCCCCGGCACAGTAACTTTGGCGTATACCGAGAAAGTTAGTGGACCACCTTATCAGAAACCAGGGGGAACCTTCAAGACTATACAGACCAGTTCAGATGGCATGTGGAATACGGGGCATATTGAGCGCACCACTCCAATCGGGCGTCTATTTATCAAGGCGTCATGCCCGGGGTATAAGGACAGTGAGTGGGAATGGTTCGACCCGAAGAATAACCAGATGACCCGAAAGGATGTAATGCTGTTTCCAGTCCAGTGAGTATCAAGCCTTTGGGTAGGGTGATATAATATAGGAGGGTGCTATATGCTAGAGCATCGGGAAATCATGGTTGGGAGTCATTAACCCAGTATTCTCCCCGTCCCATACTGCTACCATGAGCTTAATTGGGAAGTAGCACCCCTCGGAAGTTTTGGTGAGGCTTTGAGCCGATGAGCAATAGCTACTACGAACCCAAGCCCGGCGACCCTATCCTGGTGGAGAGCCAGGAAACGGGCCTATACCGGAAGCTGAAGGACTGGCTTCTAGGTAGTAAGTGGGGCCACGTTATGATATTTTATGACTACACCAAGCGTGGGCTACCCCTGATTATTGAGAGCATCGGACGGGGCGTTCTTATCCGGTCGCTCTTAGCCTATGAGGGTCAGTATATCCTTGTTCTAAGGCACGAAAACGAGCAGGAGGCACTGGCCGCGGCCAAGCAAGCGGAGCGATTAGCCGATAATCCCGAGTCCTGGTATGACTACCTTGTCATCCCCCGAAATGTCATCCCGCGTCTCATCTGGTACAAGCTGACAGGGCGCCGCTCTGGCTTTGGCTACGACAGGAACCCGCACTTTATCTGCTCTGAGTTGATTGATAGTGCCTATAATAACATTATCCCACCCGAGCTTCAGCCACCCCTGCCACACGACTTTCTGGCAGTAAAGGAGCTGAAGCAGGTATGGGAAGGGAAATATGTGGCTAAGGAGCAACCATGAACAGCATAGAGTTTCTAAGAGCTTTTGTCCGACCCTACTTAGAGCTAATCCTTGGCTCGGCAATGGTTGGGCTTGCTATCTACCTGACTATTAAATTCGCTGACCCAGACTTGGCCAAGTATATAGTAACCGCCGTAGTAACTGCCGGCATCTCATTATTCTCATACTACTTTGGAGAAAGAGCAGGTAAGGCAAAGGGTGACAAGTAATGAACGTGGTTGACTTTCACATAAAACAACTGATAGACTACAGTATTAGGGAACAGGCTGAGAAGCTTAAAGGTAGCAGGAGGTCCTAAAATGAAAATGCGCCGTAAACTCATACCCCTTGCCATTGAACTATTTGGTATTACTGGGATTGGGGCGGGCATTGGCATTGAGATGGCCACTGGCGCCGACATAGGCTGGGCGGTAATAACCGCTGGTAGCTGTCTGGTCGCTATTGGCGGCGTCATATGGGGGAAGTTTATGAGAGGTGGTAAGTATGAATGAGCTCAACTTAGAAAATTGGCTACCCATGTCGCCAATGGAGGGGCCGCCTTTACCTAAATTTCTGGGAATAAAGTGGCCTTGGTATAAGGAGGTGGTGCCACCTCCGCCACCGCCTACTCTACCCCTTAAATACTCCTGCCCTTACTGCGACCAGTCCTTTGATACCCTTCCCGAGCTGATAAACCATGCGGCGACAGTCCATCCGGATAAAGCACCGATAGGGAGCATAGAGATACCATGGACGTGAAAACTGCCAGAATGACACAAGTAGACATAGCCCGGGCGGCAATCACACTACCCCAAGTGGTAGCTAGGCAGACTGTGCTTACCGCTTTGCAGATACCGACCTACCCTGTCCCACCGCCGGTGCGTGCGGAGAACTTGGGCAAGGTAAGCTGGGACCAGCCGGAGATGATAAAGTATGACCCTCCTGGAGCCGAGGTGAGCGCCTATGTTGAGATGATTAACCCCTCAACCGAAGACCGGCTCTACTGCATAAGCTACTATTTCCTTGCCCCGGACGGAATAATAGCCGAGGAAGGTCTGCTGGACTTTGTCATTGATACCCAGCCATTTCAAGCTTTCTATCTGCCAGCACAGGGGACTAAGCCCGCCTTCACCACGGTAGAGTTCAGCACTACTAGAAGCGATTATACCTTCGGGCTCCGGTTGCTCCTCTTGGAACTGACAGACAGTACAGCGAGAGTAATCCAGGAAACCTCCCGGGTCCAGGTGATGCTTGCCTCTGAGGCGACCTACAATAAGCACTATGGAACAACAGGACCAAAGCTTGAGGATTTCTTGCCCATGAGTCCAAACCTCGGACCGCCACTACCAAAATTCCTGGGCATATATTGGCCTTGGTATAAAAAATAGTAATAGAATAGTAAAAAGGGAGGACAAGATGAACATGAAGCTACGCAAGGCAAACGGGGAAGAGGGTCACATCTTAGTTAAAAGCTTCGAGATGGAAGACCCTACTTTTGAGTCAGAGTCACCCCATGTCGCCCGCGCCACATTCTCGAACCCCAAGTCGATAAGCTTCACCTTCACATCCGAGCTGTATCTGGGGAAAACAGTGGGTAGTAAAGTTGTCACCTCGGGAGTGCAATCCCTCACTGTACCCGCTAAGGGCACAGCGACGAAGGACTTCTCGGTAAATATGCCCGCACTGACTATCCCGAGTGACATCTTTCATTGCTACCTTGAGATTAAGGAGGCTGGCGTGCTGGTGATTACCTTCATTGCCGATACGGATGTAACAGTAATTGTTACGCCGGCCATCAATGTGACTGGTATAGTTTGGACTTAAAGGAGGGAGAATGCCTCAATTCGCTCCTAGTAGTGTCCATGTAGCGACACCGGTCTTCTCAAACCCGAAGTCGGCGGGGTTTGACTACTCGGCCACACTCTGCATGGGAGCAACCTTAACAGAGATGGCCAGTGCCTCATTTCATATTGACGCTGGCCAGTCGAAGTCTGTTCCGTTCTCAGTAACTATGCCCACCACTCCAGGGACATACCCGGTGTATCTCAAGGTCACCTCTGGCGGCGTGCTCATCGGCACCTTTGTAGCGACAGAGGATGTGGTGATTGCTCAACCTAAGGTAAATCTACAAGCACTGGCACCAGGCGGCGGCTGGTATGTGTTTGTATTGGATACTGGATTACAAACATGGATACCGAGTTCTCCGAGCTTGAGAGCTCAAGACCCCGTAGCTACTCCTACTCTGAGCTATGTTATCTCCAGCAAAAAGTTTCTCATTGTTCTACTATCAGATGGTTGGCCAATAGTGACTGAGTACTATTATGGTCCATTCGGGGTGATAGTGTCTGATTGGGGAAATTATATCTTCGATGCCAACACCTTAAAGCTAAACGGGGTAGCACTAACTGACATATCAGCCATACCCAACAAAAGCAAAATAACAGGTGTTACCAACGGGGCGGGATATTGGGCCGGAGGAGGCGTAAGCTTCCCCCGTGTTTGGGCAGTTGGGTTTAATATAACCTCATCTCAACCATATTCGGGCTATGCTGACATTGGTAGCTACTTAGTGGGAACTACTCTTATGGCCTTTTGTAACGCCGGGGAAGGTGGTCTGTATCCGTTTCCAACGGGGTATCCTGCTGGTATAAAGTTCCAGGCCGATTTGAGTGTTAGCTACTGGTACCCCGCACAGGGACTGAGACAAATAGTCTACACAATTGATAACCAAGTACAAATAGCTTAGTGACCTATCTGTGAGGGAGTAACTTGGGGAAGCATCTCAAACTTATATTAAAAAACCAAGCCACAGGCAGGGAGGCAACACCGTGGCTCGATTCCTACCGGGAGAGGTTTGGCAAGGCGGCCAAAGAGGCCGCCCTAGAACTTAAAGACTCGCCCTTAAAGGGTGCTGAGAAAGTCCGTGCGATAAATCATCTTATATCGGAGAAGTTGAAGCCTCGCCCTCCGGCGCCGGCGTAACCATAAAGGCAGCGTTTACCAACCGTATCGTAATCTGAGGACCGCGCCCCGAGGTGTCCCTTACAGCTCCTTCAAACTCCCACACTCCATCTTTCGTCCGCTTGTAGTCCGCACATCGGAAGCTTGTCTCCCTTTTGCCGAAGACAATGACCTTAAACAGAAGCCTCTTGCCGTATTCCTCAGATAGGCCCTTCGGATTTGGGAGAATCATGAAGGCGGCATTCACCAGCGACATTGCCGGATAATAGCTCATTTTCTGCCGTGTAATATTGCCCTCGCGGTCGTTCGTTGAGGTGTCCATCATGACCCAGTCGAATGTCCATGTTTCTTTTTCGGTTGGATAGAACTTCACACACTGGAAGGTAAACTCCCGCCTGCCAAAAACAACGACCTCGTACTGAAGGGGTTCAAAGTATTTGTTGGGGATAACCATCACCTCGCTCGGGTCCGCTTCCCACTGGTTGGGCATCTCTAGGTTATCTGACCCCAACCGGTTATCTGTTTCCACCTGTTTATCCAATTCCGTCCTCCTTTGGCGTGCCAGTAGCTTGGCCGCCATTATCTTTTTTTGGCCGCTTGCGCTGAGCCCGGCCTCGACGCACATCCTCTTGAGTTCTTTTAAGTTGTGGTCCCTGTCCATCTCAAACAGCTTCTCCAACACCTCGCTAGTAATGCCATCAGCGAAAAGGTCGCCGACCTTGTACTCGAGATACTCCTGCGTTGTCATCTCCTCTTCCCTGGTGGCAAAAAGTCCTCCGCGGGAAGGAACGACGCTTCGGGGTCTACCTGCGCTGCGCTTTCGCTCATCGCTCTCCACCTCGGCCAGCAATGCCTTCAGGCCGGTAGTATCCCCACCCCCTTCCGTAGTGCTCTGTATCAGGTCAACGAGCTCCTGCTTGTTCATTTTAGCACCTCTCCTAAGGGCTTGACAGGCTGCCCTGAGTATAGTATTATTTTACAATAAGGGCTTATGGAAAGCAAGCCCCCTGACTAAAAAATTCTCCCAAGGGGGGTAACAAATCAGGCAATTTCGGACTCTTATATAGTATAGGAGATAAAATGGGTGTGGATTCACCTAGTAGAAAATGGGTTGGGACGAAGAGCGGGAAACAGCGGGTATCCACATTGCGTGACCATACCCTAGCACAACGACGAGGCATACATCCCGGAGACCCCACCAAAGAAGAATTATTGGAATGTACTAGAAACCAATGGTGCTGGTGGTGTGATTCCGGCCCGTGGAAAAGCCTATCCCAACATACATCAAAAGCACACGGTATCTTGGCTTCGGATATTCGGGAGTTAGCGCATTTATTTAAACATTCCGTTATCTGTTCTCCCGAACATTCCCATGCCAGCGCTATCCGCTTTCAGCATCTACTAGATACAGGTCAACTCAAAAGAATGGGGGGAATATCGGTACCACATGTCTTGAGTACAGTAGGCCGCGAGCGTAATAGTGAATTAGGTAGAAAGATGCTTTCGGATTCCAGATTCATAGATGGAGCGAAGGCGTACCATAAAGACATCCAAAAGTCTCACCCATGCCCAGTTTGCGGGAAGATAATACCTCTTTCTAGACCACTCTATTGCCCCGATAAGTGTGTTGAAGTAGCAAGGAGTAAGCCGCGTGGCCTGAATCCTAAGCTAAGTACTACAAGGAAAATGCTATTTGCCACAGGGCGGTTAATAGCTAAAACTACCGTCCCTCCCAAAAGTCATAACTGCCCTATTTGTGGTACTTTCATCAGACGTAGCCAGCCGCTCACTTGCTCTAGAGAATGCGCCAAGGCCCTTACTATACAAAAACTCGCTCGACCACATCCATGCCCTGTTTGTGGCACCATCATTCCGAAAGCCCATCCTATAACCTGTTCACCGGCTTGCCGTAAAGTTATTCGGCAGCGTACAGCATTGATATCGGCAGCGACCCGGGTCAGATGGAGGACCCTGAGAAAGAAAATTAGCGTATAAGGCTTATACGCAGAGGAGGTAAAGTAAAATGGATTTAGAGACCAGCTTTGATGCTATGGATTGTGACGTGCATGACCTAGGCGACACGCTAATTCTCACATTCAACCAAGCATTTTTTGAGGCTAATATCATGTTCGACCAAAGGGAATGGCTGGCCGAGGTCTACAACGAGATGGTAAAGGCCATGGGACCGGAAACGGCTCTTGCTGATAACTACAAGCCGATAGAACTCGATGTGACATACATACGTGGAGTTACCATATCATACGATGGGGTCCAGGTTTTTGCCCCCAGCGAGGTTGAGCCTTCTTGGGAGCTTGTTTTCGACGACGATGATAGCGACTCCCAAGTGTCCGTCAGATTTAACAACGAGATTGCCCGCAAGCTGATGGCAAAATTGAATGCGGCCAAAACACATCAACATGAGTGGATTAGGACTAGGGTGTATATCGGTGTTGACCACCAGCCAACGTTGGAAGAAATCGAAAAGTGCCGTGGTATTGCTGCTGACCCTGACGCTATGCCCGAGAAAAAGCGTGCGGTGTTAGAGATGCTTGGCTGCCAGGTCTTCATTGGCGAAGGAGAGGAACTGCCTAAAGGCACACTTATCAGTGATTCCTACTTATGCAATTGTGGAGCTAGACGTTAATCAATGCGTGTAATTGCTGAGGGAGGTAGATATGGAGTTTGCTGAACTAACACCAGAGGAAAAACTGGTCTGCGCAATATTTGGCGAGCCGGCTTGGCTTGAAGGGGTCAGGCACTTTCTTTCGGATGATGAGCGGAAAGCAATTAAGGACCTGCTTGAGGAGTTCGTTGCCAAGCATCACGACCGCCCGCGACCACATCTCGGTGCCCAGCCAGCATCAAGGACTTACTGTGAAAGAGGGGTCAAGGTTCTCCGTCTGAGATTTGGTTTCGAGCCTCGGACAGAGGCCGAGAAGGTGAAGCCTCATAGCTCGGATGCCCGAACCCTTGATGAAACAAAGGTCTATCTCGGGGTTACTCGGGAGAGAATCAGGCAGATAGAAGCTAAAACCCTACGACTACTACGCCATCCTGTCTATAGTAGGAAACTAAAACCATACCTTGAAGGCAGGGTGAATGGCGTATAAGAGAGGTGAGAATATGCGCCAAGAAATATTAGACGAAATAGCCAAACAGAGTCAAAAGATGGGGCTACAAACCTTTATCTGCGCAACCTGCAGGTTTTACCTCGGAGGTTGTACTTGTAAGAAAAACATCTTCATCGCCTTTGAAGGCGGGAATCTCTTCAACTGCCAATTATGGGAACCTGGTAAAAGGTGCCGCCACTGCGGGCTAATAACCTAGCGTATAAGGTAGCTTATACGCCATCCGCTATAGTAGGAACGCAAGAAGGAAGGAGGGAGCCAGATGACTGAAAGAAAAAAGGTAGCGATATACGCTAGGGAATTGCCTATCTATCCTGGCGATGAGGTGTTGGGAATATACAGTCAACCACTCACGGCTAAAGCCGGTGAGCTTGTCCCTGCCCAACCCCCCGATGAGGGCGGGCGAGACGATAGGCCGGTTGACAGCGGCCCTGGGAAGGAAGGAACCTTGAAGATTTTACGCAAGCAAAGGTTTCAGTCTTGCAACCCCATACCTTCAGTTGTTAAAGAAACCGTTTCTCCGACAAGTCGGAGTGCCTTAACTACTACTATTATAGCAGAAAGGAGGATAGGGCGTTTCCTCTACGGGTTAAAACCCATAGCTTCCACGCCCTACATTTGGTGAAGAATGAACATTGGCGCACCCTACGGTAAGGGGGGTATTCTAGCCTATGACCCAGTTGAGGATAAGGTACAATGCCATATCTGTGGCAAATGGTTCCGTGGACTCAACAACCATGTCCTTCGGGCTCACGGGTGGACCGCGGACGATTATCGTGAGGAATTTGGACTTAATCGGGGGCAGAGCCTCATTTGCCAGGGCACACGAACAATCCTAAGCCAATTAAACAAGAAGCTCGGGAACTGGAAGCATCTGGCATCACAGACCATGACTGCAACTGAGCTTAACCGATTCCTTCGCAGTGTTAGCTTAAAAGCGGGCTACAGAATGAGACAACAATATAACCTACGACAGTCAGAGCGCCTAAAGCAGTACAATCCCATGAATGAGCCGGAGGTCCAGCGTCGAGCAAGGGGCAAACTGCATGAATCCTGGTACGGCTCACCGAGTATGATAGCCCTATCGAAGCGGAATCATCGACTTATGATTGAAACGATAAGAGCTACGAATCTAGCAGAGAGAAAGTGGACCTGTCCCTGTGGTGAGTCCTTTCCAACAAGGACAGACCTGCGATGCCACCAAAGGGATTGTCCACGTAAATTAGCGTGTAAGCCTAGGGAACTAATATGCTGAAAACATATCTGACGTCTGACGAGATTCGTAAAATGACTGAGGCGGCACCCACCCTCCGGGACAAGGTGATAGTGGCATTCCTGGGAGACACCGGATGTAGGGTTAGTGAATTGCTACGGCTCAAAACACAGCACATCGACTTCGACCGCCGCCTGGTGCTGATACCTCACCTGAAGGCAGGTCTGAGGAAGAAATGCCCTAGTTGTGGCAAGTCCGTCGGCCGTCGACAGAACTTCTGCCCCAAGTGTGGAAAGGACATTAGCGACGTGACCCCTGAGGGCAGCGAGGAACATACCCGGTTGATTAACGTGGGTGAGGAGACACTAAACCTGTGCCGGGAGTACCTTGATAAGAGAAAGGGCAATTCAGACCAACTAATACCCCTCACCAGGCAAATGGTTGGCCTTATCATGAGGAGATGCGCTGAGGCGATAGGTCTGGGGGGAAAAGTGATGCTGAACCCCGAGACCGGGAAACAGCATTATGTCCACCCCCACAACATGCGTGACAGCCTAGTCGTAGACTGGCTTACCTTAGATGATAGCGCCACGAGCCAAAAAGCACTCCAAGTACACCTGGGCCATAAGAAATACGAGACGACGGCTCGCTATCAGAAATTAACCCCTGAGAGCATCGCAGGAGCCGCAGACAAAGTAAGGAGGCACAGATTTGGCAAGGAGGATACAAGTGGAAATAGTTGACGCACTTAAAGCATGGGAAAAAGCTACAAACGAGGTTAGAGCGCTTGCCCACCGTCAATTTACCCCTGAAGATTGTCCATTAGCAACTGATGGTATGCATTATGAGTACTCGGAAGCACTGTGGGGTGGAGGTTATGACTGGAATTGTGAGTTTTGCGGGAAACACTTTACTGAATAGACTCGCAAAGGAGTGAACGTGTATCCCCTGTCTATTATGCAAGAAGAAGTCAGCAAGTGCAAAAAGAAGGAACAGGAATTGTTACGCCTACTCCAAGTGAAAGCAGAGAAATATGCCAATAACCGTCTAACAAAAAAGAGGCATACTCAACTATCCTATCTAACAAAAGAGGAACAGGAATTCGAGGTAGCAATACCCAAGGGGGTTATCCTAGATAAGCTCATATCCGACCTAAAGAAAATCTAAGGAGCTAGCATGGAGACTGAACCAACGAGAGCATAGAAGATGTGGAGAGGATCGAGCCGAAAGGTTGAGCCGATGGGGCCTAGCTTCCAGCGTAAGCCGATCTCCGTTAGGGAATCGATTACTTGTGACAATGATGCTGTTCTCTTGGCTACTTTAGTATGCGAGGCAGTTAAAGAGGCCTCACATTTTGCACAGCCTCTTGGAGATGGCTATATAGGGCTGCGCATCGAGCGTGTGCTGGCACCGCTGGGAATCAAGTTGTCCTTGGAAGAATACCCGGTTGAATTCCCCGATGAAATAGCCAGAGCTTGGGGGCACAGCGCTGGGGGAATTGATTTACATGGAGAATACAAAGGCAAGAGTATAGGCATAGAGGATGAGTCAGTAGGCTGGTATCGAGCTTGCGAGCCTGAAATACTCAAATTAGGGTGGTCGGACTTGGATATTAGAATCTGTGCATGGGGAATCCGCCAGCGGAAAGCGCTGGAACGATTCAAGGGTATGGAGATGCTTCCTTTCCCTAAACCAGTGATAGTAGTAACCAAGTTTGGACTCTTGGAGGTGTCTAATGACTATTCCCATAGAACCGTTAAAGGCAGGCGGTTTTCGTAAGCCCATAAGTGTACGGCAGTTTGTTATCGAGCATTTACAAGCTGTTGGCGAGGACCATCCGTCTGCCATGCATCAAGCCTACAAGGTAGCACTGGCAGAAATACCCCTCTTGACCAGCCGCCGTGGCAAGAGATACAAAGCCTGCACGTATTATTCCTTCAGCAGAGAACTCCAGGCCATGAAACTAGAGGGTATTATTAAACATGGCAACAAGACAGAGGCCTCAGATAGCAAGCATACCGCCCACTGGGAAACTAAACCATTGCGCAATTACTATACTTTAGAGGAGGTGCGATGACAAGTATAAGAGAGCAGTTTGTTAAGCAGGCTATCCGAATCCTAAGACGGGAAGGTTTCAAACAGAAAACCCTAGAATGGGTACTGGCTGCGTGCTGGAGCCACGGGGCTAGCACGGCCTTCTATTTGCCTCCTCTTGCTGATAAGGCCCTCAAGCAGGGGGACCGTGTAGCTTTCGCATCAGCACTTATCGACAGGGTGGGCAGAGACCTATTGAAATCTAGCGGGTTCACCCGAAAGGAAATCGAGACAGTGGTAGCCGACCTAGTGCAAACGGAGGAGTGCCTCCCAGAAACACGCCTCAGTGCTGAGATAGACGACTGGTTGGTGGGCCGCAGAAGTCAAAACTAAAGGAAGGCGTTTAATGGGTATTATACGCAAAGGAGGTTGATATGGCTTTACCATTCGACCAAGCAGCAGAACGTTATTTCACTCCAGCAGAAAAGCGAGAACTCATAAAACGCTACTTTACTGAAACCCCAAATATCACCCAAGCTGAGGTAGGCCGACAAATAGGCATTAGCCGGGAGAGGGTAAGGCAGTTGTGCAGGGAGCTCGACATTCGGCAATCCAGCGAAGGGCTTACTGTATCGGAATATGCCCACATTCACAATTATTCCCATACCGCAGTCACCGACATGATAAGACGAAGTGACCTAGCAGCAACCAAAGTCGGCAACCGCTATTTTATCCCCTATTTCGCTAAAAGGAAGCCTTGTCCTATTTGCGGTCATGAGAGGGCCATACACAGGAAGGCATACTGCTCTCAGGAATGTCTTGACGTTGCGAAAGGTCAATCTCATAAGAGATCACGGCAGAGACGGAGACTAAGACAAGCGGAACTAAAAGAGGGAAACCAAGGCGCACCCCTACAAGTAAAAAAGAGCCGGATTTGGGTATGCCCTAGATGTGGACGGGTATATCTTATAAATACGGTATCGGTACCAAGAATCGATGGTATTAAATTGCATGTGGGAGATAAGGAATATTTAATAGATGTCAAAAAGTTAGGGGAGCCGAATTGTCTATGTGGCCAACCATTGGGGAAAGAAGGGCTACCTGTGGTTGAAGGTTTAAGAATTGAGGTACTGGAGGGTTAGCTTATAGGAGGTTCAGAGCATGAAGAAACTACCTGTAATCGCAGAGGAATCCTTTGTTACCGTCATGGACGAGTTGTCCAAGGAAATCGATAAGGTCATGACGAAAATACCGTACGACGCGCAGTGGATAGCCTTCGAGGTTTTCTATGGTACGCTGACCAATCTGCTCCTAACAATGTTCGAGGGCTGCCCAGAAGAGGACGTCAAGGACATCATGGCAGCCTTCCAAACATGGATGGATGTCGGGCTGCTGATGGGCAAGTCCCCCAAGCTCTTGAAAAGCATCCTGGACAGAACTGCCCCGACGATAAGGGAGTTTATTGTGCCGGAGTGGATGGAAGCTGAGGAATGGAAAGAGGAAGTCATGGGTGAAGCCGAGGAAATCATAAAGAAAGCGAGTGGCCATCAAAATGGCTCGGGTCAGGATATAGCGACAGAAAGTTCGGCGTGAGGGAAATATGGAGCCATTTTATCAGGAATCGGCAACCACTATCTATAACGGTTGAGGCTGCTGTGGAAGCTGGAGGCGGAGCTGTATGGATACGAGAAGACGGCGCTCTCTGCATTGGAAACGAGTGCATGGTCATCAAGCGTAGAGCAGACAGCCGAGACCTCGACATCGAGATTAAGCTGTCGCCAATCAGTTCGCTGACACTATCTACAAGACGATTGGCAGGGGTGGAGCTACCTACTTCAAAGTCCAGTCTGAACTAGAGGAAGGGAAGGAATGAGTTTGTTAGGGGGATACCAGGGCAGGTGTTACCTGTGTGATAGCCAGGAGAATCTTGAGAGGCATCACGTAGACTGGCATCACGATAACGATAGCCGCGATAACCTAGTAACCCTATGCCATCGCTGTCATATGGAGCTACACAGGGCAGGATATTTGAGCTTACAAGAGCTGGATGGCATAAGGGATAAAATACGAGCTGAGCGGACGCCGGAAGCGGTAGCCGTGAGCGGGGTATACAGGGCAGAGCCAGGGCAAGGCAGAGATGGCATGTCCTGAGTGTATTGAGAGGGACAGAGAAGTGCTAGCTAAGGAATGACGCTAGTTGGCTGGCGGGAGCGGTGAAGCAGTCCGAGCGTAAAATCGTTCGGGCTGCTTCTTTTTTGCCTTTTGACGCTCTGTGGTCAAAAGCTAGGCGATTAAAAGCCGTGGGTAGTAGGTTTGATACCCTAGGTCGCTGTGGGGCCGCTCTATAATTAGCATCATCATAATCACCAGCTCTATCAAAAATACCACCGCCAGTAAAAAATATCACCAGAGACGGCATGTAATAAAAATTGCTAGCAATTATCAGTATTTCCAATAGGGTATATTGACAAATAGACCGGAATGTGGTATATTTTTTTAGGATGATTTTAGAGCCGATTTTAGTACCTTAACAACTGAAGGCTATTCGGCAAACTGTATAGAATGAGTATAGCGTAATATTGTTGTACAGGGTATTGACAAATAGGCAAATAAGGTGTAAAGTGGAAGGGTAGATAAGTAAAAGCAGGGGGACGAAAATGATAAGAACGTTATACGCACCACTGCATCAAAGTGGCAGGGTTGTTCATACGGCGACCATACGGAGCGACTGGAACGGCTACGACTTCAGCCTCTTAAATGAAATGTTCCCCGCTGCTTGCATCAAAACAACCAAGGAAACTATACCCTTAAGTTATCTCGGCAATGAATGGCATCATACTGATTTTAACTCACTATACCACAAGAGGCTAATCTAAAATGATTAGAAAACCGAGGCTATTGAATGGTTGCGCCAAGTCAAAGTTCATTGCCGATGCTTTTGAGGCAAAAGGTTGGGACGCTTGGACATGCGACCTACTACCGCCCGAAGGACCTGGAAACCACATTCAAGACGACATACTGAAGCATCTTGATGATGGATGGGATATGGCAATTTTTCACCCTGAATGTACTTACATTGCCAATAGTGGGGTACATTGGCTACACAGACGACCGGAGCGGTGGGAGTTGATGAGATTAGCCGCTCTTTTCTTTAAGGCACTATGGGAAGCGAATATACCCTTGATAGGTATCGAGAATCCTATTCCGCATCACTATGCTGTCGAAATTATCGGCAAGAATTATGACCAGATAATTCAACCTCATCAGTTCGGAGAGGATGCCAGTAAAGCGACTTGTCTTTGGTTGAAAGGTTTACCAAAACTCATACCTACTAAGCAAATAGAGCCACACTTGTCAGATACGGGTAGAAAGATATGGGGCAACCAAACCAAGTCAGGTCAGAATAAATTGGCACCTTCTGAGCATCGCAAGGCTGACCGAAGCCGTACCTACCAAGGGATTGCTGAGGCAATGGGAGAGCAATGGGGGATGTTGGGAAGATGAGGATTAAGGCAGTTGCACACCAGACTAATTTAGGCACATTAAGCGGAATAATAATGCCTACCGATTCCAGTTCCCTGAAAATACTCAGGCGGAGAAGTATAAAAGCAGATTGGCGAGCTACTGCTAAATCATGCCAGTATCGCACCCGTGATGCTTCAAGACTAAGGATTGGCAACCCACTATGTTCAGCGTTGGATCCGCATATAATGCGCTGTACATTCTCAAAATGTCCTTACCAGATACAAAAGAGGATGAATTACCAGGAGGAAAAGTAGATGAATGACGAACAGAGACAAGCATTTAAGTGGGCTTTGAATCAGGAGTATCAGTCCGTTGCTGCGAGATACGCTCGGACTCTTGCTCTTTATGTAGCAGAGCATACCGGCGATATTGAGGCTATACAGGGAATTGAGGCTCTATACCCTAACTGGCGAGGTAAATTTACCACTCTGGTGGAAGCCATCAAATGGCATACCGATGGTCAAGACAAGGTTATTGCTAACCTGCGCTCTCAGATAGATAACAAGGAGAAAACTGAATGATTTGCCTAGAATGTCCTCATAGACATACGCTTTACTGCTTTCACCCAAACTTGCTGAAAAGGTATGAAACGGTTTGTCCGCCCAAAGAAAGCCAACCTAAATGGTGTCCATTAAAGCTGACAATTCCAGAGATACAGCATGATGACCCTTACGAAGTCCATAAGCAGGTTAGGGGGTGACCCCATGCGGGGTAAAATAGATACGAATTTAGGGTGGTTACGAGTGGTCAAAACCAGACCAGTTAGCTACGAATGGCTTGACCAGCACCAAACCACTTTATATCTAGTGGTCAAACCGCTAAAAACCAGTTTAGCTTTAGTGGTTGAGAATATAACGATATGGTTAACCAGTTTTCCGAATCTAATAAACCAGATACCTTTCCGACTTGCAGGGAACTAGGATGTATTTGTTTTGTATGCTTAGTCGAAAAGAGGCGTAACCCGTATTGTGGAATGTGCCCTGGTAGAATCGAACATCCACGATGCACAGGAAGACTGGTTTGTCTAATAAAAGGGGAGTTAAATGAATATCTTGAATCTACCTGATTGGGAAATATTAGAGACTAAAGAGGGTGAATATGACTACGTTATTAACGCCCATTATATTCCTGAACCAACGGCTTGCTTACGATGTGGAGTCATTGGGCAACTATATAGACACGGCGTTAAGAAACAGCGTTTTATGGACTTACCGATTCACAATAAACGGGTAGGATTGATAGCTCATAGACAACGTTATCATTGCCGAGCTTGCGGTAAAACTTGTTTTCAGCCATTGCCAGACATGAATAAGAAACACGCTATCACGGAACGATTATTAGCCTTTATCGGCAAAGAGTCAATGAAGCGCACTTTCGTAAGCGTAGCCGATGATACGGGTATTCACGAGCGAACTGTTAGGCGATTATTCAACCAAGAGATACTACGGCTAGAATCAGAGGTAAGGTTTGAAACGCCACGATGGTTAGGAATAGACGAAGTGCATTTAGTGAATAGGGCTAGATGTATTTTAACCAACGTAGAACAGCGTACTGTCATTGATATGTTAGCGTCCAGAACTAAAGACGTTGTGAGTAAATATCTTTATCGGTTGCCCAATAAGCAATACATCGAACTCGTGACTATGGATATGTGGCAACCTTATAGAGACGCAGTTAGGGATATTTTACCACAAGCTAATGTTGTGGTTGACCGATTCCACGTAGTTAGAATGGCAATTCAGGGTATGGATACAGTAAGAAAAGATACGAGGGAACACCTTACTGGAAGGCAAAGCCGAACGCTAAAACGTGACCGCTATATCCTCTTTCATCGTAAAGCTGACCTGAATGAGCAAGACCAGTTTATTCTTGACCTATGGATAGGGCAGTTCCCCACTCTTGGCAAGGCATACCAGCTTAAAGAGGCGTTCTGTGACCTCTGGGACGTGAAAGACAGGCAAGAAGCCCTAGACCGCTATGACGCATGGAAAACCAGTATCCCGACCGAGCTACAGGCAGCCTACAAGCCCCTGACAACGGCTGTGGGCAACTGGAAAGCCGAGATATTTGCATGGTGGGCCCATCCAGTCACCAACGCCTACACCGAGGCGATAGCAGGGCTTGTGAAGCTAACCAATCATACAGGCAGGGGGTACTCGTTCAAGGCGATACGGGCAAAATTGCTTTACTCTAATCTGCCTACCTTTCACCGCCCTGTTTTTGACAGGGGATTGGAGGTAAAGCCGCCCTTCACCACAATGGGAGAAATTAAGGACTACGGGGTTAAGTTTTCCACACTCTATGAAATGTTAGGGGAGGTATAGTTTTGAATGAACGTTACACATTATTCGCCGATAAGCCCAACTGAATAGGGAATAAAGCTAGACCTGAACGCTTACCCTCTCATAAATCAAATATGGCTGAAAGGGGAGGTGTCTACAATGTCCAACATGAGCAAACAGGAGCTCGTTGAGCTGATACAAAGCACTGAGGAAGGGGGTGGGGATACTACCGGTCTGAAGGCATTGCTAGCCGAGGTGGAGAGCGATGAGCGAAAGCGCAGCGCCGGAGGAAGACCACGGAGTACTGCTCCATCTCATCGTGGTATCCGGCCCCCCGAAGAGGAGATGACAACGCAGGAGTATCTCGAGCACAGGGTCGGTTACCTTTTCGCTGAGGGGATTACTAGCGAGGTGTTGGAGATATTGTTCTCGATGGACAGGGACCATAACTTGAAAGAACTCAAGAGGATGTGCGTCGAAGTGGGACTGAGCCCAAACGCAGACAAGAAGTCACTGGCTGCCAAGTTGCTGGCACGCCAAAGGAGGATGAGCGTGGAAACAGACAACCGGCACCCGGAGTCAGATAACTTAGAGATGCCAGCGCCTATGACCGCGATGCCCCTCTTTGAAGGGGGAACCACAATCACGGCAACTGCTAAGCCAGTATTGCTATTGGACACAGTTAAACAAATGCCTCAACCGAATATTGACATGCCTTACTATTGGATGACTCCCAAACAGAAAGAGCAACACCTTATGCTATGCCCTAACTGCTCTGGTAAAACATGCCACGCCAGAGATAAAGAGCGATGGACTGGATGGAAACTACCCGCCCGAACTATCAAGGCATGGGGGAGTGCGCTTAACCTTGCCGAAGGATGCAATATTCAGCGTGCCTTGCTACTAAGAACCATAGCCCGTGAGCATAGACGGAGAACCCCCGCAACCTATTCGCAACCACCATTACCGAACTTTATTAAAGAGGTACGGGTAGGCTCACACCAAGTATGGCACGAGGCAATAGGCGGTTACAAAGCTGGTAGAGGTTGGCATGAAATAGTAACTGACTACAAGACTGCATTCCACGACTGCTTACCTGGGAAGGAATGGCTCAAAGAACACTATCGAGATGTCATACCCGAACCGACAATAGAGATAACCGTAGACGGCGGGAAGTCATTCTCAGTAAACGGGAATTATAAACAAGGCGTGATTAAGGGATTTATGAAAGAATACTGTCGCCCTGGTGAAGGCAAGATTAGATTGGTGAAAGTGAGGTGAGAGCTATGCTCCCGAAAGGGACGGGAGGACGGACTACTCGATAAAGCAAGTAGTTAAACTGGCAAATTGACAAAGCTAGATATGTCCCATATAATTAGGCATGAGCTTTGGGGACAGAGATACAGTCACCTACCTGGCAGGTGTTACCGATAGCGAAGGTAACATAGGTATCGTTAAGCACAAACGGAGGGAACGCTTAACGCCAGCCTATGAGCCTCGGCTACAAGTAGGCAATACTAGCAACCAAATGCTAGACCTCTTTATCAAAACTTTTGGTGGCAAGGTAACACCAGAAAAACGGCTCACACAAGGTGGCAAAAACTTCTACCACTGGACAGTCTACGGCGTGCCTATGATAAAAGCACTAGAGGCTATGCTTCCCTTTCTGATAGTGAAGCGAGAGGAAGCTAAACTTGTAATAGCCTTGCAACAGAGAATATGGAAGCGTAGTGAGAGAGTTGGGGATAGTAAAGGCGTTAGCCTCTCTGAGTTAGAGTCTAGAGAAAAACTATACGAGCAAATTCAAAAGTTAACAGGTAAGACTAGGCAACTACCCTTTGACATTAAGGATAGCCCACCGAGACTATTCTAGGAAAGACACCAATGAAGCCACTAGATAAGTTTGGCAATCAGATATGCCTCTATATCACTACCCAGGTCCACCGGCGCCATGGCCGGGGTGAAATGCCAGAGGATATTGCAGTAGATAAGCTGGATGACGGCCAGATGAGAGACCTACTCCGGTTGAAGGAATGGCTTTATCACAAGCGCAGGACCGTACGCCTTGAGCGCGATAGAGCTGAGAGGCGGCAGCAAAAAGAGGTAGCGGTAGCCCAAAAAGAGAGCGCGCAACCGGCACTGTTTGACTTCAAGTAACTACTAATAATATATACTGGGAGGTGCTTATGTTCAAATGTATCAACTGCGGATTTGCAGGGGTTATCTTCCATGCCGAGGTAGCAAGTATTGACCAGGGCAGTTATACCTATCGGGCTAAGTGCCCAAAGTGCGGAAGTCACTTAGTCATCATCGAGCCCCCGGTAAAAGAGCAAAGCCTGCGAATCAGCCTATCTAGTTGACAAAAGCGAAAAAGTAAAGGAGGTGAGACGCCATGAGAAAACAGGAATTAGTCACCTTAAAACCCGGGGATAATGTAAACCACAGGCGCTATGGTCTATCCTCCGTGGTAGAAATCACATATAGCTTCGGTGGTTTCTTTGGCATGGTTATACTCCCTAAAACAAAGGAGGGGAAGCAGCTTCTAGCTCAAGATTGTGGTGTACCTGATATTCCCCTGTTGGAAGATAGTTTACGCCGCTTATCGATTGCAGAAGGGGGTTAGCGATGTCTAAGTCGAAGGAAACAAAGCGCACACGCTGTCCTTGTTGCAAGCGCGTGCTAGAACCCCGAACGCCCGGGATGGCTGCTGGACCCGTCTGCTACCCCTGCTACTGGGGAGCGAAACTCTACTACGAGAGTGGGTATGCCGAATTTGCCGATATCCCCCACGATTTCGCCAACGGGTTGGGGGACTTGTTCAGAAAGGTGGGATACCTGTGGCCTGATGACCTCATCGAGGCATTCAAGACCAAGCCCTTCCGTAAAGCCAGCACAATGATGCGCCGGTGGTGGTCGCCAAAGTTCTTTGTAGAGGATGAGCTGGACTTAGCAGAGGGAACGGAAGTGTCCCTAGCCAAAACAGATATTATGTCTCAAGGTAAACTTCCAATCTAGTTGACAGAACGAATAAAGTAAAGCGGAGGTGATGTGAAGTGTTGCCGTACTTGCGGCCTGACCAAATGATATGACGGGGGCTCACCGAGCTGTCTTGTTGAACGAGCGAAGCTACTGGGGGGGCGGGAAACCGCTCCCCCTTTTTTGTGCCAAAATTCTAACGCCCTCAAAACCTTGCTGAGTGGTTTGATACCACCCGGGGCCAATTAACGCCCAGTTTTTGATTGGTAGGCACAAGGAAAGGGGCTTGGGGGGTAGGCCACCCAAAATAGCCGCCAAAATATACTTGGTAGGGTACTCCTAAAACCTATTGACAAACATCTAAACATGGTTTACACTTGTGTTATGGCTACCGAGAGTGTGAAGCTAACATTCATAAGGGTTACTACTGATGACTTGTTGTCTATCGGCAGGGCTGCCAAAGTCTTGAATGTAAGTAGACGAACTTTGTATAACTGGGTCGAAGACAACAAGTTGGTCACCATTACTCTCGGCGGTATTTTATTTGTGCCGAAGAGTGAAATTGAGAGGTTGCAAAAAGAAAAGGCCGCAGCCGGAAAACTGTAGCCTTTTCTCGAAAGGAGGTCAGAATGGGTTTTCCAAACCTCTTGCTTTTAAGTATAGCACCACGCTGAAGCTTCTGTCAAGAAGAAAGAGGTGACTAATGTCGGATAAGCAACTTTCTATCCCAGGGCTAGAACTCCCGACACCTATAAAACCAAAGATAGGCGAAGTTAAAAAGGGCAGGGATATAGGTTTTAAGGATTATAAGGGCTTATATATTTGGCATGCCTGCTTAGACTGCGGTAAGCCTCGCTGGGTTAAGCTGCGCAACAATGCCCCCGAGAGTTTAAGGTGTCGTTCCTGTGCATATCAAAAGGGAGGGAACCGGGCTTATTACAAAGGGGGTAGACGCAAGAGTCACCACGATTATATTCAAATAAAACTTCAACCTGATGATTTCTTCTACCCAATGGCACGAGACGATGGCTATATATATGAGCATCGTCTCGTGATGGCGAGACACCTTAATCGTTGTCTTCTTCCCTGGGAAGTCGTGCACCATAAGAACGGCATTAAAAGCGATAACCGTATCGAGAACCTAGAATTACTACCCACACATAAGCAGCATCTAGCCTCTACCAGAATCGAAAAGCTATTAAAGGAGCGGGACGAGAAAATAGAGCAACTACAAAAACGAGTAACTCAACTGGAAGCAGAGGGTGCTTTATTAAGAGGGCAGATGCAATATACAGACTGCGAGGACAAAGGCCATGCCTAGAAGAAAAATAGATACCTCGAAGATATACGGGCTAATAACCACATTAATAAAAATACTCAAGAGACGGGTAGAAGCTCAAAAGAGAATCCCGCGGAAGTGTGAGGTCTGCGGCGTAGCCATGAAGACACACCCGGTCTGTGAAGCCTGCAAGATTCTCTGCGGGCCTAGCCACCTAGAGAGCCTTACTGATGACTACCGGGGGCATAAGATGTGCTACCACTGCTCTGTGGACTGGCAGCTCCGCGATGGAATCGTAGGTAGGGAGACAACCTGGGAGGAATTTTTGAACCCCGTTCCAGTACGTAAGCGACTGAACAGCTGTCATCAGGAAGGTGCTCAAGAACTAGAAGATACTGAGGAGGAGTTGGAGACTGAGGTCAAAGGAGGGTTTAAAATCATGATTCGGAAAGAAAGGTTTTGTGACTTAATGGTGGAGAAAAAGGTAGATAGCATGGGCAATAGACCTGAAACCACCGAGCAATGCAAAAATCCAGCAAAAGACAAGTGCTTTTTCTGTAAACGAGATTACTGCCAAGAACACGCCAGCTCCAGCTTTCATCAAATTTCTTTGAAGCTCACCGGATTCAAAGTGGATTTTGTGAAAGTTTTGCCGCGCTGTAAGTTATGCGAAGCGGACTATCTGCCATATAATCCAGAAGACTATGTTTTGAAACGCTACGAACGATTATGGTCAGCAATTAAACGGACTATAAGAGCTGAACAAAAAGCACAAAGGGAAAAACAAAGAGCTAAAGTAGCCAAAGCTGCAGAAGCTAAAGCAGCCAAAACTGAGGTTGTTAAACAGTAGACCCTTATCGTGCAAGGAAGGTTGAAGTAATGACTTGGACTAACATCCAGATTCAGGAACGCGCCAAGAGGAAGCGAAATAGGGCTCGTGGTCTACTCACCCCCCCGGGCACCCCCTCACGGGAATATAGGCCGAGCGGCGGCACAGTATTCAAACCGATAGGATCTAGACCAATAGGTATTGAGCTAGGCCACGAGTACGCTAACATCCTAGCTAGGTTAAACCTTCTACTCACGCCTTGGTGGATGCGAAGGGGAAAAAAGGATTAGACAGTATTCGTATACCGTAGCATGTAATTGCTGTTAAACGCAAAGGAGGCGAGGATGAACATAGCCGAGGTCAAGTTAGAACTAAAGGTAATGAAGGAACTGCGAATCAACGGCTCTATTATCACCATGGTGAAGGCGCGCAAAGCCCACAAGTGCCATAATTGCGGTCTCCCCATAGAGCCTGGGGAGCAGCACTACACCATCGTCCGCGGAGGCGGTGGACTGGGGGGATTAAAATTTCCAGGCCGCTGTCACATGCGTTGTATTGATAACTATTTCGGGAAGGAAGGGCTAGGTAGCTATGTCAAATAAATGCTCTCAACGGGAGTTGGAGATACTACGACTGTCTGCCATTGGATGCTTGGCAGAACACCGAATTGCAATCCTGGAGGCCATCACTAAACATTTCCCTGAAATTGAATAAAGGAGGTAGCCCGTGAGTGTTATCCATTTTAGAGACCCCCACTTCCCAAAACAACCACTCCACTTTGAGTTTAGGACAAAGCACCTAAGACTTACAGATGACCCCAAAATGGTCGAGTGCAAGCGGTGTTTGTCGATGATGAGACGAGCCAAAAAGGGGGGTGAGTAACATATGAGTCCGATTGATAAGATTAGCGATATCCGCTGGCTGCCGAGGTTAGGAAAAATCCGGCTGGGGATAAAGAAGGAGGGTCAGAAGGGGTCCTACCCATCCGCAACCGACTACTTCGTCTGCCCCGAAGAGGTCAAGGCTGTCTATGGCGACACCCCCAGGGAACTCGATGTCATGTTCCCTACTGACGACCTGGAGTTAGTAGCACCGCAGTGGTATAAGTGCTATTCCTACTCCCAGGGCTTAATATGCAAGGGTGACGGTAAGCACTGCCGGCGGAAGGTTGATGTTGACACTGGCGACTTTGCCAACCGGGATACCCGCCAATGGGACTTAGTGGATGGGCTTTGCACCCCGGATGACTGCCCCATGCCGACACAAAAGCAGTGCCGCAGGATGATGAGCCTGCTTTTTATCTTACCCGAGGTTCCCGGCCTGGGCGTTTACCAGCTCGACACCAGTTCCTTCTATTCCATCGTCAATATGAACTCCCAACTTGCCACTGATGGCTTTATTCGCCGTTTCACTATGGGTAAAGTCGCCTTTATTCCACTCAAGCTGTCCATCACGCCCCAAGAAGTCACGCCGCCCGGGGTAGGTAGAAAGACAGTCCACATTCTAACGCTCAGGGCCGATGTTAAGCTCGCCGACATCATCCGTATCTCCCGCCAGAGACCCGCCCAAGTGCTTCTGCCCACTCTCGAGGAAGAGGAGGCGCCCGATGACCTTTACCCCGAAGAAGTCCTAGAGCACGCCGAGGAGATGGCAACCACAGCGACCGGGGAGGGTACGAAGCCACTCCCCCACGAAGGGGAGGAGAAAATTATCAAGCAGGCAAAAACAGCGCCTCCCGCAGACCTATCCCCTGAAGATGTAACCCCTGAGACGGCAGAGGCCGATGACGTAGGTTTTAATATGGAGTGGCTGAGAGAATCACTCAAAACAATAAAGTGGCCCGAGGCAACAGTCAAGTCCTTCCTGAAGAATACTTATCATGTTGACTCGACCGGGAGCCTCGAGGATATTTTGCGCCGTATGAATCAACAGCAGAAAGAGGCATTTGCTAAAGAAGTCCAGAACCGACTGGATATGGTATAGAGGCTAAGCCTGAGCCTACGTCTTGCACGCGAGAGACGCAAGGTATCGTGCATAACTGGCGTCGGTAGGCTCAGGCGAGGTAAATGATGGAGGTGAGATGATGAAAGAAACGGGCATAATTATGAGCGGCAGCCACCCGGTTGACATTCTTGAGAGACGCAAGACCCTAACCCGCCGGACGTGGGGACTGAAAGAGATTAACAAGCACCCTGATGATTGGGAACTGGTTGCTGTCTTTCAGGACGGATTAGCCCGATTTTGTACCCATGATGGCAGCCAAGAACTGACTGTAAAATGTCCCTACGGTGGTTATGGAGACCTCTTGTGGGTGAAGGAAAATCTATATCGCAACCCCTATTTCAACGAAGCTGGGTATGTCAGCGACAACTCCGCGGTCATGGTCAACGGAACTATTGGCGACATGCTGAAGTGGCGATGGAAGCGAGACCTACTACCAGCTATGTTTATGCCAAAAGAGGCTTCTCGCATCCTGCTGGAGATTACTGAACTTAGGGCTGAGAGGTTGCAAAGCATAACAGAAGAGGATGCCCTAGCTGAGGGCTGTAGAAATCAAGTGCTATCTAACTTCGCACCAAATTTTGATATTGCGATTGTTCCTGCGAGTAAGAAATTTGCCAAACTCTGGGACTCTCTCAACGCCAAGCGAGGCTATCCTTTTTCTTTGAACCCCTGGGTCTGGCCTATAGGCTTCAAAAGATTGAAAGGGGCATGATGCAGTCTAAACCAAAGGAGTGGGACATGGTTGAAACTACCGCCATAGTACGAATTAAACCCGATCTTGATGAAGTCGTGAAAGCTCTCTGGAGAGAGGCATCTTCTCTTCAACAATATGCTGAATCCCGGATAATTGCTGACGTTGAGGACATTAAGGTAGCAACAAATGACCTCAGCCTGATTGCTAAGCTCAAGAAGGCCATAGAGGAGAAACGGAAGGAGTATGTCGGCCCGATAAACGAACATCTGAAGTCAATCAATGACGCCTTCAAGCTGTTTACCGAACCCCTGAACTCAGCCGATAGCATCACCCGGCAGAAAATTCTTGACTACCGCAAGGAGCAGGAGCGGATACGCCTCGAGCAGGAAAGAATCAATGAGTTGAGGTTGGAGGCAGCCCAAAAGGAAGCTGCCCTTCACAGTGGAGAGATAACGGAATCTGTCAACCTAATTAAGGTTATGCCGGAAGCACCAAAGCACGTATACACCGATATGGGAACCTCAACCACCATGAAGGTATGGAGGTTTGAGATTATCGACTTCTCGCTTTTAGCCGACCAGTATAAACTACCTGATATGGTCAAAATCCGCAAAGTAATAACAGCGGGTGCTACGATTGCCGGCGTTAGGGCTTGGCAGGAAGAATCACTAAGAGTAACAACTAAATAGGGATGCTCTGATGACGCGAAGATGGATAGACCCCAACTTTTTCACGGATGAAAAGTTAGCCAAGGCGACGCTAACGGAGAGACATCTCTTTACCGCCATGACAGCCAACCAGGATGACGACGGCAGGCTTCTGGGGCACCCTGGCTATCTGCGCTCCATTGCCTTCCCCTATGATAACTTCTCAAATGAAGAGGTCAAACAGATGAGGGACCATCTCACTTTAGTCAACCCTAATATCTTTCTCTACCAGAACACCGATAACGAGTATATCCAACTCAAACGGCACTACCGCTACCAGCACCCCCGATATTATCACCCATCTAAGTTCCCAGCACCGCCGGGGTGGCCTTTCAAAGATGACCTAGCCAGCGATTTACCCCATCAGTCACCACCAAGTAACCATACGGTAACTAAACAGTCACCACCAAGTAACCATACGGTAACTAAACAGCATACTGAAGATAGGGTAGGGTTGGGTGGGGTGGGGTTGGGTAGGGGTAAGGATATTACACCTTTACTTCGTAAAGGTGCCCGCACAAAGCAAGTTGACCCTGTTGTTAACGAGATTTTTACTGAGATGAGGACATACCTCGGCTTTCCCGACAAACTTGAAAAAGACCCTATTCCAAACTACGGTATGGAAGGACAGGCGATTAAACGGATGTTGACCCGCGGCTTTACCCGTGAGGAGATACTGGTTTGCTGGTGTAGCAAGGTATCTCAGCGTGGCGGGGAATTTGTAAGCATGAAATGGGTCAATCAGGATATTGGCACGAAAGGAGTTAAGGGTGAGGGTAGAGGGAGATTGCCCTCAGCAGAGGAGTTGGAGAAGGGATGGAAGGAATAACTTTTGAAGAGATAATAGCCAAACTACCGAAGCCTTATTATCGAGATGATGCTGTGGTAATATACTGCGCCGATTGTCGGGATATACTTCCTCTCATTCCCGATAAGAGCATAGACCTTGTTGTTACATCTCCACCTTACGCCGATAACCGAAAGGAACCGTATCACGGGTTCCCAATTGACGAATACGTAACACGTTTCCTACCGGTCTCGAAGGAGTTGAAGCGTGTACTGAAGCCCGAAGGTTCCTTCATCCTCAATATTAAGGAACGGGCTACTGATGGGGAGCGCCAAACCTATGTCCTGGAGTTGATTCTTGCGCTGAAGAAGCAGGGATGGTTCTGGATAGAGGAGTATGTGTGGTGTAAGTCCAATTGCTATCCTGGCAAGTGGCCGAACCGCTTCCGTGACTCTTGGGAGCGATGTCTCCATTTCACGCTTCAGAAGAACTTCAAGATGCGCCAAGAGAGCGTCATGGTTCCTGTCGGGGATTGGGCAAAAACCAGGCTGAAGAACCTCAGCGACACGGATAAGAGCAGGGATGAATCGAGGGTAGGGAGCGGATTCGGCAAGAACGTCTCCAACTGGATAGGACGCGAGATGGTCTATCCGTCCAACGTGCTCCACCTCGCTACGGAGTGTGCGAATCGAGAGCACAGTGCTACTTTCCCTGTTGCCCTTCCTGAGTGGTTTATCAAACTCCTGACTGATGAGGGGGACGTGGTTTTAGACCCCTTTATGGGTTCAGGCACAACTGCCTATTGTGCCAAGAAACTAGGACGTAAGTGTATCGGCATAGAGATAGAAGAGAAGTATTGCGAGATAGCTGCCCAAAGATGTTCGCAGACTGTTATGAGGTTAGAGTAATGTCTAGTTTTGAAGAGATTGCCGCCAGCAACGAACGATTCCAGCGCAGGATTGAATGGTCCGGGGTGCCGGTGGCCACCTTTACGACACACCGCCTCTCCAACTTTATCCCCCGGGCCGGCGCAGAAAAGGCATATCAGGCCGCGCTGGACTTCGTTTCGGGTAAAGCCCCACACCACTTCATCACCTTTGTCGGTGAGCCGGGGAGTGGTAAAACACACCTGGCTTTGGGAATTGCCTGGCACTTTCTTGAAAACGATATGGGCTTGGTGAAGTATTACCAAGCGGAGGCGCTGCTCGATGACTTGAGGAGGGGCTACAACGAAAGCGACCCGGAGAGGCAGTATACCTTCGACCAGCTCTTGAAGTGGCTTAAAACAGTTGACCTGCTGGTGATTGACGACCTGGGCGTTGAGAAGCCTACGGAGTGGTCAGCGACGAAGCTGGACATGATTATTGACTACCGCTACCTTAACCAGAGTAAAACGGTATTTACCACTAACCTGACTCCTGGCGCTCTGGCTTCCCGGGGCGAGCAGAGACTGGCCAGCCGGTTGAGGGAGGGAGCGGTGGAGACGCTGAAGTGTGGGGATTACCGGAAGATAAAGGCCCTACTAAAGTAAAGGTGGTATAAGGCAATGACGGTATCGTTCGAGTGGAAAGGTAAAGCGAGGAGGAATTGAATATGAGAATTCATGAATTAAAATGCTGGCCGGAGTTTTTTGAACCCTTATTGGATGGTAGGAAGCGGTTTGAATGGCGTATCAATGACAGAGACTTCCATGCTGGCGATATCCTACATCTAAGAGAATGGTCAGCAGCGACAACGTATTCCGGAAGGGAGTTATATCTCAAGGTTGACTACATTCTGACCGTCAAATCTGGAGAATATAGCCCCATTGGTATTCCTACTGGTTACGCCATAATGTCAGTAAGCCAGGTATCTTTGGAAGTGAAACCTAAACAGGAAGCCGCCTTACAATAGTGGAGATTGTCAAGAGGAACTTAAGCTATGAGTGAAGAAAAAGCCTGCTATATCTGTTCATCTACCAAGTTTGTTGATGACCACCATTTTGACTGTCAAGAGGGCAAACTAAGTTCTGAGACGGTGCCGCTCTGCCGGCGCTGCCACAGGACATACCACGACTTGGGCGTTGACTATTTTGAAGATGAATACTTGGGCAAGGCAATTGAGCTGGAAAATAGACGCAGGGAGATTCATAATGCCAACCTTGAGTATTTTGAGAAAGAGAGGGCTGCCCGAGCCGCTCAATGGCCGCTGAACCGAATGTTGAAAGAGCCTATTACTCCTCTTCCGTTGCTCAAGCGGGAAGATATTAGGCGCTCCAAGCATTTTAACAAAACACACGGCCTAAAAGAGAAAAGGGAGGGGAAGGGTAGTATGACTCCGGCGTTTAATAATTTTCATCCGCCACGTGGGGAGCCGCTATGCGGTCAGCAGTGGGTAGATGACCACTTGTATGACTTGATGGATTGGGTCCCCAGGATTGAAATAATACACCCTGACCTTCACTTGACAGTGGATATTGACAGTAAAAAGAAACTCAGGGATGTTATTAAGGCTATACGAGGGTTGAAGTGCCAGAGCTCAAAGAATACTACGACCACAAGCGGTTAGTGGAGGGTTGACCATGGAGCTAGAGAAAGCGAGGACAATAGCCGAGGAGCTAAAAACAAGGCTTGAACAGGGATGCGAAAGGATAGAAATTGCCGGCTCGATACGACGCCAGAAGCCGGAGGTGGGGGATATTGAACTTCTCGTCATTCCAAGGTATGGGGGACTCCTAGAACGTGTTGACTGCCTTAATGAGGCGATTGTTGACCTCATGGTGCAGGAAATTCTAGGCTACCGTCTCAACAAGTTGGGTAGCCGGGTTTACGGACCCAAGAACAAGCTGATGGTGCATATCCCCAGCGGTATCGGTGTCGATATATTCAGTACAGATGAGGAGTGCTGGCCTGTCGCCCTGGTCGTCAGGACCGGCGGTAAAGTAACCAATCAGCGTATTGCCTCGGCCGCCTTGAGGAAGGGGTATCGCTTTCATGCATACGGCAGGGGATTTACCACTCCTACTGGTGAGATTATATGCCGCTCCGAGCGGGGAGTGTTTGAGGCGGTAGGTTTGCCTTATCTGGAGCCGTTTGAACGACAGTCAACCACTCACGGCTAAAGCCGGTGAGCTTGTCCCTGCCCAACCCCCCGATGAGGGCGGGCGAGACGATAGGCCGGTTGACAGCGGCCCTGGGAAGGAAGGAACCTTGAAGATTTTACGCAA
>Ga0315289_10001024_pt1 | contig 43667 bp, 32 predicted proteins | sample YL17G11_40_MG_FD_203452 | JGI IMG/M metagenome (GOLD analysis project Ga0315289, IMG submission 203452) | Sediment microbial communities from Yellowstone Lake, YNP, Wyoming, USA - YL17G11_40 | ecosystem: Environmental > Aquatic > Freshwater > Lake > Sediment | place: USA: Wyoming | collected... | reverse complement strand
GATAAAATTATAGCCTTCAGGGATATTAATCCAAAAGCGCCCCTGCATCTTTTGATTGTGCCCAAAAGACATATTCCATCTATTAATCATTTAGAATTACAAGATAAAGAACTGACCGGGGAATTATTTTTAATTGCCCAAAAGATTGCCAGAGATCAAGGAGTAAGTAAAACTGGATATAAATTAGTTTTTAACGTTGGTCGAGGAGGAGGACAATTGATTAATCATTTGCATTTACATTTATTGGCTGGCTGGGAAACTTCTGAAGAAAAGGATATTCCCGGCATGCCATAAATTTATGGCTTTAGAAGTTAAAAGAAAAGAAAAAGAAAGTTCACAGAGTTTGGTTCGCCGCTTTACAAAAAGGGTTCAACAAAGCGGAATTTTGTTTAGGGCAAGAAAGATTAGGTTTAAAGGAAGAGAAAAATCAAAAGATCAGAAAAAAAAGACGGCTTTGAGAAAAGAAGAAATGAAAAAGAAATATGAGGAATTAGAAAAATTAGGAAAAACTAAGTAAATTATGTTAAAAATCAAAATTGAAGAGGATTTCAAAAGCGTCTTGAAAGAAAAAAGAAAGGCAGAGATTGCGACCCTAAGAATGTTAAAAGCGGCGATTTTCAATAAGGAAAAAGAAAAGAGATATAAATTAAGTCAGGAAAAACCCGAACTCACCGGTGAAGAATTAGAAAAAGAAAGTAAATTTATTGATGAAGAGGTTATGAGCGTGATTTCTTCTGAAATTAAAAAGAGAAAAGAAGCAATTTTAGAATTCGAAAAGGGGAAAAGAGAAGATTTAGTAGAGAAAGAGACAAAAGAAAAAGAAATTTTAGAAAAATATCTACCAAAGCAGTTGTCAGAAAAAGAAATTAAAAAATTAGTAAAAGAAGTAATTGAAAAAGGCGGAGCAAAAAACCTTAAAGATATGGGAAAAGTAATGTCAGAATTAATGCCAAAATTGAAGGGGAAAGCCGAAGGAAGCTTGACATCTAAAATCGTTAAAGAGTTATTATCGTGATTGAAATTAATAATTTAACTACCAATCCGATAGATGAGGAATCTTTTAAAAAAACTGCTAAAATGATTTTAAAAGGAGAAAATAAAAAAGAAGCCAATTTATCTATTGCCTTGGTCGGTCAGGGAAGAATACGGGAATTAAACAGGAGATATCGAGGTAAAAATCGGATAACAGATGTACTTGCTTTTTTGAATACAGATATGGGATTGGGTGAAATAGTTATTTGTCTTAAAGAGGCTAAAAAGAATGCCAAAAGATACGGGTTAACTTTTGAAAAAGAACTCTCAAAAGTTTTAATCCACGGCATTTTGCATCTTTTAGGGTATAATCACGAAGAATCTGAGAAAGAAACAGAAAGGATGCGCAAAAAAGAAGAATATTATTTAAGTCAATTAGAAACCGAAATTAATCGAAGATTAATTAAAGGTTGAAATGAATTGAAAATTCATTGAAAATTAGTTATTAGAAATTTATGGCCAAGCCCTTGATAACCGGTTTAGATATTGGGACGTCAAAAATAAAAGTTTTGGTAGCGGGTGAAAATAAAGAAGGAAAATTAGAATTGATTTCAAGATTTGAGGAAAATTCAGAAGGAATCAGAAGAGGAATAATTATTAATGCAGAAAAAATCTCAAATTTCTTAATAAATCTTTTTCAGAAAATATCGGAAGAGACGGGTCAAAAAATTAATTCCGTCTATATCAATTTAGGTGGCAGTCATCTTTTCGCTACTCCTTCCCGTGGACTTGTTTCTGTCTCTCGAGCCGACGGAAAAATTTCTGATGAGGACACCCAAAGAGTAGTACAGGCTGCTCGGGCAATAAATTTAAGCTCCAACAAAGAAATTTTTGATGCGATAGTAAAAGAATTTATTATCGACGGAGAACGAGGCATCAAAGAACCCCTCTCTCTTCAGGGAGTAAGGTTAGAAACAGAGATTTTAGCTTTAGGAGGCTTTTCTCCTTATTTAAAAAACACAAAAGAAGCAGTTCTGGATGCTGATTTAGAAATTTTAGACATGATTCCTTCACCAATAGCCGCCGCCAGAGCAGTCTTAAGTGAAAAGCAAAAGGAATTAGGGGTTTTACTTTTAGATATCGGAGCCGGCACAACCGGCATATCTGTTTTTGAAGAAGGAAATTTATTGCATCTCGCTGTTTTGCCCATTGGTTCTGCTAATATCACCAATGATATTGCTATTGGTTTAAAAACCGATGTTGAAATGGCTGAAAAAATAAAAATTGAATTTGGCTCCGCCATTTTTAAAGGAAAAAACGTTCGCCAAAGAATTGACATCGGTGAAGAAGAGCCCCTAATTTTCTATCAAAAATTTTTAAACAAGATTATCCAAGACAGAATTTCAGAGATTTTTGAGGAAGTGAACAAAGAACTGAAAAAAATTGGCAAAGAAAAATTATTGCCAGCCGGCATCGTTTTAACGGGGGGAGGAGCCCGGCTTCCAAAGTTAGTAGAATTGGCTAAAGAAAAATTTCATTTGCCTTCTCGACTCGGCAAGCCCAGGGGAATTTTAGGATTAGAAGAAGACTTGGGTCTAGCCACGGTTTGTGGTTTAGTTTTACTCGGGGCCGATTTAGAAGGAAAAACCTCTGAAAGCAAAGAGAGAATATGGTCTAAAATAAAAAAAGCATTTAAAATCTTTATCCCTTAAAATATGAATACAAAAATCAAAGTAGTTGGCATTGGCGGTTCAGGTGGCAACACCCTCTCCAGAATGAAAAAAGCTAAAATTGAAGGAGTGGATTTAATCGCCATTAATACCGATTATCAAGATTTAAATAAAACTAAAGCCGATTTTAAATTAAGAATTGGAAAGAAAATTACTCAAGGTTTGGGCACGGGAATGAAACCTGAAATAGGAGAAGCAGCCGCCCAAGAAAGCAGGGAAGAAATTCGTCAAATTTTAAGAGGGGGAGATTTGGTTTTTATAACTTATGGTACCGGCGGGGGCACCGGCTCAGGCGCTGGACCAATTGTAGCCGAATTGGCTAAAAATCTTGGTGCTTTAACGGTAGCAGTGGTGACAAAACCTTTTTCTTTTGAAGGCCAAACGAGAGCAAAAATTGCTCAAGAGGGAATAGCAAAATTAAAAGGAAAAGTTGATAGCTTGATTTGCATTAAAAATGATAAATTGTTGGAAATTTTAGACCCCAAAACTTCCATTACTTCGGCTTTCTGGTTTTGCGACGATATTTTAAGAGAGGCAGTCAAAGGAATTTCTGATTTAATAACCCTGCCAGGAATTATCAACCTTAATTTTGCCGACATTAAATCAATTCTCAAAAATTCAGGAACCAGTCTTTTTGGCATCGGAAGGGCTGGGGGCGAAAAAAGAGCCGAAATAGCTGTCAATTTAGCCCTTAATTCGCCTTTATTGGACCTAACCTTTCCAAAGGGGGCAAAAGGAGTCTTATTTAACGTTTCAGGAAGAGATTTTTCCTTGTCTGAAGTTGAAGAAATCGGGAAAATTATTACCAAAGAGATAAATCCCGGGGCAAAAGTCATTTTTGGAGCTGTTCAGGATGAAAATTTAAAAGAAGGAGAGATAAAAGTGACGGTTATTGCTACCGGATTTTAAAAATTTCAGTTATCCCCAACCTTTAACTTGACTGGAGGTTTGACCCAGTTTTTTTGTTGGAGTAAAATAAAATAATTTATGGCAAATAAAATTACTAAAGTTACAAAACGAAATGGAACCATTGTTGATTTTGACCAGAGCCGGATTCAAGATGCCATTTTTAAAGCCCTAACTGCTACCGGCCAAGGAGATGGAAGAAAGAGCAAAAAACTTTCAGATAGAGTGGTGAAAATTTTAAATCGCCGTTTTAAAAAAGATGAAATTCCTCATGTTGAGCAAATTCAAGACGTTATTGAGGAAGTTTTAATTTTGGAGGGATTGGTGGAAGCCGCCAAGGCCTATATTTTATACCGTGAGCAAAGAAGAAGAATCAGAGAAGCGGTGGTAGTGGTTGATGAGTCATCAGAGCTGATTGATAAATATCTACAAGAACTTGATTGGCAAGTCCACGAAAATGCCAACATGACCTATTCCTTGCAGGGACTAAATCAGTATGCCCAGTCAGCGATTGCAAAAAAATATTGGCTGAACAAAATCTACCCGAAAGAAATCAGAGAGGCGGCTGCCAATGAAGATTTTCATATTCATAATTTAGAGATCTTAGCACCATACTGTATGGGTTGGGATCTCTACGATTTATTATTGCGAGGATTTGGCGGAGTGCTTGGAAAGATTGAGTCGAAACCAGCAAAGCATTTTAGGACAGCCCTGGGTCAATTGGTTAATTTTTTCTATACACTTCAGGGGGAATCAGCAGGCGCGAACGCCATTTCTAATTTTGATACGCTTTTGGCTCCCTTTATCAGATATGACAATCTAAATTATCTTCAGGTAAAACAGGCAATGCAGGAATTTCTTTTTAACTGTATGGTACCGACACGGGTTGGGTTCCAAACACCGTTTTTAAATGTAACCTTAGATATTAAACCGCCAGAATTTTTAGCCAAGCAACCAATAATTATTGGAGGTTTACCCCAAAAAGAAACCTATGGTGAATTTCAAGAAGAGATGAATGTATTTAATCGGGCCTTTTACGAAGTGATAATGGAAGGCGATGCTAAGGGAAGACCTTTTACTTTTCCCATTCCAACTGTTTCTATTACCAAAGATTTTGATTGGGACAATCCCGCTCTCAATCCTCTTTGGGAGGCCACGGCAAAATACGGCGTGAATTATTTTCAGAATTTTGTCCAATCAGATATGAAACCTGAGGATTTCAGGAGTATGTGTTGCCGGCTCAGATTGTCAAATAAAGAACTTTTAAAAAGAGGTGGCGGACTCTTTGGCTCAGCGCCCCTTACCGGAAGTATCGGCGTGTGTACGATCAATATGCCGAGAATTGGTTATCTTTCTAAAACTAAAAAAGATTTCTTTGAAAGATTAGGGCATTTGATGGATTTAGCTAAAGAGAGTTTGGAAATTAAAAGAAAGGCCTTGGAGAATTTTATGGAAAAAGATCTTTATCCTTATTCAAAATATTATTTGGTTTCAGTCAAAAAATTAAGAGATTCTTACTTCGGGAATCATTTCGCCACCATTGGTTTAATGGGAATGAATGAAGCCATTCTGAATTTTATCGGCGACAATATTGCGTCAAAACGAGGAAGAAGGTTCGCCATTGAAGTCTTAGATTTTATGAGGGAGAAATTAGTGAAATACCAAGAAGAAACTGGAAATTTATATAATCTGGAAGCCACTCCGGGGGAGGGAACAAGCTATCGTCAAGCCCGAACCGATAAGGAGAAATATCCCGACATCATTACCGCTGGAACAAAGAAAGTACCCTATTACACAAATTCAACAATGCTCCCAGTTAATTATACCGATGATATTTTCGAAGCATTAAAACTTCAGGATGATTTGCAGTGTCGCTATAGTGGTGGAACTGTTTTACACCTCTTTTTAGGAGAACGAATTTCTGATCCACAGTCCGCCAAAATGTTGGTTAAAAAAGTTTTTGAAAATTTCAAATTACCTTATATTACCTTAACCCCAACCTTCTCAATTTGTCCTAGTCATGGATATTTAGAAGGAGAGCATTTTGAGTGTCCAAGGTGCACCATTAAACAACCCTGTGAAGTTTATTCAAGAATTGTAGGCTATTTGAGGCCCGTCCAGCAATGGCATATTGGCAAAAAAGAAGAATTCAGGTGGAGAAGAGAGTATAGAACCTATAAAGATATTAAAGTAATTCCTTTGCCCCGAGAAACAATTCCCTCTAAACAATGATTAAAATTGGCGGTTTACAAAAATTAACTCTAATTGATTTTCCTGGCCGCATAGCGGCCACTGTTTTTCTGACTGGATGTAATTTTCGTTGTCCGTGGTGTTATTCGGCGGAGCTGGTTTTGCCTGAAAAAATAAAAAATCAACCAAAAATTTCAGAAAAGGAATTCTTTAAATTTTTAAAAGAAAGAAAAAAATTAATTGAGGGCGTAGTTTTATGTGGAGGAGAACCAACGACTAGCAAGGGATTAATTCCTCTCATTAAAAAAATCAAAAAAATGGGATTTTTGGTAAAATTAGACACCAATGGTTCAGATCCAGCACTTCTAAAAAAATTAATTGATAAAAAACTGATAGATTATGTGGCCATGGATATAAAGGCACCGAAAGAAAAATATAGTGAGGTTGCCGGAACGAAAGTTGATGTAAAAAAAATCCAAAAAAGCATTGATATTTTAAAAGAAGGAAAAGTCGATTATGAGTTTAGAAGCACGATAGTGCCCTCAATCCATACCAAAGAAGACGTATTATCAATGGCAAAATGGATTAGTGGCGCTAAAAGATATTTTCTCCAAAACTTCCTTCCCGAAAAAACAATCGACCCAAAATTTGAAAAAATAAAACCCTATCCCCAAGAACTTCTTTTGGAAATCCAAAAAGCCATCTCTCCCTTTTTCGAAATCTGCCAAGTGAGATAAACCAAACTTAAAACAGCCCGAAATGGCTGCTTTTAAATTACTCTTTACCCTGAACCCTTTGTGGTTCAGGGCTTTTTCCAACCCACAAAATCTATGAGCTCGAAAAAAAAGGGAAGAAATTTAGACTTTCCCTAGAATTCTCCTGAGCCAGCTTTTTGATTCCTTTCTAACTGGAACTGGGCTTTCTCTGAGTTGCTGTATTTCCCCAGATATAGTCTCTAGTGTGGCTTGTATAATTTTGAGGTGTTCGTTCAAGACGAATGCCCTTACTTGGTGCCCGCAATTGGTGCATATCAATATAACGGGTAGACCAGGAAGGTTTTCAATCTGTCTACGAAGCACTGTAACCTTAAACGTCTCAGATTTACATGCCGGATTAGGGCATTTCATTTTGTTTCACTACTCCGCAGACAAGAAACCAGTTTTTTGATTTCCTCTCTGCGGAGGTGAAATTCCTTCCCCATAAATTTTTAAAAGAGCTATTTTATAGTCTAATTATACAACCAAATAAAAAATTTGTCAAGAAAATTGTTTTTACTCGGAAAATCTATTAATATCTTCTAATGACTGCTTCCAAAATTCTTTTTTGTTTTTGTCTTTCCTTTATTGGAGGGATTTTTTTAAATTCGTTTCTTATAATTTCTCAGATTTTTATTTTGGCAATTTTAATTTTGGGATTGATTTTTATTTCAGTCTTTTGGAAATCCAAAAAGCCATCTCTCCCTTTTTCGAAATCTGCCAAGTGAGATAAAAAAAAGCCGAGATCCGGTCTCTGAAAAATGCAGGAACAGTTCCTGCATAGTTTATTTTCTCCTTTTTCCAGCTCACAAAAGACTTGCACTAAGTCAACAGAAGTGTTATGAGCCCGAAAAAAGAGGGGAAGAGAAGGCTTGTTCCAAATCCGATGTTGGCTTAACTTCACTTACTTACTTGCTTTAACCATATGGGTAAGAGTCCGCCCAACAGCCCGAGGACAATATCCAGAATTGTGTCTATCGGCGCATTATTTGGGTTTAGCGACGGGTTTTTGTAAAACTCCCAAAGCAAGACCATTAAAAGGACGAAGGCTATGACCCACCTATTGGGTTTTAAAGGAAGTAAAGTTAAGAACGCGGAAGACAGTCCTATCCCGAAAAACAAGTGCTTAAAGCAGTAGATACTATGTTGTTCTCTTTCTTGGAGATTTTGAGGCAGAATCGACGATAGAAGTAAAACGGAAATCACTGAGGTCAGAAAGATGAGAAAGAACTTATATTTGATTAAAGGTGTAAATACAGACAATACTCTTCGTCTCTGAACCTGTAGGTCAGGATAGACATTTTTTCCTTTCGTTTTTTTCACGCTCCGCAGGCAAGAAACCATTTTTGATTTCCTCTCTGCGGAGGTGAAAACTCTTTTCCTTCCCCATAAATTTTAAAGAACAATTTTATACTCCAATTATACACTCAAATAAAAAATTTGTCAATAGCAACAGGGGATATGCTTTTTTATTATAGGAATATAAGAAACTTTGAATTATCTTTGTAATTCCGTCAAATAATTGCCATGGCTTTTATTTGACGGATCTTAATACTTCCGTTAGACATTAAATTTCAAAATATTAAAATAAGATAATGACTGCTTCCAAAATTCTTTTTTGTTTTTGTCTCTCTTTTATTTGGGGGATTTTTTTGAGTTCATTTTTTGCCCCGCACATAATAATATTATATGCGGGGTTAATTTTGGGATTGATTTTTATTTCAATCTTTTGGAAATATCGAAATTTTGTTATTTTGGGATTTTGCATTTTATTTTTAGTTTTAGGGACTTGGCGTTATCAAACTTTCTTCGCAAAAATTGAAAATTCTCCAATTAAAAATTTCATTGAAAAGGAAATTACATTAATCGGTTTAGTCGATAGAGAACCAGATATCGGGGAAAAGAGCATTAAACTGGAAACCATCGTCAAAGAAATAATTGACGAGACTACAACCCACCCACCTCCCTCCCAGCCTTCGGCTGGGCCCCTCATTTCTCGTCAAATTGAGGATAGGATTTTAGTAACTACTAGGAAATATCCAAAATACCAATACGGAGATAAATTAAAAATTGTTGGAAAATTAGAAGAACCGCAAACGTTCGAAGGATTTAATTACAAAGATTATTTATTAAAAGACGGTATTTTGGCAGTAATGGGTTTTCCGGAAATAGAATTAATTGGAAATAATTTTGGCAATCCAATAGTGAAGCCCCTTTTTTCTTTGAAAAACAAATTAAAAGAAAGTTTAAATAGTGTAATGTCGCCGCCCCAGTCGGCCCTTTTGGAGGCCTTATTTTTTGGTGACGAAGAAAACATTTCAAAAGAATGGAAAGAAAAATTCAATCTTACCGGCACGAGACACATTACCGCCGTTTCGGGAATGAATATAACAATCATCTCTGCCTTAATTTTGAATTTTCTTTTATTTTTGGGACTTTGGAGGCAACAGGCTTTTTATTTTTCCATAGTTTTAATTACCTTGTATATTTTAATGATTGGCGCTCCGGCTTCGGCAATTAGAGCCGGAATTATGGGAATTTTATTTTTAACTGCTCAGTATTTCGGTCGAATTTCCACTGGTTCTCGGGCAATTGTTTTTGCCGCTACTTTAATGTTATTTCTAAATCCTTTACTTTTGAAATTGGACATCGGATTCCAACTTTCTTTTTTAGCAATACTTGGTTTAATTTATTTACAACCGATTTTTTTAGATTTCTTCAAGAAAATTCCTAATTTTTTCCAACTTCGATATTCTTTAGCCGCAACCTTAGCTGCCCAATTTTTTACTTTCCCAATTTTAATTTATAATTTTGGTCGAATTTCTCTAATTAGCCCCTTGACAAACATTCTCATTGTTCCTCTTTTATCAATTATTACTATTTTAGGTTTTATTTTTTCTTTTTTGGGAATAATTTTTCAGCCCATTGGTCAAATTCTTTCCTGGCCTGCCTGGTTATTTTTAACTTACATCTTAAAAATTATTGATTTTTCTTCAAAAATTCCTTTTACCAATTTAACTTTTCAAAACGTCTCTTGGATTTTCCTTTTGATCTCTTACTTAGTTTTGGGTTTAATTACCTGGCGTTTACAGGAGAAACAAAAACTAAAATTTCTTCAATATTAATGTTAAAATTAAAATATGGAACAAAAAGTTTGGATAATTTCAGTTAATATGGGTTATGGGCATCAGAGGACGGCTTTTCCCTTGAAACATTTAGCTTTTGAAGAAAAAATTATTAATGCTAATGATTATCAGGGAATTCCAGAAAGAGATAGAAAAATTTGGGAGTCAACAAGGCGGGGCTATGAGTTTATTTCGAGATTTAAAAGGATTCCCTTGATTGGAAATTTAGTTTTCTCAATTTATGATCGATTTCAAAAAATTTTAGAATTTTATCCCAAAAGAAATTTATCTCAACCAAATTTCGCTTTAAAACAAATTTACTCTTTATTTACAAGGGGCTGGGGGCAAGATTTAATCGATAGATTAAAATATAATCCTTTACCTTTCGTTTCTACTTTTTTCACTCCGGCTTTTATGGCTGAATTTTTTGGATATCCTGGCGAAATTTTTTGCGTTGTTTGCGATGCTGATATTTCCAGAACCTGGGCCCCCCTAAATCCATCTCAAAGTAAAATTAAATATTTTGCTCCAACAGAAAGAGTGGTTGAGAGATTAAAACTTTACGGAGTAAAGCCAGAAAATATTTTTTTAACTGGTTACCCATTACTTTTGGAGAATATTGGCTCTGAAAACTTAGAAATCTTAAAAGCAGATTTAAAAAATCGTCTTTTCAATTTAGACCCCAAAAAGAAATATTTTGAAAAATACAAAACATTAATTGAGAAGAATTTAGGTCAATTACCTGAAAAACCAGACCATCCCCTAACTATTTTATTTTCAGTTGGTGGTGCCGGTACTCAAAAAGAAATCGGAATTAAAATTTTGAGAAATTTAAGAGAGAAAATTAAAAATGGAGAAATGAAGATAATTTTATCAGCCGGAATTAGAGAAAAAGTTAAAAAGTATTTTGAAAACAATATTGCAAGATTAGGTATAGGTGGAAACCAAGGCATTGAAATTATTTTTGAAAAAAACATCGAAGATTATTTCCAAAAATTTAATCAAGCCCTGAGAAAAACCGATATTTTATGGACAAAACCATCGGAACTCTCTTTTTTCGCAGCCTTAGGTATTCCAATTATTATTGCTCCACCAATTGGCTCTCAAGAGGAATTTAATTTGAGATATCTTTTAAAATCTGGCTTTGGTATTTCTCAAGAAAATCCGAATTATATAAGAGAATGGCTTTTTGACTGGTTAGACCAGGGATATTTAGCCGAATCCGCCATCCAAGGATTTATTGAGGGAGAAAAATTGGGAACATTTAAGATTGAAAATAAATTGAAAATTTATTGAAGATTGAGGCGATGAGAACTTCATTCTCATCTTCACCTCAGCTAACGCTTCGGTAAATGAATCAAAAATTCGTTGATTATTGAAAATAAATTGAAAATTTATTGAAAATTGAAACGAATCAAAAATTCGTTGATTATTGAAAAAATAATAGGTGCCTTGACATAGTCAAGGAGGGTGGGGGGTGGGGTGCGTCAAAATGAAAAAGATTTTCAAAGGAATTTTAATCTCTTTTGGAATATTATTAGTCATTTTTTTCTGTTATCTTTTTATTGGTGTTGCGCCAAAAGCAGAAAAAATCACTTGGGGAGTGAATTTTTCTCAAAAACACGCTGAGAGTTTAGGTTTAGATTGGAAAGAAAATTATTTAGCGTTACTTGACGATTTAAATGTTAAAAATATCAAATTAGCTGCCCAGTGGGATCTAATTGAGTCAAAAAAAGATGAATTCGATTTTGAAGATTTAGATTGGCAAATAACTGAAGCTGAAAAGAAAGATGCTAAAATTCTTTTGGTGATTGGTATGAAAACTGGCCGTTGGCCAGAATGTCATATTCCAGATTGGGCAAAAAATTTGAGTAAAGACGAGCAGCAAAAAGCAATTTTAAAAATGCTCGAACAAATTGTCCTAAACTATCGAAGTTCAACTTCGATAGATATGTGGCAGGTGGAAAACGAGCCTTTTTTCCCCTTTGGTGAATGCCTCTGGGTTGATAAAAAGTTCTTAGAAAAGGAAATTGAATTGGTAAAATCTTTTGATTCAAAAAAGCGGCCAATTATTGTTTCTGATAGTGGCGAAGGTTCTCTTTGGCTTAATGCTGCCAGATTTGGTGATGTGGTGGGAACGACAATGTACAGAAAAGTTTGGTTTTCTTTTTACTGGGGAAAAAGAATCCTAAAAATTGTACCTGAAAAACTTGGATTTTATATTTCTTATCCAATTCCATCGGTTTTTTACTGGAGAAAAGCTCAATATGTCCAAAAAATATTTGACAAAAAAGTGATTGTCGTTGAGTTTCAAGCTGAACCCTGGGGACCAAAATTACTTTATGACTCACCTCTTGAAGAACAAGAAAAAACGATGAATTTAGAACAGTTCCGGAACAACATAGAATTTGCTAAAAAAACCGGTTTAGATAAATTTTATTTATGGGGAGCTGAATGGATGTATTGGATGAAAACTGAACAAAACGATCCTAACCTATGGAATGAAGCGAGAAAATTGTTTATAACATCAGAAAATCCATAAAACCAATACCGCCATTCTCAAAGGAGGGGTCGGGAGGATTGGGTATCCTCCCGTGGTGGAAAAACAGGTCGCTAAAGGCGACCGTTAGAAACCGAAGGTGTCTAAGGAGCGGAGCGAAGCCCCGAAGGGGCGCTCGAGCCGAAGGCGAGAGAAAGTGGAGCGACGAGTGGATGTATTGGATGAAAGAAAAACAACAAAAGCCCGAAATTTGGCAGGAAGCAAAAAAATTATTTTAATATGCTATCTATTATCATTCCAACCTTAAACGAAGAAAAATATCTGCCTTTATTGCTTGAACAAATCAAAAAACAAAACTTTGATGATTTGGAAATAATTGTGGCTGATGCTAACTCGGAAGATAAAACAGTTGAAATTGCCAAAAATTTTGGTTGTAAAATTACCAAAGGGGGATTACCGGCAAAAAGTAGAAACGAGGGAGCAAAAATAGCCAAAGGCGATATTTTCTTATTTATGGATGCCGATAACATCTTTTTACCAGAAAATTTTTTGGAAAGACTTTTGGAGAAATTCAAAAAAAGAAATTTGGGGGTAGCTTCTTTTCCGATCTATCCCACGGGCAAAAAAATAGACCACGTTAGAAATAATATTTCTAACGGGATAGACAAAATTGTTTACGGATTTTATAATAACTTTGTTAATTTTACTCAAATTCCCTTGGCCACCAATTCGGTTTTAGTCAAAAAAGAAGTTTTTGAAAGGGTTGGCGGATTTGATGAAGAAATAAAAATAGCCGAAGACCAATGGTTTGCTTTTCAGGCAGCAAAATATGGAAAATACGGTTTCATAAAAACCGAACCGGTTTTAACCTCTTCTCGTCGTTTTGAAAGAAATGGGAGATTAAAGACCTACTTGAAATATTTTTTAGCCGGAATTTATATCTTCTTTTTTGGTCCAGTTAAAAAAGATATCTTTAAATACAGGTGGTATAATGATTTGAAAAAAAAGAGGGGTTGAGATAAAATAAAAAATATGAATATGTACGAATTACCAAAATTTGAATTGCCAAAACTAAAAGCACCCAAGGTTCGACTCCCCCGATTTTTACGAAATCGAGTTTTTTGGTTATTGCTCTTAACTGTTTTTCTCTCTTCTATTTTCGGTTTCATATCAGGAGCAATTTCTGGTACCTATTTTTATTCTGAAATCAAAGATTATTTATTAAAACTGAATATTACAATTCCTGAACCCCAGACAGGAAAAGACATTGGACAAACACCAATTTATCTTCCCCAAACTTCTCAGGAGGAGGCGACAATCAAAGTAGTGAATGAGGTTTCACCGGCCGTAGTTTCAATTATTGTCACCAAAGACCTCCCTGTTCTTGAGGAATATTATATTTCACCCTTTGAAGAATTTTTTGGCCAGCCATTTTTCGAATTCCAAATCCCCCAATATAGACAAAAAGGAACCGAGAAAAAAGAAATTGGGGGCGGAACCGGGTTTTTTGTTTCCGAAGATGGAATGGTCTTAACCAATGCCCACGTTGTTTCAGATAACGAAGCCGAATATACGGTTTTAACTAACGATGGCAAAAAATATCCAGCTAAGATTTTAGCTACGGATACTTTTAGGGATTTAGCCATCATAAAAATTGAAAGAGAAAAAAAAGTTGATGACCAAGGAAGTTTAGCTGTAGAACCCTTTCCCACCGTTAAACTGGGAGATTCAGATAAACTACAAATTGGTCAGACCGTCATTACTATTGGCAATGCCTTGGGAGAATTTAGAAACACGATTTCAGTGGGAGTAATTTCTGGCCTAGGCAGAACCGTTACCGCTTCTGGTGGGGGAATGGTTGAAACCCAGGAAGATGTGATTCAAACCGATGCCGCTATTAATAAAGGAAATTCGGGGGGGCCACTTTTAAATTTAAAAGGTGAAGTAATCGGAGTAAATTTTGCTATGGCCCAACAAGCAGAAAGTATTGGTTTTGCTATTCCAATTAACAAGGCTAAAAAAGACATTGAGCAAGTGAAAACCTCGGGTAAAATTGTTTATCCATTTTTGGGGGTGAGGTATGTTTTGATAAATGAGGAAATTCAAAAAGAAAATAATTTATCAGTAGATTATGGTGCTTTAATACAAAAAGGAACGGGAGGGGAAGCCGCTATTTTTCCTGATTCAGTCGCTGAGAAAGCCGGATTAAAAGAAGGAGATATAATTTTGGAATTTAATCGAGAGAAAATAACAACCGAAAATAGCTTAGCTAAAATAATTATGGAATATAATCCGGGGGATAAGATAACTTTGAAGGTTTTGCGAGAAGGGGAGGAAAAAATTTTTGAAGTGGTTTTAGGAGAGAGGAGTGAATAACCCACAAAGGAAATATTTATTTTTCACTTAGAGGAAAAGACCCTCTTTTTTATTTTTTGATAATTGATTTTTTAAAAATTTTGTGGTAAATATAAATTGATATGAATGGAGTTAATTTTACCCATAAAGCCCAAGAAACCATCCTATCAGCCCAGGATTTAGCCAGGGAAAAAGGGCAGCAACAAATCGATGCTCTGCATTTGCTTTATGCTTTATTAAATCAAGAAGAAAGCATTGTTTTGAATTTGTTAGAAAGAATTGGGGCCGATATTGAAGGATTAAAAAGAAAAGCAAAGAGTGCTTTAGACAGGATTCCTCAAATTGTTACTCCCCAAACTTTTGGTCAATTTTATTTGACCCAAGACATGGCTAAGGTTTTAGACAGAGCAAAGCAAGAATCAATAAAAATGGGAGATGAATTCATTTCGGTTGAACATTTATTTTTAGCCCTTTTGAACGTAGAAACCAAAGCAAAAGAAATTTTAGACAAGGCCACTTTTTTACAGCCAGGAGGCGGAGTCAGTGCTTTGGAGTTTGGCAAATTGGATTATGAAATGGTTTTAAAAGAATTAGCCAAAATTAGAGGCGGCCAAAGAATTACCGACCCAGAACCAGAATCAAAATATCAGGTGGTTGAAAAATATGCCAGGAATTTAACTCAATTAGCCAAAAAAGGGAAATTAGATCCGGTCATCGGCCGGGAAAATGAAATTCGCAGGGTAATGCAAATTCTCTCTCGGAGAACGAAAAATAATCCGGTTTTAATTGGTGAGGCCGGAGTTGGGAAAACGGCCATCGTTGAGGGTCTGGCTCAGAGAATTGTTGCTAATCAGGTTCCCGAGAGTTTAAAGGACAAAGAAATTATTGGTTTGGATTTGGGAGCGATTATAGCCGGAACAAAATATCGAGGAGAATTTGAAGATAGAGTAAAAGCGCTTTTGAGAGAAATTGACCGGGCCGGCGGTAGATATTTATTATCTATTGATGAATTGCATACTCTGGTTGGAGCCGGAGCAGCTGAAGGAGCGATTGATGCCTCCAATTTATTGAAACCGGCTTTGGCCAGGGGAGAATTGAGATGCATTGGAGCAACTACATTAAAGGATTATCAAAAATATATTGAAAGAGATCCAGCTTTGGAAAGGAGATTCCAACCAATTTATGTTCAAGAGCCCTCAATTGAAGATACCATCGCCATTTTAAGGGGGATAAAAGAAAAATACGAATTGCACCATGGGGTAAAAATAAAAGATTCGGCCTTGGTTGCCTGTGCTCAATTAGCAGCCAGATACATCACCGACCGATTTTTGCCGGATAAAGCCGTTGATTTGATGGACGAAGCCATGTCAGCCCTAAGATTGGAAATTGAATCTGAACCAGCCGACCTGGATTCTTTGAGAAAAGAGATTAGAAAATTAGAAATTGAAATGGAGGCAATCAAGAAAGAAAAAGACTACCAAAGAAGACAAAAGGTAATTTTGAGACAATTAGCCGACTTGCAAGAAAAGGCAAAAGTGATTGAAGCCAAATGGCAGACAGAGCGGGAGTTAATTTCAAAAATTAAAAACTTCAAAAAAGAAATTGAGGATTTAAGATTTGAGGCCGAAAGGGGAGTGGCTGAAGCTAATTTACAAAAAGTGGCCGAAATAAAATATGGCAAGATTCCAACCCTCTTGAAAGAGTTAAAGTTAACCGAAGGAAGATTAGCTAAAATCCAAAAAGGTCATCCCCTTTTGAAAGATGAAATTATCCAAGAAGATGTGGCCAAAGTGGTATCAAAATGGACGGGAATTCCCTTGACAAGGTTGTTAGAAGAAGAAATCAAAAAATTAGAAAAGATGGAAGAGATTCTTTCAAAGAGAGTGGTTGGTCAAAAAGAGGCAATTTTGGCCATCTCTAACGCTATTCGGAGAGCCAGAGCCGGAATTTCTGAAGAAAATCGACCCGTAGGTTCCTTTATGTTTTTGGGTCCGACTGGCGTGGGAAAGACCGAAACTGCTCGGGCTTTGGCCGAGTTTCTATTTAATGATGAAAATGCCTTAATTTGTCTTGATATGTCAGAATATATGGAAAAGCATACTGTTTCTAAAATGATTGGCTCTCCCCCTGGTTATGTTGGTTATGAAGAAGGGGGCCAATTAACTGAAAAAATCAGGAGAAGGCCATATAGCGTTGTCTTATTAGACGAAATTGAAAAGGCTCACCCTGACGTTTTCAACATTTTACTCCAAATTTTAGAAGATGGCAGATTAACTGATGCCAAAGGCAGAACCGCTTCTTTTAAAAACACCATCTTTATTATGACTTCGAATGTCGGCTCAGATATTATTGCTAAAGAAGCTCATTTGGGTTTTATTGGGGGGGAAGAAAAAATTGCCCAAAAAGAATCGCTTAAAGAAAAAATTATATCCGTTCTCAAAGAAACTTTTCGGCCCGAATTTTTGAATCGAATTGATGAAATTGTTATCTTTAATTATTTGGGTCAGGAAGAAATTAAAAAGATTGTTGATTTAGAACTCCAAAAGGTGGCTGAGAGGTTAGCCAAAAAGAAAATTGAAATTAAAGTTACTGAAAAAGCAAAAGCCATTTTAGCCGAAAAGGGTTTTGACCAAAATTTGGGAGCCAGGCCCCTAAAGAGGGTAATCCAGCGAGAAGTTTTAAACCCTCTTTCGCTAAAAATTGTTTCTGGCGAAGTAAAAGAAGGAGAAAGAGTTGTTGTTGATTCGGAAGATGGAAGGATAATTTTTCAAACCAAAAAAGATTTTTTCAAAATTAAAAAAGAAAGAGAAAAAGTTCCGGTCTAATGAGAAAAACTCTTTTTAAAATTTTGGGTATTTTTATTTTGGGGATTTTTGGGGGAATTTTCGCTGACCAAATCTTGTGGCCTTATTTTATTGAAAGGCCGCTTTTTTATCAGTATCGCTTAGAAAAAGCTCCGATTTATCTTACCGAAAAAAAAGAAATTGTTATCCAAGAAAATGTCGCCCTGAAAAATGCCATAGAAAAAGTAGAGAAAGTGGTGATTGGAGTAAAAACAAAAACAAAACAGGGTAAAACTTTGGAAGGCTCTGGTTTAATTTTAACTTCCGATGGTTTGGTGGTGACTTTGGCCAGTTTAGTTCCCCAGGGTTCAACTTTTAGTTTTTTTGTCGAAGGAAAAACAGCTCCTTTTCAAATTTTAAAGAGAGATTTAAAAGAAAATTTAGCTTTAATAAAAATCGAAGGGAGCAATTTATCAACCGTTAGTTTTGCTAATTTTGAAAAATTAAAATTAGGCGAAAGAGTTTTTCTAGTCGGAGTGATTTTTGAAAAAGAGGAAATCAAAAAAATTGTCAATGAAGGAATTGTCAAAAGTTTTGATAATGACTCAATTGAAACAAATATCTTTGAAAAAGAAACTCTATCAGGCAGCCCCTTGTTTGACATCGAGGGCAACGTTTTAGGATTAAATCAAATTGATTCTGAAGGAAAAATTATTTCTATTCCTATTCCCAAAATCAAATCCTCCTCCGGTTTCTAATTTTAAAAAATAACCTCCCAACTTTTATACTCCTTAATTCTGCCATGGCTTAATTAAGGCGTATTAAATGGCATGACAAAATATAAATATTATTTTAGGAAACCGAAATCAGAAATTGTGAAAGACATACTTTATTGGTTGATGATAAGCGGTGCAGTGGCTATAGCCGCTACTTCGCCATATTTCCTAATAAATGCATTAAAAGCTTATAAAAAATTGCAAAAATATGAAAAGAAAAAAGTTTATAACTCTTTTTATAAGTTAAGAAAGAAAGGATTTATCAAGATAGAAAAAAGAAATCAGCAAATCTATATTTCTCTTACTGAAGAAGGAAAGAAAAAAGCAGGTTGGTTTCAAATTGATACTTTAACAATTAAGAAACCTAAAAAGTGGGACGGCAAATGGAGAATAGTTATTTTCGATATCTCTCAATTGAAAAAGCTTTATCGCGAAGCCTTTCGAGGCAAATTAAAAGAATTAGGTTTATATCCTTTGCAAAAAAGTGTTTGGATTCATCCTTTTGATTGTCGTGATGAAATAGATCTTTTAAGAGATTTTTTTGGATTAGAAGAAAAAGAGGTGAGATTGATAGTTGCCCAAGATATTGGTAGAGTTGAGTGGTTAAAAAAGATATTTAAATTAAGTTAGAATAAGGTATTGATACTCGTTAATTCAGCCATGACCGAATTAACGAGTATGGAGAGTTTTCCACAGGGGTAGGTTGTTTTTTATTTTTTGGTCTGTAAAATAAAAAAAGATGTTAAATTTTGGGAAATTTTTGAACAAGAAAACTATCATTTTAGTTTTTGTTATTTTATTCCTCATTGGCGGAGGAATTTTTTGGTGGCATTCATAGAAATATTCACATTTATTTAATCTAAATATTGGCAGACGAAATCTCATCGGTTTCGCCTATTAATTTGAGATTCCAAAATACCTATGATAATCTAAAGGAAAGAAGGAGTCTCTTTATGGTTTACAAACATATACATTTCTTTTTAGATCCACAAAGCCGCCAAGTATGGGACGAAAACGACAAACCGCTGAGGCTTACGGGTAATGCGTATTTAATGTTGGAATTTCTGTGCAAGGCAAAACATGGCACAGTTACTGACATAGGAGATGCTCTAGAGTTAATCACCGGGGCAACTAGAGAGATGGGATATAATGAGAATGATCTCCGACAATTAAAGTATAAGATAAACTCCCTAATTGGTTATGAGGTTGTTACATATCGAAATCACATTTATTCTATCGAAGGAGAAATAGTTCAGAGTGAAGAAAAATTTGTCCCAACAAAACCAGTTATCCCTGAAAAGGTTGAAGTAGGGCCCAAAAGGAAAGTTTGGAGAAGAATTATTGGAAATATCAAGACTGACAAAAGATACATTGCCCTCATAGGTGGGGGCATTTTCGTTGCTGTAATTCTTAGCGCGATTTATTTAATAAACCCCGGTCCAAAACCCAAAGAAGATATGGTTTTAATTCCAGCGGGAGATTTTACAATGGGCAGTACTGAAGAGGAGGCTTTAGCCGCTTATGATCTGTGTGTGAAAGAAGAAGGCGATTATTGTGTAAAAGAAGATTATCTTGCAGAATATCCGCAGAGGAAAGTTTATCTCAGTGATTTCTATATCGATAAGAAAGAGATCTCAAATGAAGAGTATAGGATGTTTGTGGAAGCAACCGAACATCGTCCACCTCTCTATTGGAATAATTCCAATTTAAATTCGCCAACTCAGCCAGTGGTAGGAGTGAGCTGGGATGATGCTCAGGCTTATTGCCAGTGGCTTGGCAAAAGATTACCCACAGAAGAAGAGTGGGAAAAGGCTGGGAGAGGAATAGATGGCCGTAAATGGCCATGGGGCAACGATTGGGATATTTCAAAATCAAACCATGGTAAAGGAGGTATACCTGGATATGATGAAAGCGATGGTTATAAATATTCTGCTCCGACAGGAGTGTCACTAGGAGTAAGTCCTTATGGGGTTCTTAATGTAGTTGGTAATGTTCTTGAATGGGTAGCAGATGAATTTAAGGCCAATCCGGGTAATGATAAATTTCTTAATGAAAATTTTGGCGTGATTTATAAAATTATGAGAGGTGGAAGTTATACCTATGGAATGGCTGATAATCGTGTAGCTACACGATTTTATGATTTGCCAGACTATAGAGACGAAGATGTAGGTTTTAGGTGTGTTAAATGACACTCTTAGGACTATAAAAATAAGGCCAGGTTAATCCTGGCCTTAAGTATTAACAACGAAATACGGATTTAATACGATCAAAGATGATAATCTGAAAGTGGAATTATAAATTAACTGTATTTTAGCTAATATTTGGTTAAATCAAGTTCCACTTTATTAAATCAAATATAGCTAAGAACCACTTTCATGAAAAACTTCATCCAAAGAAACTTGAAAGTAATAGTCTCTAGCCTTCTATTACTTTCCATAATAGGAGGAATCTTTCTTACGGTGGGCGATGTTGATGCCGCCGTAAGAGTAAAAGGATACTATCGTAAAGATGGAACTTATGTCCAGCCGCATTATCGTTCAAACCCGGATGGAAATCCCTATAATAACTGGAGTTTTCCAGGCAATATAAATCCTTTTACGGGAAAAGTAGCTCCAGGAAATCCAGATACTTATTTAAAAAATTATTATAATAATAAGACGGGAGGAGGAAATATTACAATTCCTAGTCCGAATATAATTACTCCACAAATAATAGTTCCCTCAAACGCTACTCTTAATTATTTCGGAACAGGGTGGTATTGCAATGATGGATATAAACAGGTAGGTAATTCATGTGAATTAGTTGTATGTGGTGCTAACCAAACCAGATACGGAACTTCTTGCTACTGCAAAGATGGCTATAAAATGAATTACACCACTAATCAATGTGAATTAGTTGTATGTGGTGCTAACCAAACCAGATACGGAACTTCTTGCTACTGCAAAGATGGCTATAAAATGAATTACACCACTAATCAATGTGAACTAGTTATATGTGGTGCTAATCAGTATCGTTGGGGGACAAGCTGCTACTGCAAAGATGGCTATAAAATGAATTACACTACTAACCAGTGTGAATTAGTAGTCTGTGGACCTAACCAATACCGTTGGGGCACTAATTGTTACTGCAATGATGGTTATAAAATGAATTACACTACTAACAAGTGTGAGTTGGTAATCTGTGGGTCTAATCAATACCGCTGGGGGATTAATTGTTATTGTAATGATGGTTATAAGATGAATTACAATACTAATCAATGCGAACTCAAATAGCTTTATGAAGTGCTTTTAAGGGCGCTTAGTTAAAGCACTAAATTAAAAAATGCTTTCTAAAATATTCTCGTTAACAATAATCTTATTATTTTTACTTATTTTGCCTCTTTCGAATATTCAAGCAAGAAGTGGCTGTTGTTCACATCACGGTGGTGTTTGCGGTTGTCATTGTTGTGATGGAACTTCTCTTTCCGCTACCTGTGCGCCATATTATCCTCAGTGTAATACTAAGTCAGTTCCAGCAACACCAAATTATAATTCACCTACACCCAAGGAGGAACTACCAACATCACAGAGATATACCGCTGAGATTCCTAAAGAGAATAACGACGGATCTATTTGGTGGTGGGTAATAGGAATAGGAGTTGTGGGTTATCTTGCCTACAGATTTAAAAGGAGAAAAGAATAAATTTCTGGTACGCCACTCTCAAAAGAAGCCATAGAAGAATTTAAAGAAATCTATAAGAAAGAGTTCGGAAAAGAATTATCAAAAAGGTTAGTAGAAAAAAATAAAAGGTCGAAAAAATTGATTAATATTAAGTAAAAAATAATTATCATCATGAAAAGAATTTTTATAAGTTTTGCAGTAGAAGATAAATTTGCACGCGACAATCTTGTGTTTCAGGCGAAACAGCAAGACCAGACACCATTCGATTTCGTTGATATGTCAGTAAAGGAACCGTGGGATTCTAAATGGAAAACTAATTGTCGAGAAAAAATAAAAGGTTGTGACGGTCTAGTTGCATTCGTTAGCGACAATACAATCAATGCAGATGGAGCGCGTTGGGAAATAAATTGTGCTTATGAAGAGGGTATTCCGGTCTTGCCATTATATGTTCATGATTCTGGCGTTAAAAGAATACCTCCTGAGCTGACAGACAAGAGAATTTTCTCTTGGACATGGAAAGCAGTAAAAGATTTTATTGATTCTCTATAATTTTATGGAGAATGAACAAATCGAAAATAAATTATTTACCACTCTGCCAGAGAAATACGGAGATAAATATACTGAGCACCTCTTTGAACAATATAAGATCTATATTGAATCTGCGGAGAAAATAAGCGATAGAAGACAAAAGGCTAATGAGTTTTTTCTGGGCCTTAATACGGCGCTAGTGGCATTGCTTGGATTCATAGCAACAAAAATTAATTCTGGACAATTTTTTTATGCAATTCTCCTTGCTTCAGTTTCGGGTGTGGCAATCTGTTATTTCTGGTATAGAATAATTCTCTCCTACAAAGGACTTAATAGTGGTAAATTCCAAGTAATTCATCTGATAGAGAAAAGATTACCTCTTGTACTTTATGATACAGAGTGGGAGATATTGGAACGGGGAGAAAATAAAAAAATTTATTGGCCATTTACTCATATCGAGAATAAAATTCCTTGGGTTTTTGTTGTAATCTATGGAATTTTATTTATCGGAAGCATTCCTTGGGTCGGAATAATTCATTACTTGAGTGGTTTGTTTAAGTTATAAAAAAAGCCCCAACCGAGACGCAAGAACGGCTTAGCCAAAACAAAAGACCCTTTTAACGGAGGGCTTTTTGTTCTCCTTAAACCTTCACTTCTAACTCAAACTTAAGATAATTAGTAGACCACTGTCCATGGTCTTTCAAAGTTATGACAGCCAACGTAACCTCGAGCAATAGTTCTGAAGCCGGAATTTATTTAGAAAATTCTAATTCCACTATTCAAAATTCTCATTTTGGGAACCAGCAATTTGGGATGAAAATTTACGGGTCAGATAATTTCCCTCAATTTTTGGAAGGAATAACCTTTGAAAATAATTCAGTTCGTGATATTTATATTGATAATAAGATAAGTTGGTGTGCTTCTTTGCCGGAATATTTAGCAACATTTACAAATAATAATTGTAGTCCATAGGGCTTGACAGCATTGTTTGATGTACATTATAATGTACATATAAGCAACAAATAAAATAAAGTTAAATCTATGGACGCAAAAACAACCATACCAATATCTGAAGCAAGAAAAAAGATATTTAAAATAACTAAAGAGGTACAGAAACCGTCAAGATATTATACTTTAACTGAAAAAGGAAAGCCTAAGGCTGTTCTGATGTCCGCGGAAGAATTCGAATCATGGTCGGAGACTTTGGAGGTGATGCGTGATTTCCCCGACTTAGATAAAACTATCAAAGAGGTTGATGAAGACGTTCGTACCGGAAAATATAAGAAATATCCCTCCTTAGAAAATGTTTTAGCTGAATATGGTTTTGTTTTAGCAGATAAATCTAAAACTAAATATGGATTATCAAATAAGGTTCGAGCCAAGGGCAAAAAAAGAACTGGCAAAAATTCCTAAAAAATACCAGGAAAAAATCCTATGCATTTTGCCCGATTTGGCCAAAAACCCTTTTCAGGGGAAGAAACTTAAAGGAAAATTAGAAGGCGTTTACTCTTATCGGGTTTGGCCTTATCGAATTATATATAAAATTTACAAAAATTTACTTCTTATTGTTATTATTCAAATTGGTCATCGTCAAGGAATATACAGATAATTTAATAAAAAGGTCATTTTGACCTATTTTTTTATTTTTGTTATAGTTTTATAATTACCCCTTATGGATAAAAGTTTTTTGGTTCAAATTACAAATGAGTTGTATCGCCTGACTTTGCTTTTTCCTAAAAAGGAACCATTAAGATATAAAATGCGGGAAGTGGCCGACACTATTTTAGCCAATTTATTGGCGGAGACCGGGTCTCTGTCAGCTGAACTTGAGGTTTTGGATAGTTATTTCGAGGTGGTAAAGAAACAAAGTTGGGTCAAATCAGAAGAAATCTTGAATCTTCAAAAAGAATATAGTAATCTAAGAGAGCGCTCAAAAAAAACTGAAATAAACACAGATAATTTAGTTGAAATTCAGCCTCGATTAGGCAAAGAAGATAAATCTTCTTTTTCACCCTTCGCTGCGGCTCGGGTAATAGAAGAACCGGTTTTGGGAGTTTCCTCTCGACAGGAAAAGATTTTAGGAGTTTTAAAAGAAAAAGGCAGAGCCCAGGTCTGGGAAATAAAGCAAATTTTTCCTCAGGTAAGCAAAAGAACTATCCGACGAGATTTTGAGAATTTATTTAAAAATGGAATAGTTGAAAGAATAGGGGAGAGAAATGATACTTTTTACCGTTTGAAAGCATAGGACATACATATATATAATAGTAGGACAGGTATTGTCCTAGCAGATTTATGCCCGATACAAGAAAAATATTTGGTCAAATTTACGACCGATATATAAACAAAATCTATCGGTTTATCTTTTTTAAAGTTAATTCTCAGGAAATAGCCGAAGATTTAGCTTCGGAAACCTTTTTGAAAACCTGGGAAGTTTTTAAGAATGAAGAAAAATCAATTGAGAATATGCAGGCCTTTTTATATAGAACAGCCAGAAACTTAGTTATTGATTATTATCGAGAAAAAGGAAAAGCTCAAATTGTTTCGGTTGATAATCCTTCAATTACTGACCCCAGCCAAAACTTAGAAGAAAAAGAGATATTGAGGTCTGACGTTAACATGGTTAAGGCCGCTTTGACTAATTTGAAAGATGATTATCAAAATGTGATAATTTGGCATTATTTGGATGACCTACCTATTCAGGAGATTTCTTATATATTAGGTAGGACAGAAGATGCTACTCGTGTCCTACTTCATCGAGCTTTAGAATCTCTTAAAAAAGAGATAAAAGAAGCGTAATTATTAATGTAATAAAATCCGTCCTTTTTCGTCATATAATAGACAGTCAAAATTCGACTTTTGACGCCTCTCTTTTTTTTACACTTCTTATGACAGAAGCTGAATTAATCAAAAAAATTCAAACACTCAAAGAAATCAAGCCCAGAAAAGACTGGGTTTTGTCAACTAAGACCCAAATTTTGGGCGATGTTGAAGTTAGACCTCAACACTTCTTGTTTCCCTTTTTTAAACCGGCTTATGCTGGGATTTTTGTTGTTTTATTTTTAATTGGCCTTTTTGAATTTTCCCAAAGCGCTCTGCCCGGTGAGCCGCTTTATTTTGTAAAGAGAGCCAGCGAAAAAACAGTGGCCTCTTTTACTCCCCAGGAACAAAAATCAAAAGTTAATCTTGAATCAGCTAACAAGCGCCTTGAAGAATTAAATCAAATTGCTCAGTCAAATGAAGTTAAAAAACTGGCGCCAGCCATGAGTGAGTTTCAGGCCAATGTTTCAGAAGCAGTCAAGAATTTAGTCAATGTTAAAAGAGTGGATGAAGGCCTTGTTGCTCAGACCCAAAAATTAGAGGAGAATAAAGAAAAAGTAGAAAAAGTTTTAGCCACTAAAATTGAAACCGAGGAATATGATGATGCCTTATCCCAGTTAGTCGAAAGGGAAATTAAAGGATTAGAGAGTCAAACTTTGACTGAGGAGCAAAAATTGTTTTTAGAAGAGGCTAAGGCAGATTTTTCAGCTGGTAATTACAGTCAAGCTTTGGAAAAAATATTAATTTTAAGTTATTTAAAGGAATAATTCTTAACAATATGTTAAAATTAAAAGTTGAAAGTCGCGAAATTCGTGACCTAAAAGCTTTGGTCGCGAACGAAACGGTCGACGCGACAGAAATAAATAATAAATTAATTATTGATTATTTTTATGTCTAATATAACAAAAAAGATTGTAACGATTGTTACAGTTTTGACTATTTCTCTAATGATGACAGGCCCAGCTTTTGGCTTAACATCTGAAGAACTCGCAGCCCAAATTGCCGTATTGCAAGCACAATTGACTGCATTGACAGCGCAATTAGCTGCTTTGCAAGGCACGGTTCCGGCTGCTGGTGTTCCAGCTGCCTGTACTGGTATTACTTTTGACAGAAATCTGGCCCAGACAATGTCTGGCACCGATGTTAAGTGCTTACAGGCATTACTCAACACAGATGTTGCTACTCAGGTAGCCACAACTGGCGCTGGTTCTCCTGGCAGTGAAACAACCTACTTTGGTTCTTTGACCAAGGCAGCCGTTGTTAAATACCAGGAAAAATATGCTGCTGATGTTTTAACTCCTCTTGGACTAACTACTGGAACCGGTTTTGTTGGCGCAAAAACCAGAGCTAAATTAAATAGCCTTCTGGTTGTAGTAGCATGTACAACTGATGCTGATTGTGCAACAGGTTATACCTGTACAGCAGGAGCTTGTGTCGTGATACCACCTCCAGTAGTATGTACTACTGATGCTGATTGTGCAGCAGGTTATACCTGTACAGCAGGAGCTTGTGTTTTGATTCCTGTTTCTGGTCTAACCGCAGCTTTGGCCGCTGACACTCCGTCACAGCAACAGATACCCTTAAACGCTCAGAACGTTAACTTATTGAAGGTGAATTTCACTGGGAGTGGGACAATTACCCAATTAGTCTTCAAAAGAATAGGAGCTGGTCAGTCCGCTGATTGGCCCAATGTTTATCTCTACGAAGGAGATATTCGCTTGACTAATGGGAAATCAGTTAGTTCTGCTACCAATAAAGTGACTTTCCCCGCTCTCAATATTGCTGTGAACGGCACTAGATCCTTGAGTGTGGTTGGAGATTTACTTGCAGGAGCTGGCACTATTGGACACACAAGTATCTTTCAGATTGAATTAGCTTCTGACGTAACCGCCAGTGTAACACCCAGCGGAACCTTCCCAATTACTGGAAATTCAGTAAGTGTTGGGACTGTTGCCGGTGGTGGAATTACGACAGCTGCAGCCACTGCTCCAGCTGACCCTAAAATTGGTCAAACCCAGGCTGAATTAGCTAATGTTCGGCTAACAGCCGCGGCAGGAGAAGATTTACTAATTACGAGGATAATCTTTACCAATAATGGTTCAGCCAGTTTAGCTAACTTTACTAACTGGAAACTTTATCAAGGGAGTACAGTGGTAGCTGAGAATCCGGTGGTAGATAATAGCGCTCGAACAGTAACCTTTGTCTTCTCCACACCTTATAGCTTGGCTAGGGGTTTAAACCGAGTCTTTACCGTTAAAGCTGATGCCGGAGCAGGCAACAGGCCAGACCTTGATACTCTCCGCCTTTACTTTGAGAATCTCTACGATGTTCTGGCTGTTGGTGCTACTTATGGCTATGGAGTAGGAGTGGTAAATGGCTTTGGAGCTGGCGCCGCTGCTTTGGTAACAGTCCGGGGCGGTCAGGTGACCATTAATTTTGCTGGTCCGGTAGCTACCAATGTCTCAGCTGGGGGCAATGATGTGGTAATGTTTGAATTCTCCATTGCCTCAGTAGCCAACATTGAGATTCGCAACTTAAGAACCCAGTTTGGTTCAACCGTTGCTGTCAACTTTGACAACGCTGGTGGCGTTGGTACCGATACTTACCGGGATAATTTAGTCACTGACATTAAAGTGATTGATAAAGCGACCGGGTCAACGGTTGCTGGTCCCCGGGATGCTAATGCCGGTACCACTTTAACTGTCCTTGGCCTTGGCGAGTTTGCCAATTATATCTTCACCGATCGTCCGACAGTGGCGGCTGGACAAACCCGAACTTTCCAGGTGACAGCTGATTATCTCAACGACGCTAACCTTATCGGCGATATCTATTACGCCAGGTTAGATGCTTGGCAGTTAGGTGACATTAGGAACTTAGATACTAACACTGATGTTGCCTTAGTGGACATTGTCCCCAGCACCGTAATCGCTGGGAACAACTTTACTGTCCGCCAATCATCCTTAGTCTTGGCTCGGGCTTCTACTCCAGAAAGCAAGACGGTTGCTAAGGCAACTTTAGTTGATAGCTTGGGAGTAGTCTTTAGTGCTGGTGCCGCCTCTGATGTCAAAGTGACTCAAATTAGAGTCAGAGGTTACACCGATAGTGAGGTCGGTGGTTCAGATGCTGATTACGGCACAGCTGCTGACCGTCCATTCAGAGACGTTGCTTCCTATGTTGCTTTGTACGACGGAGCCACTCAACTCGGTACTAATCAGAGTCCTGACGCTAATGGCGATGTCAACTTTACCGGTCTTTCTTGGATGGTTCCGGCTGGAACTTCAAAGACCTTGACCGTTAAGGTTCAGGTTGCCACTAATGCACCTTTTGATGCCAACTTTGATCGTTTCTATGTTGATATCTTGGGTGACGCAACAGCTGCCAGAACTACCCAGAACGTTACTGCTGAAGATAAGGACGTGAATCCAATAGCTCCAACTTCACTTGAATATGCCGATGAGATCGTTGGTCTCCCCAATGATACTCACTTGAACGATGCCGGCCTTGCTGATGAGACCGCTAACTTCCCGGCTGTGATTGATACTATCCAGGCAAGCGGTAGGCTAACGGTTCAGGTTGACGGAGGCACAGCTGATTCAGCAATTGTTGTTGCTGATACCACCAACGTTAACTTCACCAAAGTCAGATTCTCGTCTCTTGATGAAAGCTTCAAGGTTACTGATTTGACCGTGATTAACTTGAATGCCGCAGCTAATGACACAATTACCTCAGTGAAATTAACTGATGTGGACGGTACGGTTTTAGCTTCGGGCTCTCTTGATGCTCAAGGCCGAGTGGTCTTTTCCAATACTGCAGGCCTCTTTACTGTCGGCTCAGATAAAATGATTTATCTTAAAGCTGACTTGGCAGCTGACGGTTCAGGCACTAACGGTGCCGATTCCGGTGATCAGCCGCGGCTGGCAGTTTGGATGAATAACGCAGATGGTACGGTTGACTTTAGGGCAATTGGTGTCTCTTCCAGCGAAGACCTGACTGACGAGGCTGATATTGGCGGAAATCTCACAGTTACTGAAAGCACTAACGCTACAGCAAACTGTGTTGCTGCCGCTGATTTCTGCGTGGCTGGTAGTACAATGACTGTCCGCAAGACCCAGCCAACAGTAGCAATTGTCACTCAATCACTGGGTAACCTGATTGATGGTCAGCGCAGTATCTACAAATTTACTGTTGCTGCCGAAAACAAGGCTTCAGTGAGCTTGAAGAGAATTGCTTTCCAAGTAACCGGAACCTTAGCTGGCGGTGATACTCTTTCTGACTTCAGGTTCTATCGCGGCACGACCGATGTTACTGCAAACGTCAGCATTACTCGGGGAGACACTGCTGCCTCGGTTGAAGGAGTCAATAACGTTCCTGGCAACTATGCTGGATTAATTTATGTTACCTGGGATGGCGTTACTGAAGAAGCCATTGGTGCTGGAGAGACAAAGACCTATGATTTGAAAGCTACCGTTACTGGTGCCACGGTTGCTGGTGAAAGCATTACTGCTAATATTCTAGATGATGCCCTCGTCTTATCAGATAATACTGTAGCGGCACTTAATGCTTATCGTAGTAATCAAATTTGTTTGACTGCTGATGGTGGTGCCGTCGCTGATAACCTATTCATAGATATGGATGGAGACGGCGCTTATTTAGCTGCTAACGATGTATTGATTGTTACAGTTGACCAAGGAGCAGCTGCAGATGTTGCTGGAACAAGATGTGATTTAGGCTCTTACCCGATTCTTGTGACCTATGATGGAGCTGGACTTGGTGATCAAGTATTTATTGACCTCGATGGTAATGGTGCTTTTGCTGCTGCTAACGATGTAGATATTCAGACAGCCATCGATCAGACACTTAATGATGGTGCTGCTGCGACGATCACTTACGGATTCCGGTACAATATTCTTGTTAACTATGATGGAGGTGCGGGTGTCGATGACATCTTCTTAGATGTTAATGCCAGTGGAACCTTTACTGCTGCAGCTGATGTTATCATTAACCAGTTAGATCAAACATTTGGTGATGCTGCTGCTAATGTGGCAACGCGTGCTGTTGGGACTAACTTCGTTTGGTCTGATAACTCAGCCGATATTCACACTACAGCTACCGATGATTGGACCAATGGTTTCCAGGTAATTGATTTACCAACCGTTCCTCAGAGCCAGAGTCGTTCATAATCGCTTCTGAAATAAATTTTCCCGTTTTCCTTGTGGCGGTAAAAGACCCTGCCATTTTGCGCAGGGTCTTTTGTTGCTTTTTGAAAATTTGGTAAAATAAATCTGATGTCAAAAAATTTTAAAATAATTTTTTCGGTAATATTTTCTCTTTCTTTGCCACTTTTTGTTTCAGCCGACTCTTTAGGTCAGAGAATTAATTTTTCAATTGATCCAAATTATGATTTTTCTCAAAGAGAGGAAATTTCCGCTACTTTGCAGAGAGTCGGTTTTAACGCCTATTTTTATATTGATGATAGTTGGTGGAGTTATTTGGGTTCTCAAGAAAGAGAAGAAGTGGCCACTGCTTTAGCTTCTTTAGATGATGAGTTTTATCACAAAATTTATCCACTTTTGACTTATCATTTTGGCTTAGAATGGAATCCAGGAATTGATAAGGATTTTAGAATGACAATTTTAATTCACCAAATGAAAGGAGAAGCCGGAGGTTATTTTAATAATGGCGATGAATACCCGAGATTACAAAATCCAAAGTCAAACGAAAGAGAAATGGTTTATTTAAACGCTTATTATCTTACTCTTCCCATAGCTAAAAGTTTGTTAGCTCATGAATTCGTCCATCTGATCACTTTTTATCAAAAAGAAAAACTTCAAGATGTTTCTGAAGAAGTTTGGTTAAATGAGGCTCGGGCAGAATTTACCCCAACTATTTTGGGTTATGATGATATTTATGAAGGAAGCAATTTACAAAGCAGAGTTAATGTTTTTTTGGGAGAACCCTCTGATTCGATAACCGAATGGCAAAATAAAAAAGGGGATTATGGCGCTCTCAATCTTTTTATTCAATATCTGGTTGACCATTATGGATTGGGAATTTTAGTTGACTCTCTTAAATCTAAAAAAGTGGGAATTCCTTCAATAAATGAGGCCTTAGAAAAAAATGGTTTCAAAAAAGATTTCTCTCAGATTTTTACCGATTGGTTAATTACCGTTTTAGTTAACGATTGTTCTTTGGACCCGGATTACTGTTACTTAAATAAAAATCTAAAAAATCTGCGAATAACTCCCAGTATCAATTTTCTTCCCATAACTGGAAAAAGCACTTTATCAGTAACCAATGTCACTAAAAATTGGTCGGGCAATTGGCTAAAGTTTATTGGTGGAAAAGGAGTTTTAAAATTTGAGTTTAGCAGTCTGCCTGAATTAAATTTTAGAGTTCCCTATCTGGTTCAAGGTAAAGATGGAAAATATCAGCTTGCTTTTTTGATTTTGGACAAAGACCAAAAGGGAGAAATTTATATTTCTGATTTTAGCAGTAAAAATGTCTCTTTCATTGTTATTCCTTCCCTGCAATCAAAAATTTCTGGTTTTAATGGCGTAGAATCGGTTTATCCATTTTCTTTTACGGTTTCGGTTTTAGAAAGAACGCCGGAAGAGGAAGCTGAATTAATCCAACAACTTTTAGCTCAAATTGAGTCTTTGCAAAAAGAAATCGCCAAAGTCCAAGCCCAAATTGATGCTATTTTGGCTAGCCGGGGCGAAACCGCTTGCAAAAGTTTTGAGAGAGATCTTTATTTTGGATTAATGCAAGATGCCGAAGTTAGCTGCCTTCAAAAATTTTTGAAAACGCAAGGCGGAACCATTTACCCCGAAGGATTGGTTACCGGAAACTTTTTAGCCCTGACTCAAACAGCTGTTATCCGCTACCAGGCCCAAAACGGCATAATCCAAACCGGCTATTTCGGCCCCTTAACCCGGACTATTGCTAATCAAGAGTTATCCACAGGGTTATAGATTTTATATTGACAACAAATTTTGCTATAATAAATAAATCCTAAGTTATCCACAGGGCAAATTGTTTTGCTTGTGGTATAATTAATTTACTAAAATACATATATAATATAATTAATTTGTCGACATACATATATAATAAATTAATTAATAGGCTTAATGCCGCTAAAGATTTTTTCCTATTCGCGGTCGACTTCGAATAGGCGATAATTTTTTGCGGTAAAAAAAACAAAAAACATGAGTCAAAATAAAATAGGTCAAAACAAAATCTCTAATCAAAAAATATTCTCTTTGGTCGAAATAGGGTTATTTAGTTTAGCCCTTTTATTTTTCGCCGGCGTCTCAACAGCTCAAGCCAATGTCACCGTTCAAGGTGATTGTTATCAGCCGGGGACCTTTATCTATTTAGAAATTTATGATGCCGGCGGTCAAGCCAATCCTTGCACCGGAGTAGCTTCAGTCGGTAATCGTTTAGCTGGAGCCAGCACCTTGCCTGGTGGAGGTTTAGTGCCTGACGCCAATTATAATGATGGCGACGACTACAGTTTATCTTTTGCTCAGCCAGGCACTAATAATATTCATATGTATTATTGTAATGGCACAGCGGGGGGTTTAGGGAATTTGTTAGCTTATTATACTCGGGCAGTAGTTGATACCACCACGTACCAAATTGACCTCTCCACTCTCTATGGAACAAGTCTGAACGCTGCTTTAAACGGCGATAATGTTGTTGTCTGCGATGAATTAGACGGCACTAAGGTAAGTTCAGAGGCAAGGCAGGTTGCTGGTCAGGCTTATGACCAATGGTATTTTAAAGACCAGACAGCTGGAGGAGCAATTACCAATAATGATGTCTATATTGTTATTACTAATAATGGAGATAGTTGTACCTTTGATAACAATGTAACAGCAGCTAGACGAGTTGATATTACCAGTGGAACGGCTTGGAATATTTATGGAGTATCAGTTCCATTTTCTCCAAATACTGCTTTTGCTGCCGACTTGCACACTACCTTAACTTCTCCTGGCGGTGCTACTGATACCAGATTAACAATGGTAGATGGAAGCGGAAACTCAATTGGTATTGCTGAAGGTGTGGCTGCTCCCGATGGTTTAGATGATGCTAATGACGACTTAACCACTTATTATGATGACCCAGGTGCAGCTATGACCTGGACTTTGTCAAAAACAGGAATTACCACTCAAACCCTAACTAATGTTCCTGCAGCAACTGCCAATATTGACTTTACTGTTCACATTTCAGGCAGTATACCTGCGGACATAGATTCTATAACATATGACGATGGCGTGGGGGGCACAACTCATACCCACACCACAACTCCAAGCGCGGGCGCTTATGATTTGTATGTGCCTGATGATGCAGCTGCTAGTAATGAAGAAATAGTAATGAAGGTGGGGGCCACAACGGTCTTAACAATTGATGAGAATGGTCCAGCTTTGACTGTTGATGCTTCATGCCTCATTGACACCGTTCAAACTAATGTTTTTAAAATCGGTAATATTACAGTTGCTGCGGGCGAAGAAGACTGGGATGCTGCCTTCGATTCTGATCCTGCAGATGCAACTGTCTGTGCTCAAATTAGCGCAGCTAAAGTTTCCGGTTCTCTTGATGCCAATTTTGAAATCGCCGGTGCTAATGAAAGAATCAGGGTGTTAGATGATTTTACAAAGGTTGCAATTTTTGTCGGAGGTGGGGAAGCTTATCACGACAGCGAAGATTTGTTGAACAATGCCCTGACTTATTCAGATTATTTTGTGATTGCTGCATCTAATAATGGCGGCAAAGTAACAGGTACCAAAGTCACTACCTACGATATGAAAGTTACTTCTTCTTCGGCAGATCCAGCAGAGGATTATGTTTCTTACCTTAACAACTGGACCACCACTACTCCTGTTGATGTTGGGAGCAGCGTGACCGTAAATTTAAACAACAGGTTGTATGGTGATACTCCTGATGGAATCACTAAATTTGTAGTTTTAACCGATGGAAGTGGTGGGACAGATATAGCCGTGGGAGTCACTAATGCCTCAGGTTTATATCGAATTTATGTATATACCAATGATTGGGCTGTCGGAGATGACTTTTATACCTATGAGACTGCTTGGGGAACTTTGGTATTGGATATAGATTCTTCTTTGGCTGTGTTTAACACTGACTATGAATTCAATGTCGCAAAAGTCACTGGTAATGAAACTAATATCCACGATGACTTAAATGGCAACACTTGGGATGTTAGAGTTTCTGATGCTGCTGCCGATAATGGCGGCACTCTTGTTTCCAGCTTCTGGCCAAATATCGATCCTAGTAATAACGGTGATACCGGAGCAGAAACCTACACCACCTATTTTGAAGTTCCGACAGATGGATTGGTGAACTTTGGCTTGTTTAATGCCAACGTTTTGGACTCTTTTGTTTATAACATTACGACTGCAGCTGGAGCCACTTATACTTTTCAACCTGCCAACAAATTGACTGCCACCGTGACAGCTACTGGCGATAATGTGGAAGCAGTGAGTGATGTGGCAGGAGACGATTACAAGGTATATAGGAACAACAAAAATGCTACAACCAAATTGTTATATCTTGATGCCGCTGAAACAACAGATGCTACGGGCACTTATAATCTTTATACTGATGACACTTTTGCCACTTTGGTTTTAGCAAGGGGTAGTGCTGGTACTGGTGCAGGCAAAGACCTAACAGCTGCTGCCCAAACCTGGAATGTAGCTAAATTTACCGGCGATATCCACAATAGTTTTGTAACCGGAACTACAACAGGGAATAACATACAAGTTTATGATAACTATACAACTTCAGCTAACCTCTATTCTTCAACATCAACAATAACAGAAGCAGCCCCAGATACTTATACCGTCTATTTTGAAGACACGGGGGCAGCTGTTTTAGATTTGAAGTTAACCGATGAAGACGGTTATATCAGCTGGGTAAATGATGCTACCGATTACACGGATGGCGATATTGCTGCTGGAGATAATTGTGATGTTGACTTAATCTATCGAGTAACTGGCGATGTTCCAACTGATGTTGTCCGGGTAACCGTATATGATCCCACTCCAGTTGTGAATGAACCAGACCCTTGGGCGGTTGGTATTCCGGCGGCCGTAACCGGTGTTTATAGAATATATGTTGGAGCAGTGCAGGCAGGACTCATTCGTTACTGGGATGCTGATACCGAAAATGCTGATGCGAATAAAGTTACTTATCGATTAGAAAAACCCGCTGGCACCACTGTCTTAACAAAAACAACAAATTTTGAAACTTTTGTTGGTGATGATACATTTTACGCCGGGAAACTTTCCGGAACTGTTCCTGGAACAGTTGGTGGGACAAACTACCTCTCAAATGGTGATGTGAAGGCATACATAAATGCCGGAAACGATTGTGCTGACAATGGGAATAAAGTTTCGAACGGTGATATAACCAACACAGCAACAGCGACAGAAACTTATGAAATCTATGTACAGAGCAATACTGCATTGTATTATGATTACTGTGACATTGCTGGCATAAATACAGAATACGAGACATTCAATGCGAAGACAGTTGACGCGGGCTTAACGGGTGCATCAGAAACATTACACTTGGCAGCCGTCACAGGCACGATGGATGGCGCATGGACCGTAGGTGCGAACGGCGACATAATAGTCTATGATGATTTCGCTGATTTCATCAAACTTGGTGGCACAGACAACTCAGACAAAGATGGGGCAAGCATCCTCAATGGTGGGGCTGCCGGTGACTACTTAGTATACTTTGAACAGGGCGGAGACCTCACAGCAGGCGCCATAGAAGACGAAGCTGCGAGATTGGAGGACGGCGATACAACGGATGTCACACTCTTCTTTTCAGACGGAAGTGCACCAACATTCCAGTTCCGGATTCTAGGTGTTGAGCCAGCAACCAATTGGGCAGCCGGCGATGTTGTGATATGGAACTTAGCAGGTGATGATGTAAGCGGAACAGTCCCGACTGATGTTCAGTATGTTATTGTCAAGGACAGCTTAAATGAGTACGCATTCGCAGTCCCAAGGGCTGATGGAACCTACTTGGTAATACCTGGCAATCAAGGTACTGTTGATTTGATAGTGGACAAAGGCGGCTACAATGTTTTAGTAAGGGCAAGAGCGCCTCTCGGAAGCGGCGATACGTTCAATGCAATAAAGTTGGGCGATACTATTGATGCAACTTTTAGGTCAGCAGGAACTCCTGGAACAATTGAGGTTTATGATACTTATCCAAGCACTACTTTATTGAGTTCAACAAGCTTTACGACCGATAACGGAGTCGCCGATGATGACTGGTATGTTTATTTTGAAGACACTGGGATTGCCAATGTAGATGTGAAATTTACTGATCAAAACAGCAAAGTTTCATGGCGTCTTAATGTAGATAACGTGAACAACGATGGAAATGATGGCGCAGATGGATTGACAGCAGGTGCTACAATCAATGATTTGGACATGATTTATATTACAAGCGGCACGGTTCCGATAGGAGTTTATAGCGTAAGATTAGTAAGCTCAACGCCTTATACTGTTGCCGTAGGAGTAACAACCGGAACAGCTTCCGACACTTATAAAATTTATTTTGATGCCGTACCTAACGCAGCTAAGACATGGGGTTATAATGCTTATGATGCGGTGAGTGCTGGCAACCTGCGTTTGGCCAGAACAAAGACATCTGCTGGACAAAACTTAAGTGTTCGAGATGCTACAACAGTCAATATGGCCAGAGTTAGGACAGCAGCAGCGCTTAATGATGACATTGACGATGCTGACGACAGATACGCTGTTTGTAACAACGCCACAACTACTCCTTGCGAGGCAAGTGCGGCAGAATTGAGCAGTGAAGATGTCCTCGGAGCTGTTTTCCTTGCTGGTAATGCTCAATACTTTGAGGACGATGAAACTGTAGGTATTGTTTTAGAAACAAAAGAAGAAACAGATGATTATTATTCATATACCAGATTGGACAGCGTTGACCCGGGAGATACGATTACAGTTACCTTGAACGGGTTGGTTTCAGGAGATACTCCTTCAGCTGTGGTAACTGTTACTGATTTTGTTTGCTGGGATGACCCGGACGTTGGCAATACCGACGATGCCGGAGCAAATACTTTAGCTGAATACTGTGCTGACACTAAAGCAGACGGCACTTACAAACTTTACTTTGGCAGTTCCACTTTTAACAATAATGAGGTGCTAAAAGCAGATGCTGACCGAGACATTGATGCTGTCCAATTGAGCAGAACCAAAACTAGCATACCGTCTACTTTTAACGTAGCAGCAGTTTATGCTGCTGCCTCTGATGGGAACATAGATACCGTTGAGGTCTGTACTGACTTTACTTGTTCAGCAGGTTTCTTAAGCAGCGAGACAGTAGACCCCGCTGCTACTTATCAACAATACTTTGAACAGGCTACCAACCCAACTAATTACTATATAAAAATTACTGATAATACTTATATTACCTATCACAAACTGATTGCTACCGCAGCTTTTGGTGATGCGATTCAGCAAGACTTGGGAGGTTCAATGTCAGGCGATATTGACGATGCTATTTTAGGAGGAAACATTAGCGGAGCAGCTATCAATCTTTATGATGCAGGTTCAGCTGGGACAATAGAGATAGCTCGAACTGTCACTATTGCTGATGGTACTTATATTCTGTATTCTGCAGCAACCACAGAAACGGGATACAACTCCGCTGCTTATGACGCTAAAGTGAGCAAAAACGGTTATATAACCAGAGATTGGAGCACTGACCCGAATGTTTGGGCAGCAGCAGTTGGGGATGCTTTAGCCAGTTTTGAGCTTGACGCGGCCGTTGTTAATGCTGACCTTTCTCCGGGTATCAGGATTCAGGTAACTGACGTGGGTGGCAATCCGGTTAATGACGCTACTGTAACCATTCATACTTGTACAACCGATAGTCCAGCAAATTGTAATTATGCCGTTATAACAACCTGTACTGTTCCTGACGGTCCCTGCACAAAAGGCACAGCCGACACTCCGGCTAATGGCTACTATTACTTTGTGCCTAATGTTGCTTCGGGAACTTATCTTGGAGTAAAAATCGTGGAAGCACCGTTTGAAACTATTGAGGACCCTGACCCCGACGCCACGATAAATAACAACCAATATCTGGCAGCCACTGCTCTTACAAATGCATATAATCTCTTGAACCCATCTCCGGAATGTTCAGTTGAAATTACTGGCGGTGCTGGAACCTATACTGGAGGCGGAGTTTTATACGCCGATGTTACCCAGAACGTTACTTTAGATGTTAATTGCGGTGAAGCTACTGGTTTGACGGTTACTGCCGATCTTACCAATATTGGCGGAGGCGCTGCTCAGGCCCTAACTAATGATGCCGATGGAACCTATTCTTGGACTGGAGCAGTTGGCGCAGGTGCCGGTTCGGAAGCCATAACCATTACTACCAATGACGGAGTCAACACAGATACTGACATTGTCAACGTCTACGTTGATAATACCGCTCCAACCAATGCCACTGCTCTAATAGTTCAGGGAGGTTCTGACAACAACACTTCAGAGGTTGATCTTGATGGAAATGTGACCTGGATCTGGACAGCTGGCACCGATGCTAATTCAGGTCTTAAAAACTATGAAATTGTTTTACAAAGCGATACTGCCTGTACTTTTGGTGGAGCCGAGACAACTGTCTGGACCAAATATACCACTGATGTGTCCTATACGGTTGGCAACTTAACTGATGGACTATGCTACCGAATGAGAGTAAAGGCAGTTGACAATGTTGGCAATGTCGCTGCTGCCTACTTAGATGATAACGATGCCCAGGTTTTAATTGATTCTTCCAGACCTGACCAGGTGGTTCTTCTGACGCCAACATATAATTCTTATGCCACCGCTGACCCAGTAACCCTCACTTGGGAGAATTTGGATGGAGAGAGTAATTTCTGGGTTCAAGTGGATGATGATGATAACTTTGCCGCCGATTTAATTGGTGAAAAGAATAACGTGGCTGCCGATGATACTAATGCCACGGTAGGGGCTGGAGGCGACATTAATGTTGCCTTAGTAGACGGCACCACTTACTACTGGAGAGTAAAAGCCAGAGACGCTAATGACAACGATGGCATGTGGAGTGAAATCTTCAAGTTTATTTTTGATGACACTCTTCCAGCTGCCATTAACATTACTGCTCCGGTTGCTGGTGCAACCGTAACCAATACCGCTTTCACTGTTACCGTAGCTGCTGGCGAAACTGGTTTAACTTGTAAATATAAAGTTCAGGCAGACGCAGGTGCTGTTCCAACTTTTGCCCAGATGGGTGACTGGTTGGCTGACTTGAACACCAATAATTATACTGGAACAGCCGTTGTTCCGGCTGATGGAGTATATGATATCTACGTTGCTTGTAGAGACGCAGCTGGCAACGGCGCAACAGATGATAATCAAAACTTTACTGTTGATACTACGGGACCTGCCATCACGGCGGTAGAGCCCGATCCAGAAGATTATGCTATAGCAGGCGCGACAATAACCATAACTTCTGGTGAAAATATTAATTGTTACTATGCTACTGACGATTTGAAAACCGCAGTTCCTGGTGCTGGTTGGACTGCTTTTGACACCGGTCAAGGTACCACCACTCCTGATGCCACTAATCTTGTCCCGGCGGCTCAGGGAAGAGCTTTCTACTATGTAAAATGCGAAGATGCTAATGGCATAGAAATGGTTGACAATATCGTGGTTACCTGGACTTATGATAATGTAGTTCCAACCTATGACCGGATACTGACCGCAACCAGCGGCATTTCTACTACCAATGTTAAAGCTAATGACACCGTTACCTTAACTATCGTAGCGAGCGAAGCTATGGGAGTAGACCCAACCATTACTTTGGAGACTGTCGCTCCAGATGCACCTTGCACTAAGACCGGTACTACCTATGTATGTATCTGGACAATGGATGCTAGCTTTGCCGATGCTTCCACACCTGACCTTTTAGTCACGCTTGGCCAGGATTTAGCTGGGAATGCCGATACTGATTTAACTGAGGCAAACATTGTGACGGTTGATAAAACTTTGCCCACGGTCACTCTGACCGCAATTGCCGATCCTCAAAATAGCAGGTCATTCCTGGTTCAAGCAGATGCTGACGAGGAAGTAACTTGCAGATTATCTACTGATACGGCCGTTTACGCCAATATGGGTATTACCATGACTGAGACCGTTGACGGTACTGATATTCACGAGGCTACCTTAACTGTCCCGGCTGATGCTGATTATACTGTTTTTGTTACTTGTCAGGATACGGCTGGAAATACTGGCACCGATAACCAAGCCGCGGTAACCGTTGATACCACTGCTCCGACTGAAAGCTCAATCATTATCAATGGTGGGGTAGATTACACTAATAATGCTACTTTAGCTTTGACCCTAAATGCCAACAATGCTGCTGCGGCAAATGGAATGAACTTTAGCTGCGACGGTGATAATTGGACCGGTTGGGAGAATTATGCCGCTGCCAAAGCCTTGAATTTAACAACCGCGAACGGTTGTAATGTTCTTGGCGCTGTAGCCGATGGTGATAAAATCATCTACTTCAAGACCATCGATGTTAATAATAACGAAGCTCCGGCAGTCTATGATGAAATTATTTTAGACAGGACAGCTCCCGGTGATGTAACTGCTGTAAATGACCCTGGAGCAGTGGATGAAGATGGGGTTGTTACTTGGACTTGGGCAGCAGCCGTTGATGCTACTTCGGGCACAAAAGATTACGAGGTTAAAATAGCAGCCGGTTCAGCTGATTGTTCAGCTGGCTTACTCTACACTGATTACACTCCAGACGTAAGTTACACCTACAGTGGATTAGTTGATGGTTCAAATTATTACGCTTGCGTAAAAGCGAGAGATAATGCCGGAAATCTGGGTGCGGCTGTCAATTCAAATGAAATCTTGATTGATACTTTAGTTCCTGACCAGGTTGTTCTCAATACTCCAGCAGATAGGGGTTACTGGACAACTGATTTAAGACCGACCTTTGGCTGGACTGATGTAGCTGGTGAAGATACCTATCAATTGCAGATTAGTCAGGACTTTAATTTCTCGGCTGGGTTTGACGTTGATAATGCGGCTGTTCCTGCTGGTGGAACCACGGGTGCTCAAGTGACTTATACTCTGACAGCGGGTGAAGCCCTGGTTTCTGGCACGCTTTATTACTGGCGAGTTAGGGCTTTAGATGCCAATGCTTCTGATGGAATGTGGAGTGAAGTCTGGTTATTCACGGTTGATAATGCAGCTCCGGTAATTAGTGTTGCTGAACCTGGTAATCAAAACACTCGTTCCTTCTTGGTAACGGTGACAGCGACTGGTGAAGCTGGCCTAACCTGTAAGATGTCAACCAATAATGTTGGTTATGCCGCTATGGAAGAATTCTTAGCTGATATTGGACCAGCCGGCACTTATCAAGGGATGATTACTGTTCCAGTTGATAATACTATTCCAGCTGATGGTGATTACATTGTTTATGCGGCCTGTCGGGATGCGGCTGGTAATGAAGATGCTGATAACTCTAATGAGTTTGCCGTTGAGTCAATAGCTCCAACAGTAACTGCCAGCGCGCCGGCTTACGGAATTTACAGAGCTGCTAATCTACCAGCGATAACAATCACCACAGATGTTGATGCTAATTGTAAATGGGATACTTTTGACGGGAATTACGCTACCATGGCGAATGTATTTGCCCCTCTCGCCGGCGTGCCCATGGCTCTTGGAGCGGCAGCTGCCGAAGGATTAAATGTCTTTTACATCAGATGCCAGACTACGACTACGGCAGTGGAAATGAGTTCTTCAGCTATGATTATCTTCACTTATGATAGCGTTGTTCCCAGTACTCCTATCAGATTACTGCCTGTAACCGGAACGGCTTACCAGACAGGCTCAATCCTGGCTTGGGGTGCTGCTGCTGACGCTACCAGCGGCGTGGCTTCTTACACATTGCAAATGGACTCTCAGAATGACTGGGTCGGTCCGAATTTTGTTCAAGTAGCAGGATTAACTACTAATGCTTACGAATTGACCGCTGCTCCCGGTGGGGATAAAGGCACCCTTGCTGCCGGGTTAAATTACTGGAGAGTAATGGCGATTGACAACGCCGGCAACATCGGCGCTTGGACGGCAGGCAACTTCACCTTTACTCTGGACAAAACCGCACCGGCTGTGGAAGAGATGGATCCTAATGATAACGCTACCGGCGTGAATGTTGGCGCTAGCCCATTGCTCGTCTTCAACGAACGGATAGAACCTTCTACGCTTATTGGGGCTAATATCCAACTTCACAAGTATTCTGATGACAGCGTGGTAGCTCTTGATGCGGCTGGCGGAATAATGGCTGAGAACTATATTTCTGAAGACGGCACTTACAAGACTTATGTAATTATTGTTCCTGCAGCTAACCTTGAGAACAGCGATCCCCTGGTTCCTAACTCGGGAAGATATTATATAACCATCTCCGCCGCTGTCGTTGATATGAGCGGAAATCCTTTCGTTGCTTGGGCTGTAGCTGATAAAGCCAACCACGAATTCACCACTGCCGCCGTGCAAACAGGAGCTTTGTCCATTGATTACCCGATAGTGGCAATTAAACAAATAGGAACGCCAGATAATTCTTATGCTAACGGTTTTGAGTGGGTTGCTAGAATAACGTTGCCTACAAACCAACCGAACATAGCTTTGCAATTTGCCGATTGGACCAATAGTTTGGCTGCCGGTGGCAATATGCAATATTATTCAGAACAGATATTAGCGGGTCTTGGTAGTGCTGGAACTCCGGTTGACATTATAACCGCAAGCACTTACCCAGCTAATGTTTTAGTCGGAAATGATGCAGATGGTTCAAGGAACGGCATTCAAACAGATATTCATATCAAGCTGAAGATTCCGGGACTCACTCCAGCAGGAGCGCATTCCACAACCTTTAAGGTTAGATCTCAGTAGGCTCTCTAGATAATTTAATTAAGCCGGGCCTTGGTTCAGGGCCCGGCCTAAACCACAGATTTATGACAAAACAATTCAAAAAAATATTCTTGGTGGGACTCAGCGCTCTATTCTGCTTTTGCTTTTTAACGGTTTCTTTTGTAAAAGCAGACGAGGTTTCTGGAAGCCTTAATACAGGATTAGATACAGGACTGAATGTTGTTACTGAAAACTGCAATCCTCTGGCCGTGGCTAATGGAACAGTCGCTCCTTATCCCGCTTGTACGATTACTTGTAATCCAGGATATACGCCTTCAGGTATTACTTGCGTTAGTTCTGGTGGTGGCGGCGGAGGCGGCGGAGCTGCGGTGTCTCCTCCTCAGATTAGCAATATCCAGGTTACCGTAACTTCCAGCACTGCCACCATTACCTGGACTACAGATAAAGCTGCCAATTCTAAAGTGAATTATGGTTTAACTACTGCCTATGGTCTGACGGTGAGTTCCAGCGCTTTGGTCACTTCCCATTCTTTAATATTAACCGGATTGACTCCTTCAACCACTTACCATTATCAGGTTCAATCAACAGATGG
>Ga0315289_10001023_pt1 | contig 43714 bp, 32 predicted proteins | sample YL17G11_40_MG_FD_203452 | JGI IMG/M metagenome (GOLD analysis project Ga0315289, IMG submission 203452) | Sediment microbial communities from Yellowstone Lake, YNP, Wyoming, USA - YL17G11_40 | ecosystem: Environmental > Aquatic > Freshwater > Lake > Sediment | place: USA: Wyoming | collected... | reverse complement strand
TTCCAGTACAACTTTTTTATCCGTATTTTCTTGTCCCTTCATTTTTCCCTCCTTGGTTTAGGGGATTTTGATTTAATTTAAGCAAAAAACCAGATTATTGTCAAGATTAGCTAAAAAAGTTAATTTGGGCTAAAATAAGAATATATGTTAGACCAAAAAAATAAATATAATACAGCCCAGAAAAAAGCCATTACTTTTGGTAATGGGCCTCTTTTAATTGTAGCTGGAGCTGGTACTGGTAAAACCATGGTAATAACTGAAAGAATTGCCCATTTAATTTTAGATAAAAATGTTAAAACCGATGCGATTTTAGCTTTAACCTTTACTGACAAAGCAGCTGGGGAAATGCAGGAAAGGGTTGATAAACTTTTGCCACTTGGTTATGTTGATTTATGGATTTCCACTTTTCATTCTTTTTGCCAGAAAATTTTGGAACAGCATGCCTTGGATATTGGCTTAAGCAATGATTTTAAATTGCTTAATCAAACCAGTGCCTGGCTTTTGGTGCGACAAAATTTGGATAAGTTTGATTTGGATTATTATAAACCCTTAGGAAATCCTACAAAATTTATTCATGCATTACTTACTCATTTTTCCCGCTGTAAAGATGAGGAAATTTATCCCGAAGATTATTTGGCTTATGCGGAAAAACTGGAATTGGATTTAGATACCAAACAAGGTGATGAGGGCTTGGTTGATGAGGTCAGGCGTTTAAAAGAGATTGCCAATGCTTATCATGTTTATCAGCAGCTACTTTTAGATAATAATGCTTTTGATTTTGGGGATTTGATTAACTACACTTTAAGATTGTTTAAGCAGCGTAAAAATATTTTACAAAAATATCAGAAACAATTTGAATATATTTTAGTTGATGAATTTCAGGATACAAATTTTGCCCAGTATAATCTAGTTAAACTTTTAGCTGGGGACAAGGCAAATTTAACAGTTGTGGCAGATGATGATCAATCAATTTACAAATTCCGTGGCGCTTCTGTTTCTAATATTTTACAGTTTAAAAAAGATTATCCCAAGGCGCAAAATATTGTGTTGACCGAGAATTACCGTTCTTGCCAGAATATTTTAGATTTGTCCTATAATTTTATCCAGTTAAATAATCCTAATCGTTTGGAAGCGCAAAAAGGTTCTAAAATTAAAAAACAATTACAAGCCAGCACTAAATGTAAGGCACAGATTGAGCATTTGCATTTTAAAACTTTGGACAATGAAGTCAGGGGAGTGATTAGTAAAATTGTGGAATTAAAAAAGAAAGATAAAGAGGCTACTTGGGCTGATTTTGCTATTTTAGTGCGGGCCAATGACAGCGCTACTAGTTTTATCAACTTTTTGCGCAAAACCAATTTGCCTTACCAGTTTGTGGCTTTGCGCGGCTTGTATAATAAGCCGATTATTCTGGATATTTTAAATTATTTTAAATTGCTTGATGATTATCATGAAAGTCCGGCTGTTTTTCGCATTTTGCGTTCGCCAATTGTTAATTTAAGCGATGAAGAAATTGCCAAAATTACTTATTTTGCCTCTAAGAAAACCATGTCTTTATATGAGGCTTTAAAAAGCGCGGCTGCCATTGCTGGTTTAAGCGCTGAAGCAATTTCGCAAATTAATCACTTGTTGTCTTTATTGCAAAAGCATAGTGCCTTGACCCGGGAAAAAACAGCTGGGGAGATTTTGTTGACTTTCATGACTGATTCTAAATACCTGGAAAAGCTTGTGCAAGCTGATGAGGCCATAGCCAAACAAAATGCAGAATATTTAAATCAGCTTTTAGACAGAATTAAGGATTTTGAAGAAGCAGCTAGTGATCCGTCTTTGCAGAATTTTTTGGCTGAATTGGATCTGGAATTGGAATCAGGTGAAAGCGGTCCTTTGAAGTTTGATATTGAATTGGGTCCAGAAGTGATTAAAATCATGACCGTTCATTCAGCCAAAGGCCTGGAATTTAAATATGTTTTTATTCCCAACTTGGTTGACCAGCGTTTTCCGACTAATAAAAGGGGAGAGCCAATTGAAATACCAGAACCTCTGGTCAAAGACATTTTACCAGAAGGCGATTTTCATTTGCAGGAAGAACGGCGCTTATTTTACGTGGCCATGACGCGCGCCAAACAAGGATTATTTTTTACTTCAGCTGATGATTATGGCGGTGCCAGAGCTAAAAAAATCTCACAATTTTTGGCAGAATTAGCGCAGACCAATAAAAGTTTTAAGTTGGATAATAAAGTTAAAAAGTTAGCCACCTCCGCTAAAGCTACGGCGGCCGGGGAAGGTTTAAAAGTTGAAAGTTTTGAGGCAGAAGAAAAGAGAGGAAAGCTGCCCTATGTTTTACCTTCCCAATTTTCCTATTCCCAAATTGCGGCTTTTACTAATTGCCCCTATCAGTATAAATTAGCTCATATTTTTAAAATACCGGTTAAAGGTAAAGGTGTTTTTTCCTATGGTAAAAGCATGCATAATACTTTGCAGCAATTTTTTGTCTTGGCTTTGTCGCGAGTAAAAAATGAACAGGTTGATTTATTTGGGGTGAAACAACCGGGAAAAAATCAGAAAAAAATTGGGGAATTGGTCAGCTTTGAGGAATTTAAAAAAATTTTTGAGCAAAGCTGGCTGGATGAATGGTTTGAGAGCAAAGAAAACAGTGCTAATTACAGAAAAAGGGGCTTGGATTTTATTAAGCTTTTTTATGAAGAAAATAAGGATAAAGAGTTGACTACCTTAGCTTTGGAAAAAGGTTTTAATTTTAAAATGAGCTCGGGAAAATCAAGAGAGATTTATTCGTTCAGGGGTTTTATTGACCGCATTGATATTTTGCCTGACAAAACAGCAGAATTGATTGATTATAAAACCGGCAAACCCAAGGAAAAATTAACTTTTGAGGAAAAGGAGCAATTGCTTTTGTATCAATACGCCGGTCAAAAAATACCAGACATAACTGTTAATCATCCAATCAGCAAATTAACTTTTTATTATCTTGATAATAATACGCAATTATCCTTTTTGGGCAATGAAAAAGATTTATCTAAATTAGAAGAGCGTTTTATGACCACTATTGATGAAATCAGAGCCAGTAAATTTGGAGCTGCCCCTGAAGTTCACAAATGCAGTTCTTGTGATTTTAGAAATATTTGCGAATTTAGGGTATAATTAAGACAAACTCAAAAGTCAAAATTCAAAAGTCAAAACTAAGGAAAAATTTAAATTTCAAATGTTTAAGTTCAAATGTCAAATTAATTACAAATTTTTGGCAAGGTTTATTTTAGTTTTTTTTATTTTAAGCTCATTTTTTTTAATCTGGCAAAATTCAGCTTGGGCAGTATGGCAAGGTATGGATAGAACAGTTAGCTCTGAAAATCTTTCAAATAGCAGTGAAGATTCTGATGTGGCGCAGATGGCGCTTGATACCTTTGGCAATCCTTTTGTTGTCTGGAGTGATGAGACAACAGGCAATGGCGATATATATTTTAAAAAGTGGGATTCAGTTAGCGGTAGCTGGACCAAAATGGATGGCACAGCTGGCTTTGATAATCTCTCTGCTAATAGCGGTGCTTCTATTAATCCGCAAATAAAACTTGATTCTTCAAATAAGCCATATGTAGTTTGGGTAGATGCTACAACATTAAATTATGATATATATTTTACTAAATGGACACCAAGCGCAGGAGATTGGACAAGTATGGATGGGATTACCTTGGGTTATGATAATTTATCTGATAATGACGAAGACTCAGAGGAACCGCAAATAGAGCTTGATCTTGTTAATAATCCTTATGTAGTGTGGAAGGATTTGACGCTCGGCGGAGCAGATATTTATTTCACCAAATGGACGTCAGTTGCTAATGCCTGGACCAAGATGAATGGTACAGCAGGTTATGAAAATATTTATAATTCTGGTCTGGCAGGCTATCCATTATTGCAAATTGATCCTGATAATAATCCTTATATAGCTTGGGAAGATGCTACAACCGGCAATGGAGACATTTATTTTAGCAAGTGGACGCCAGCTGCAGATGCCTGGACCAAAATGGATGGCACTGCAGGTTTTGATAATATTTCCAATAATAGTGGAGCTTCTCTTCCTACACAAATGTTGCTTGATAATGGAAATAATCCTAATATTGTATGGTTTGATCTGACACCGGGTAATCAGGAAGTATATTTTAGCAAGTGGACGCCAGCTGCTAATGCCTGGACTAAGATGGATGGCACTGCGGGTTTTGATAATCTATCTAATAGTAGCGGCACTTCTCACGCTACAGGATTGCAGCTTGATTCCAGTAATAATCCCTATGTGGTTTGGGATGATACAACAACTGGCACAGTTGATATTTACTTTAGCAAGTGGACGCCTGCTGCAGATGCCTGGACCAAGATGGATGATACTGCCGGCTATGATAATGTCTCAAACAATGCGGGCACTTCAAGAGAATCGCAACTGCAGCTTGGTTCAAGCAATAATCCTTACGTGGCTTGGATGGATATGACAGGTTCTGGCAATTATGAAGTATTTTTTAGCAAGTGGACGCCAGCTGCAGATGCTTGGACAAAGATGGATGGCACTATTGGCTATGATAATATTTCTAATAATAGTAACCCGTCATTAATTTCTAAGATATTGCTTAATAATGTAAATTATCCTTACATTGTTTGGGTAGATAATGCCACAGGAAATTATGAAATTTATTTTACCAGGTGGGTGCAGGAAATTAACGGGCAGATAAATATTTCAGCTAGCGTTGATCCCAGCTTGACACTAAGTTTATCTTCAACAACATGCGGTTTGGGCACTTTTGACTCAACTAAAGTCAATACCTGCCAGTATAATACAACAGTCACCACTAATGCTTCCTCTGGCTATACAGCTTATATTCGTACCGATGGCAATTTAAGAAATGCAACTAATAATATTAATAATGTCGCTGGCGGCACTACTGATCCTGGTTCTGAAGAATATGGTGTGGCCACAAGCGACACTGACACCGTTGATATTACAGCTAAAGAAACAAGCGGCAACTGCACTAGCCTAAACGGAGGCAGTTCTCCGGCCAATGCTTTAGCTTTAACAACCAGTGATCAGTCATATGCCATTGAAGATGCACCTATAGATTCTGATCTAGTTACTTTATGCCATTCTGCTTCCATTAGCGGTACAACGCCAGCAGGCGTTTATGCGAATGTTGTGACTATCACAATCATTGCCAATTTTTAAATTGAAATTTTAGGAATATCTGCGAATTTAGAGTATAATATAGATATAAATTCAAATAACAAAATCCAAATATCAAATTACCAATGTTTAAACCAGACGGAAATAATAGAATTTGGATAATTTTTTGTATTTTTTTAATTACAATAATTTTTATATTGCCGCAAAATTTACAAGCAGCCAGTTTGCTTGATTTGAGCGATAAAATGAGCCGCCAAGCGCCAAGTACGGCTTCAAACCATGAAATTAAATTTACTACGCCGAGCGGCCTAGGAGATAGCGGAGAATATTTAAGAATAATTTTTGATAGCGGCTTTAATTTAACGGCCATTACTTTTGCTGATATTGATTTATGGCATGGCCCAACCACTGGCTTGGAAACAAGTGAAAATTTAGCACCAGCAGCCAATGCCACTAGTTGGGGGGTGACGATTTCAGGTAGCCAGATAGATTTTACACACCCGACTAATAATGCTAATGGCGATATTTTACCTAATGACAAAGTTGTAGTCAGGATAGGTTTAAATGCGGTTGGCGGAACCAAGCAAATTATTAATTCGGTAGCCATCGGCTCAAAAATAATTAATATTAGCGGAAATTACGGGGATTCCGGCAAATTAGCAGTAGCAATTTATCAGGACCAGATCGGCGTAGGCGGTCAAACACCTCTTGCGCCGCCTAATGCAGTTATTTTAGACCCGCCCTTTAATATCACCACTTTTTCCATGGATTTGCACTGGTCGCAAAATATTGATTTTGATTTCCAAAGATATGAATTATACATGGCTATTTCGCCTGGTGTGACTAATCTTACCGGCACTTTAGTTGTTACGTATTTTAATAATACGCAGACATCATTTTCGCAAACTGGCTTAATTTCTAATACGACTTATTATTATGTGGTTTATGTTTATGACACTGAAGGTTTATCGACAATTTCCAATGAAGTAAATGGAAAAACATTGGCTATGGGTCATCCGCCAATTCCGCCGCGGCCTGCCATGCCAACCATTGATCAGGGTATTTGTCCGATTTTTCTTCCAGCCATTACTTTAACCGGCACCAAACCCCTAGACACCATTGTTTTTATTAATGATTCCACTGATAATGTCAATTATCCGACGCCTATTACCTGGAGTTCTTTAGTAAATTTAATTATGGGCAATAATTTATTTTTGATTTATGCGCGAGATAATTATGGCCAGACTAGCGATATTTTAAATGCCGTAATTAGGCGCTGTAGAATTGGCGATACTAATTGCAGTACGATAGTTGATGATTTTGACTTGGCTGGATTGGCTTATCATTGGGAAACAGACTGGTGTTATGGAGATTTTAATCATGACTTTATTGATGATGATTTTGACTTGGCTGGCTTGGCTTCCCATTGGGACGGGATTTATTAGAGTAAGAGGGAATTCTGAAATCTGAAATCTGAAACATATTTATATTAATTATGAGAAAAATATTTAAAATTTTTTTAGCATTGCTCCTGACTAGTTTGTTTTTGCCAGTAATTCCGGTTCAGGGAGCTGGCGGTAATGCTATCATGCGTTTGACTTCGGTCAGGACCACTTATTATGTTGGCGAAACAGCTTATGTTGATATTCAGGTTGAACCTAATGGCGAAATTCTAAACACTGTGCGGGCCATTATGGATTTTACTGGCGGCGATGTTCTTTTGCTTGATGATTTTTCTTTGGGCGATGCTTTTCCTTACCAGAGTCCGGGCAAAGAATTAAATAATGTAACCAATCATATAAATGTGGGCGGTTTTATTTTGGTGGAAACAGTCACAGAAGATTCATTATTCGGCACTTTAATTTTTAAAGCTAATCAGGTCGGCTCTTCAACTATTACATTTTCATCTGGCTCGCATTTAATTTCACCTGACCAGGTTGAAAAAATAAACTTAACTGGCTGTCAGCCCATTACTATCAATGTGATTGCACCTCCGCCTTTGCCGCCGCCGCCCAATCATGCGCCGATTTTTGCGCCTGTGGCTAATAAATCAATTCTTTTAGGCGATGCCGTTAATTTTGAAGTTTTAGCCACTGATCCGGATAATGATAATGTCACTTTAACTTGGGATATTCCGGCTGATGCCTCAATAATCAATATCACAACAGGTCCGACTGCTAAAGGCGACTTTTTATGGACTCCAAGTGGCAAGGGGACTTACACTTTATATTTTTATGCCCAGGATGATCATGCGACTGATCCCAAATCAGCCACTTTGGCTGTGCAAGTTTCAGTCTCAGTGCCCATACCAGTGCCAGTAGTCAATAATCCGCCGGTTTTTCAGCATGTAAATAATTTTTCCATTATTTTAGGAAGTCCGGTTAATTTTATTGTCCGTGCCACTGACCCTGATAATGATTTAGTCACTTTAAGCTGGGATATTCCGGCCGGAGCTAGTTTTACTGATGTTACTTCAGACATAACTGCTACTGGCAATTTTTCCTGGCTGCCAACCGCAGTTGGAGTTTATACAGTAAATTTTACTGCCACTGATAATAATCTGGAAATGCCTAAAAGCGCGAACATGAGCGTTAGTATCGGGGTTTCTATCCTACCGCCGTTGCCCAATCATGCGCCTATTTTTGATCCGGTTGAGGAAAAAGTAGTTAATGCGGGCGAAACTTTGACCTTTGATGTCAGGGCTACTGATCCTGATGGAGATAATGTGGCCTTATCCATGCAGCCCCTGGAAACAGCTAATTTTAGCGTTTTAAGCACTGGATCAAGTTCAACCGGGCGTTTTAGCTGGGCACCGACAACTTCAGGCATTTATTTTGTTTTATTTGACGCTTTAGACGATCACCCAACAAATCCATTGTCTAAAAGCTTAGCCGTGAGAATTACGGTTTTTGGCGGGCAATGCCCGCCCTGCGGTGGAACCTGTCCGATTTTAACCTGCGAAGAAATATTGCCAGAAGAAATTCTAACAGATAAACTGGCCCCAATTATTTCCTCACCCAGCCATCCAGATCAGACCCAATGGTATTCCAATAACCAGCCGCAGTTTACCTGGGAAGTGGAAGAAGAAGGCCAGGGGTATGTTTTTAATTTAGACCAAAATCCAGAAGCAGAACCGCGAGGGTCATATTATTTTTCCCAGGATAAGTTTTTTGCTTTTAGGAATATAGCTGATGGTTTTTGGTATTTTCACTTAAGCGTCAAATATGCTGATGGTTATGGCCCGACTGCTCATTACCGGGTTAAAATTGACACCACGGCGCCGGAATTTTTTAAGCCCAATATTGAGCAGGATAAAACCGCAGGCACGGCCAAAATTTATTTTTCTGCTTTGGATAAATATTCAGGGGTGGCTTATTTTGAAATGAAACTTGATCAGGGTGGCTGGCAAAAAGTAGAAAGTCCTTATCTTATCTCTGAAGCAGATAAAAATAGCCAGACCATGTTTTTACGGGCCGTGGATAATGCTGGCAATGCTGTGGAAACCAGCATTGATTTGCAGAATTTAATTGTCAGTGAGGAGGAGAAAAAATATGTAATTGAAGAAAAAGTAGTGCCGCCAGTTACGCCTCCAATAGAAAAAGAAAGGCCAAGTGAAGTTATAACTAAATCATTACTTGAACGCCTTACTGATTTATGGAATAGTTTGTTTGGTGCTCAATTTCAGGGGTTTGCCCAAAATATTTTAACTCCGGCTTTATTGGGAGTAGCTCTGCTTAATACTTTGCCCGAGACCTTGCCAATTGCCTTGAGCTTTTTGCCTTATCTGCATTTATTATTTACTGAGCCTTTACTCTGGCTCTTTAAGCGCCATAAAGAAAAGTGGGGGGTTGTCTATAATTCTTTAAGCAAAAAGCCGCTTGGCTTGTCAATCGTCAGATTATATAACCGGGCCAATAAACAATTGGTCCAGACAAAAATTTCTGATCCCGAAGGCCGTTATTTGTTTTTAGCCAAAGAAATGGGCAGATATTATTTGGAAGTTACTAAGCCTGATTTTATTTTTCCCAGCAAGTATGTAATTAATCTTAAAGATGATGGCAAATATCTGGATATTTATCATGGCGAGGAAATTGAAATAACCAAGAAAAAATCAGAAATTTCCCGCAATATACCCATGGATCCGGTTGATAAGGTCTTATTGCCGCAAAAAGTATTAATCAGGGCTTATATTTTTAAATTGTGCCGCTCTGTTGTTTCATATTTAGGCATTATTTTGGCCTTATTTACAGTCATTATCATACCGACGAAATTAACAATTACAGCCTTAATAATTCATATCATTTTATTTATTATTTTCCATACCCTGATTTTGCCGCGCAGGCCAAAAAGCTGGGGTACTATTTATGATAAAAAGACACGAGCAGCTTTGGCCCGCGCGATTGTCAGGATTTTTGATTTGCGTTATAACAAGTTGCTGGAAACGCAAGTTTCTGATTTTAAGGGCAGGTATTCTTTTTTGGTGGGTCAGAATGAATATTCATTGACTGCTCAAAAACAAGGCTATGAAACTAGAACTATTAAGCCGGTTGATATGCTTAAGCGAGAAAGAATAGTTAATATGAATATTGCATTGACAAAACTGCAAATTGCAATTGGCCCGGCTGTTAATTTAGAAAATTCTCCAGCAGAAGGGGATATTATTAAACAAGATATTAACCCTAAAGACCAAAATGTTAAAAATAATTAAAATTATTATTTTGTTTATAGTGTTGGTGTTTGCTAGGCAGGCAGGCGCAAGTATGAATAGTGATAATTATAAAATTTGGATTGACACTTTTAGCGGGGGCGGAGGCAACTTAGAATCAGACGGTTATAAAATAGATTCCAGTATTTCCAGCCAATTAAATAAGCCTGGCCAAAGCGCCAATTTAAGAGAAAAACCTGGATTTACAGCAATTGGCAGTGAGCCAACAGTTGGTTTTTCTGTCCAATCTATTGCTCTCAATTTTGGTGAATTATCGCCCAGTGCCACTGCTTATTCCAGCCATACGTTGTCAGCATATACTAATTCCAAATCAGGTTATAGCATTAAAGTTTATGGCCAGCCATTGCACACCAGTTATCACGATATTTCAGCAATAGGAAATACACCGCAGGATTCAGCGCCAGGCACAGAACAATTTGGTTTGAACTTAGTCAGTAATACAGTGCCTGTGGTTGGCCAGGCGCCTTTAGGCGGCAGTGGCCAGCCAGCAGTTAATTATAATACCACCAATAAATACGCCTATCAGGAAGGCGATGTGATTACCCAGTCAGCCAGTTATACTTATCAAACAGATTATACTGTTTCCGTGGTGATCAATATATCTGAGGAAACTCCTTCAGGCGCTTATGGCACTATTTTAACTTATGAGTTTATTCCAGTTTTTTAAGATTATTAGTTATCCACAGCTTAATAATAAATATCTAATTTTTGTGTTATAATTAAACTAGAATTAGATAAATAATTAACAGCGAAAAATAATAGTTAATTATTGGCTAGTAATTAATTTTAGTTAGATGAAAAACGCAAATAATATTACTAATATATAAATAAAAATACTATTATTCTTTTTAGTATTTTTTTAAAACTTTAAAATAATTAATTAAAAAACAACTTATGCGTAAGAAACTAAAATTTCTCTCATTGGGGTGCATAATCATACTCATTTTGGCCATGAGTTTGGTTGTGCAAAATAGTGCAAAAGCAGGTATAAGCATTGTTTCAGTCACTATTAAAGATGGCAGCGGCAATAATATTTCTGCTCCCAGTACTGTAGTTCCTGCCACTCAAATTATATTTGATCCTGATGGCAACGTTAACACTGATTATGGAATCGGCATATCGTTTGAAAGCACTTTTGACGTCTCCCTTGTTGAAGATGGAGATGTGGCCATAACTCAAGAAAATTTAGGCGATGACATTGTTAAAGATGTTGCTGATGTTGCCGGACAAATTGTCAGAATTGACATTTTAACTGAAAGTGATTCGCCCAGCGACTTAATCACAATTGACATTTCAGGCAGCCATATTACCACGCCCAATGCCGGAGGCACTTACACAATTTCGATTCTGATTGCGGATTTGGGAGCTGATGGAGACTGGGGCGGCGGTGATGATGTTCTTTTGGATGGCGGCTTTGCAGCCATTGTCATTGCCCCAACATCCGGAGCAGGCACAAACTTGGTGCAAATTAACGGCACAGTAGACCCGACTTTAACTTTAGATTTATCAGATACTAGCTGTAGTTTGGGCACTTTGGTTTCTACATCTGTCAATACCTGCCAGTATGATACAACTGTTAGCACCAATGCTTCTTCTGGCTATACTGCCTATATCAGGGATGACGGCAATTTAAGGAATGCCACCAATGATATTAATGATGTGGCTGGAGGCACAACCGTGGCTGGCTCTGAAGAATATGGCGTGGCAACTAGCGACGCTGATCCTGTTGATATCACAGCCCAAGAAACCAGCGGTAATTGCACGACCTTAAATGGGGGTAGCGATCCTGCAAATGCCTTGGCTTTGACTACTAGTGACCAATCATATGCTGCTGAAGATGCAGCCGTAGACTCTGATGTGGTTACTTTATGCCATTCAGCCTCAATTACTGGCACAACTCCGGCAGGCGCTTATTTGTCAGTAGTTACCATTACTGTGGTCGGCAATTTTTAAAGCAAATATTAATAAATTAAAATACAATAAAATTAAAAATTTAAAAGGTTCTCCCATGCTGTCGCTAAAGCTTCTGCCTTCGCTGAAGCTTCGGCAGACAGGACGGAGGACGAGGGGAAAAATATGAAAACAAAAAAATTATACGTGTTATTGGCAGCCTTACTTCTAGGAGCATTATTAGTTCCCGTAGCGAGTAATGCTGTGACCATTTCACCTCCAATTATTGAATTGGATGCTGCCAAGGGCGATGTCATTAACCAAGCTATCAAGGTCCGCAATGAATCAAATGCAACCACTACTTATTATTTATCAGCCGAAAGATTTGTGGCTGGCGGAGAAGCAGGTTCGCCGCAATTTGTGGGTGGCGAAGATATTGATCTAGCCTCTTGGATTAAATTTCCATTTAGCAGTATCAGCATTCCAGCTGGCCAGACAATTGAAGTGCCTTTTACCATTGCAGTGCCAAATTACGCAGGGCCAGGAGGTCATTATGCAGCAATTTTTTTAAGTACGGTTCCGCCTGAAGCCAAGGCCGGTGGTTCGCAAGTTTCCATTGCCAGCAGAATTGGTACACTTGTTTTAATTAAAATAGCCGGTGAAGTTAAAGAGCAGGCAGAAATAACAGAATTTTCTACCAGTTCAAAGACTTATGATGCTTTGCCAGTAACTTTTATCACCCGCGTCAAAGACAGTGGCAATGTTCATCTTAAACCAGCTGGTACGATCTTAATTAAAAATATGTGGGGTTCTGTGGCAGCTAAAGTCGCGGTTAATGAAACCGGCGGCAATGTTTTGCCAGATCAGATCAGAAAATTTGAAAGCCAGTGGGTCAAAGATCCCAATGCAGTCGGCGCGCAGAGTTTTTGGGGCAAATACAGGCAGCAGAAAGAAAATTATGCCTTTGGCAAATATAGTGCTGATTTGAATTTAAGCTATGGCACAGCAGGCAAGGTTTTGACTGCTTCTACCAGCTTTATGGTTATTCCGTGGAATGTAATTGCTGTTAATTTATTATGCCTGATAATTGTAGTAGTTATTTTATACTTCGTGGTCAAGAGATATAATGCTTGGCTACTGAAGAAATATGCCAGAAAGAAATAATATATAAACGCACCTTTACAAGCGGGGTTTTTAACAAGCTAAAAACCCCGCTTTAGTTTATAATAATATGCGCAGTCTAATAGTCATAGCTTTTTGCGTAATTTTAGCTAATTTTATTTTTTTGTCGTTTGGTTACAGCCAAGGTGCTATTAATATCCAAGCGATTGTGCCTCAGACAGATAAAAATATTAATATAAAGCCTGGGCCAGTAATTCAAGCCACGACCAAAGAGAATAAATACCAGTATTTTTTTGAGAAATACTTAAGCCAACAGCAAGAAAAAATTGCCGGAAGTAACAGTCAGGAAGCGCAGACAGTCTATGACAAAATAGCCAGTTGGGGCTTAATGTGGGGCATAATTATTATTTTGACCTCTATTTTTTTAATTATTTTAAAGGTAATTGATAATTATTTAATTCTTCAGCGCAGGATATGGATAAAAAAATAGCTTCATCTTTAATATTTTTTTTACTTTTACTTTTTTTGACTTATTTATTATTTCATATTGTCAATGCTGGCTTGGTCAGCAATTTTAGCGATCAGCTCAGCACACAGGTCATTGCCTCGGCTGCCAATCACACAATAATGCTGAAAACCTCATCTGATTTTGGACCCAATCAAACCTTGGAATTATATTTTGAGCAGGATTTTGATTTAAGCCTGATAGATTACACTGATATTGATTTTATTGCTAATGATGCAGATTTAAATTTGGGTTCTAGCCCAGGCACTGGCAGCGGCAGCAATCTTGGTGTAACAGTCAGTGGCCAGACCATTACTTTTACCCAAAATGACACTGATACAGTGGCCGCTGGTTTCAATTTGACTATAGCCATTGGTTTAAATGCAGATTATCAGACCCAGGGTGATAAACAGATTTATAATCCGACACTAGCAAATACCTATATAATCAGTTTGTCAGGTTCATTTGGCGATATGGGTACTATTTCTGTGGCAATTTTAAACAGTGATTCAGTGGTTTTGACTGGTTCTGTTGTTCCGGAATTAAGCTTTGCGCTCAGAAATACAGCTGATACTGATTACAGTAATACTTGTTCTTTGGGAACCATTGCTAGTTTTGGCATCAGTGAATGCTCATACCGTCTGGCAGCGGAAACCAATGCCAATGGGGGTTGGCAAATTTACATTAAAGCTGATGGTAATTTTAGAAATAATCAAGGTTTTATTGCCAATATTACAGAAAGTACAGAGGTTACTGAAGGGCAGGAAGGCTATGGCATGGCTATTTCAGCGGGTAATAACATTATTGAGGCAGGGGATTTTAATACTGATGATACGCCCATACCTAGCCAAGAAACGCTTTTATTAAAGACTAATTCAGTGTATAATTATATCCAAGGGGAGACTTCTACCTCTAGTTTAATTATCCACAAGGCAGCGGTTTCAGCCCTGACTAAAGCAGGTATTTATAATCAGCAGATTACTTATTCCATTATTGCTAATTATTAATATAAAATATTTAATTTTTTTTAAAAAAATTATGAAACACCAAAAGATTTTTTATGGCATTTTTCTAGTCATTTTTATTCTGGGAATTTTTATTTTCCAGACTAATAATGCTAAAGCCAATGACTGGCTTATTTCGCCAGAACCAGCTGATGTTGATACTGACACAGAGTTTTGTCTTGGGGCTAGTGTGCCAGCTGGCGGACTCTCGGCTGACTATTCTGCGGAATTTCAGTTTGCGGCTGGTTTTGATTTAAGTGATTTGACAATCAGCGATACGGCAGCAGATTCAGAGGTAGTATTTTATACAGGCACTCAAACTTGTTCAGGCGGTACAGCCAGGATAACCGAAGCATTCCCAGCCACAGCTGATAATGACCGAGATTTAGCAGCTGTTTCCGGTCAAAAAGTTACGCTTACTTTAGAAGATGCTCTTGGAGGCGGTACTTCTTTTAGCATAAAATTTCGCACCCAAGCAGGCACTTCAGTGGTCACCCCAGTGGCAGACGGCAATTATATTTTGATTGCCCGCGTATTTGATGATGTTGGTAATGTACTTTTGGTAGATGCTGATTTAATGTATGTTGGCACTGCTAACCAGGTTATTATTTATGCTACAGTTGATCCCAGTCTGACTTTAACGCTGTCTGCAACAACCTGCGATTTAGGCACTTTTGATTTAACTAAAGTCAATACCTGCCAGTATGACACAACAGTTACTACCAATGCTTCTTCTGGTTACACTGCTTTTGTCAGAGATGACGGCAATTTGAGAAATCTTACCAATGATATTAACGATGTAGCCGGAGGAACGACTGATCCAGGCACTGAGGCATATGGGATGGCTACAAGCGATACGGATCCTGTCGATATTACAGCCGTAGTATCGGGTGCTGATTGTACCACTGCTAATGGCGGAACTGACCCTGTAGATGCCCTGGCTTTGACCACCAGTGATCAGTCATATGCCACAGAAGGTGCACCTGTAGATTCGGATGTGGTTACTTTGTGCCATTCTGCTTCTATTGCCGGTTCAACTCCCGCAGGCGCATATGCTCAGACTATAACTATCACAGTAATCGGTAATTTTTAAAATAAAAAGATAAATAATTTAAATATATATAGTGACTAAGGTAAAGCCATTTGTTTTAAAATTTAAATTAAAACAGAAATTAATATTAAATACAATTAATTTAGTTTTAATATTAGTTTTAGTAACTTGGTTTTTTCCCTTAAAACAGATTCAGGCTGCTTGGCTGGGCATGAGCAGAGAAAATACCATTGATAATCTGTCCAATAATAGTGGGGATTCCCAGGAAGTGCAAATCCAGCTTGATAGTCAGGGAAATCCATATATTGTCTGGAGTGATGATTCAGCTGGTAATGGGGATATTTTTTTTAAGAAATGGACAGTTGGTGCTGGGCCTGGTATCTGTGGTGCTGGAATAGATGATTGCTGGACCAAAATGGACGGGACACTAGGTTATGATAACCTTTCTGATAATAGCGGTCTTTCCAAAGAGCCGCAGATAGGGCAGGATTCAGCCAATCTGCCCTATGTAATTTGGTCTGATGATACAACATTATTTAATTTTGATATTTATTTTAGCAAATGGACGCTTGGCGCAGGCGCAGGCGTTTGTGGGGGGCCGTCTGACTGCTGGACCAATATGGCTGGAACAGTTTCAGGATATGAAAATATTGCCGATACTGGTGGCGATTCTGATTATGTTGTCATGCAACTTGATTCTGCCAATATACCCTATATTGTCTGGCGCGATGCCACCACAGGAATAACTGATATATATTTTACCAAATGGACGCCTGGAACTGGCTGGACACAAATGGACGGCACAACTCCGGGCTATGATAATCTTTCTGATAATGTCGGAGGCTCACACTATCCAGAAATCCAGTTTGACTTAAATAATACTCCTTATGTTGTTTGGCAAGATTCAACAACGGGAAACGGGGATGTTTATCTTACTCATTGGGACGGGGCAAAGTGGGCCAAAATGGACGGGACTGCGGGCTATGATAATCTTTCTAATAATGTTGGGTGGTCAGAGCATTGGCCTAATGTTCAGTCTCTGATATTAGATTCCAATAATAATCCCAATGTTGTTTGGCATGATTATACGACTGGCGCAGGAGATGTTTATTTTAGCAAATGGACGCCTGGCGCAGGCGCGGGCGTTTGCGGAGGGCCGGCTGACTGCTGGACCAATATGGCTGGCACGGCTTCAGGCTATGATAATGTATCAAATAACAGTGATGTAGGGGGTGTGGCGCAAATCCAATTGGATACCAGCAATAATCCTTATATTGTTTGGCATGATGGAACAACTGGCGATTTTGATATTTATTTTACAAAATGGACGCCTGGCGCAGGCGCAGGTGTTTGCGGTGGGCCGTCTAACTGCTGGACCAATATGGCTGGAACAGTTTCAGGCTATGAAAACATTTCTAATAATAGCAGTAGTTCAGTTTTACCAAATATTCTGCTTGATTCAGCTAATCGGCCTTATATTATTTGGCATGATTATGTTGCGGGTACTTTGGACATTTATTTTACCAAATGGACACCAGGCGCTGAGTGGACGCATATGGATGGCGTAACTTCAGGTTATGAAAATATTTCTAATACTAGTGGTGGGTCAGCTTATTTTCAAATCGATCTTGATAATATTAATTTTCCCTTTATTGTATGGTATGACGATACAGAGGGCAATAACGAAATATATTTTACCAGGTGGCTATTAGAAGGGCAGGGACAGGTTAATATATCTGCCAGTGTAGATCCAAGCTTGACCCTGAATCTATCTGCAACTACTTGCGATTTAGGCACTTTTGACGCCATCAAAGTCAATACCTGCCAGTATAATACAACAGTCACAACCAATGCTTCTTCTGGCTATACTGCTTACATCAGGGATGACGGCAAGTTAAGAAATGCCACCAATGATATTAATGATGTAGCCGGTGGAACAACAGATCCGGGTTCTGAAGAATATGGGGTGGCTACTAGTGATACGGATTCCGTTGGTATTACAGCTGTAGTATCAGGTGCTGATTGCACCACAGCCAATGGCGGGACTGACCCTGTAGATGCCTCGGTTTTGACCACCAGTGACCAGTCATATGCCACAGAAGATGCACCCATAGATTCTGATGTGGTTACTTTATGCCATTCTGCTTCTATCATCAGCACAACCCCAGCAGGCGCATATGCGCAGACCGCGACTATTACAGTGGTTGGTAATTTTTAAAAAATAAAGAGTTAAATAATTTAAATATAATTAGTGACTAAGGTGAAGCCATTTGTTTTAAGATCTATATTAAAACAAAAGAAATTAATCATATTTACCATTAATTTAGTTATAGTTTTGTCATTTTTAAGTCATTTTTTATCCTTTAATAAGGTTCAGGCTGTTTGGCTGGGCATGGATAGGGCTAATACAATTGATAATCTTTCCAATAATAGCGGCGATTCCTGGGGTCCACAAATACAGCTTGATAGCCAAAGTAATCTATATATTGTCTGGGCAGATGAGTCAGCTGGCAACGGTGATATTTTCTTTAAAAAATGGACGCCAGGTGTTGGCTGGACCAAAATGGATGGGACAGCGGGCTATGATAACCTTTCTGCTAATAGCGGTGTTTCCAAAGAGCCGCATATAAGTCTAGATTCTGCCAATCGGCCCTATGTAGTTTGGTCTGATAATACAACATTATTTAATTATGATATTTATTTTAGCAAATGGACGCCAGGCACTGGCTGGACACAGATGGATGGCACAACCCCAGGCTCTGAAAATCTCTCCAATACTAGTGGCGATTCTGATTATGTTGTCATGCAACTTGATTCTGCCAATATACCATATATTGTCTGGCGTGATGCCACCACAGGAATAACTGATATATACTTTACTAAATGGACGCCAGGCACTGGCTGGACAGGTATGGATGGGGTGACTCCAGGCTATGAAAACCTGTCTAATAACAGCGAATTTTCAACTTTTCCCAAACTAAAAATAGATGCTAATAATAACCCACTTGTTCTCTGGGAAGATTATACTACCGGTAATGGGGATATTTATCTTAACAAATGGACGCCAGGCACTGGCTGGACACAAATGGATGGCACTTTAGGTTATGATAATTTATCCAATAATGCTGGAGATTCAATATATAGCAATATAGATATTGATGCAGCTAATAATCCATATGCAATTTGGGCTGACCGTACAAGCGGCAATCAAGAAATTTATTTTACCAAATGGACCCCGAGTGTGGGCTGGACACAGATGGACGGAACTCCGGGGCTTGATAATCTTTCCAATAATAGCGGGCATTCAATTATGCCGCAAATTTTTCTTGATACTGCAAATAAGCCATATGTTAGCTGGACTGATGAAACAACTGGCTTTAGAGATATTTATTTTAGTAAATGGACGTTCGGCACTGGCTGGACTGGTATGGATGGCGTAACATTGGGTTATGATAATATTTCCAATAATAGCGGCGCTTCAGTTTTGCCAAAAATTTTGCTTGATTCAGCTGATCGCTCTTATATAGTTTGGCATGATGATGATGATTCGCCAGATCCTTGGGTCTATGATGTGTTTTTTACCAAATGGACGCTCGGTACAGGCTGGACACAAATGGATGGGGTGACTCTAGGCTATGAAAATATTTCTAATAACAGCGGCCAATCAGCCTATTCTGAAATGGAACCTAATATGGAACTTAATAATGTTAATTTTCCCTATATTGTATGGCATGACGATACAGAGGGCAATTTGGAAATATATTTTACCAGGTGGCTGTTAGAAGAGCAGGGGCAGATAATTATCTCTGCCAGTGTTGATCCATCTTTAACCCTTTCTTTAACTGCCACGGTCTGCAATTTGGGCACCTTTGACTTTGCCAATATCAAAACCTGTAATTATGGCACGCAAGTCACTACTAATGCTTCTGCAGGTTATACTGCTTATGTTAGAACTGATGGTAATTTAAGAAATGCGACAAATTCAATCGCTGATGCTTCTGGTGCAACTGTGACAGCAGGTACTGAAGGTTATGGGGTTTCTACCACTGCATCTGCTCAAAGCATTACTAAGATTAATGATGCCAATAGCGATGGTAATTATACGCAAGCTGATTGTTTAGCTTTAGATAATCAGGGAAGTATTGCTATGACTGCCAGTGTTTTGACAACTGATGATCAATCCCTTGCTTCAGTAGATGCGCCGACTTCAGCCGATACAGTTTATTTATGCCATGCCGTTGGCATTACTGGAACAACTGAGGCAGGATCATATTCCCAAATTGTAACAATTACAGTGGTCGGTAATTTTTAGTGCCTATATTATGGGTTATAAAATTAAAATTTTTTTTAAAGCAATTTCTATATTATTAATAATTATTTTTTTATTAATTTTCTGCTTACCAGGCATTGCCATGGCTTCTTGGAAAAATTTAGAGCGTACTGATGTCTTTGATAATGTTTCAGATAATACCAGCAATTCAACTCATGCCAAATTTCAGCTGGATAATTCCAGCAATCCTTATGTTGTTTGGTTTGACCACGAACCTGGCAATAATGATATTTATTTTAAAAAGTGGACCTCTTTGGCTAATGCCTGGACAAAGATGGATGGCACTGCAGGTGTTGATAATATTTCTGATAATTCTTTTGATTCAATTAATCCTGGAATTAAGCTTAATAATTCCGGCAGCCCTTATATTGTTTGGCTCGATCAAGAGCCAGGTAATTGGGACGTTTATTTTAAAAAGTGGAATCCAGTAACCATTACCTGGACCAAAATGGATGGGACAGCTGGTTTTGATAATATTTCCAATATGGCTGGAACCTCAAATTTCGCCCACGTTGAAATAGACAGTAATAGTAATCCTTATATAGTTTGGTCTGAACAGATTCCTAATACGCAGATTTATTTTACAAAATGGACACCTGGTGTGGGCTGGACAAAAATGGATGGCACGCTGGGCAAAGAAAATATTTCCAATCATGCTAATAATGCCGATACTCCGCTAATAAAGCTTGATTCAGCCAATAATCCCTATGTTGCCTGGCAGGATGATTCAACTGGCAGTGGCGATATTTATTTTAAAAAATGGACGCCAGCGGCCAATGCCTGGACAAAAATGGATGGTACATTAGGCACTGATAATATTTCCACTACTGTTGGCGGTTCCAATAATCAGATTTTAATGCTTAATTCTGCCAATAATCCTTATGTTATTTGGGATGATGGCACGACCGGCAATGGCGATATTTATTTTACTAGGTGGACGCCAATTGCCAATGCTTGGACTAAAATGGATGGCACTGCTGGCTATGACAATGTTTCTAATACAGCTAGCATTTCAAATGATGCGGAAATGCAGATAGATCATTCAGATATCCCTTATGCAGTTTGGCACGATAATACCAGCGGCAGCGGTGATATTTACTTTAAAAAATGGACTGCTTCTGCTAATGCTTGGACCAAAATGGATGGCACTGCTGGCTATGACAATCTTTCGAATACAGGCACAAGTTCAGTTTATCCTGAATTGCAGATAAGTTCAGCAGGCAATCCTTATATTCTTTGGGAAGAGTGGGTAGGCATATGGAATTATGAGATATATTTCCGCAAATGGACACCGGGTCTAAATGCCTGGACTAAAATGGGCGATGCTGCCGGGACTGATAATATTTCTAATACCAGTTCTTTTTCTGAATATGGTTTGATTTTGCTCAGCAATACTAATTTTCCTGGTATAATTTGGCAAGAAGATATTTCAGGTCAGAATGACATTTTATTTACTCATTGGATTATAGATCAAACAAGTGAAATTAATATCTCAGCCAGTGTGGAACCGACTTTAACTTTAAATTTATCAGCGACTACTTGTGATTTGGGCACTTTTGATGCTGCCAAAGTCAATACCTGCCAGTATGATACAACAGTTACTACCAATGCTTCTTCTGGTTACACTGCTTTTGTCAGAGATGACGGCAATTTGAGAAATCTTACCAATGATATTAACGATGTAGCCGGAGGAACGACTGATCCAGGCACCGAGGCATACGGGGTGGCTACAAGCGATACGGATCCTGTGGATATTACAGCCGTAGTATCGGGTGCTGATTGTACCACTGCTAATGGCGGAACTGACCCTGTAGATGCCTTAGCTTTGACCACCAGCGATCAGTCATATGCCACAGAAGGTGCGCCTGTGGATTCTGATGTGGTTACTTTATGCCATTCAGCCTCTATTGCCGGCTTAACTCCGGCAGGCGCGTATGCGCAGACCGTGACCATTACAGTGGTCGGTAATTATTAAAACATTTATGCCCAAGAAAAATAAAAAAGAATTGGTAAAAGAAAAAAATAAGGCCATAAAGAAAAATAAAGCTAATCTTTTTTTAAGTGGATTTTTTTATAATTTTAAAAAATCATTAAAATCATTCTTGATTATTTTGCTGATTGGCCTGCAAATAGCTTTGTTATTAACCTATATTTATTTTATTTATAAAGATAAGCTTTTTGCTACAGAAAGTATCAGGGATACTTTGACCTACCAGGGGAAAATTACTAATGCAGACGGTGTGCCACCGCCAGACGGGCTTTATAATATGCAATTTAAAATCTATGATCAGCTTTCAGGCGGTACTTTGCTTTGGACAGAAACGTGGGATAGTTCTAACCAAGGCGTGGCTGGCAGTAAAGTCCAGGTGACAGAAGGTATTTTCACCGTAGAATTAAATTCATTGTGCGGCAATTGGGTGGGCTCTTGCGCCTCAAATGGCGGTATTACTTTTGCTACTGATAGTTTTTATTTACAGGTTGAATTAGATTATGATGCCAACGGTTCTTTTGAAGAAATTTTTACACCCAGAAAAAGGTTTACTGCCACGCCATATTCAATGAATGCTGATAAGTTGGATGGCCAGGATTCTACGGATTTTGTGGCAGTTGAGGGAGATACTATGACTGGTGCACTAAGTACGCCAAAAATTACTGATAATTCAATTATAGCTTTATACCAATTTAATAATGATGCTAAAGACAGTAGTGCTAATGGTTTAGATGGCACACTTCAAAATAGCGCGCCAGTTAGCAATGATATTTTAGAGCTAGATGGCACTAATCAGTATGTTTCTGTCGCTGATGATGATTTACTAAGTTTTGGTGGTACTGTTGATCATGATTTTTCTGTCTCAAGCTGGGTCAGGGCAACCGATGCCACTAATTTTACGATTTTAGGCAAAGGGATCTATAATACTTCAGCTGAATACAGGTTTTTTATAGATGCAAATGATAAAATTAATTTCCAAATATATGATGAGAGCGTTGATAGCTGTTATCTTGGGCGGCTTTATGATACGGCTCTGACAAGTTCTCAGGGGGAGTGGATTTATTTAGTAGCCACTTATGATTTTTCAGTTGGTAATTCAGCTGGGATAAAAATTTATTTGAATGGCAATCAAGTAGATGATACTAATAGCGAAAATAGTGCTGGCTCTTATGTCGCTATGGAAAATTTGGCTGCTGATCTTTTTATCGGCCGTTATGATGTTAATTATGCTAAAGGTGCGCTTGATGAAGTAAAAATTACTAATCGCGTCTTAAGCGCTGATGAAGTTAAGCATTTATATGAAAGTGAAAAACGCAGCCAGCTTCATGCCAATAAAGTAACCACTCATACTTTATATTTGGCTTATGTTGATAATAATGAGTCAGAAAGCGGCTATTTAACCTGGGATGCCATATTTAACCGTATAAAAATAAGTACTGAGGTTTATAGCCCTAATTCCATGCCGCAAATAGCTAATCAAGCTAATCAGCAGGATTACACGCATTTTACTGACAGTAATAAGATTTTAGCCTATGATTTTTACCAGTCGGTTGGCAGTACTGTGAAAGATTTGGCTGAGAATGCTGACGGGACTGTTAATGGTGATGCTGACTGGACAAATTTGGGTTATATTGGTTATGGTATGAAATTCGGTACTGATGGTGATTCAGTTTCTTTTTCAAGTCCTGTTGGTTTGTCTTCAACTCAGGGAAGCGTTGAATTTTGGGTTAAATTTAATGACACAACTGCCACTGATAATTATGCTATTAGAATGTCAGAAAGTGCTTCTAATGAAATTGTCTTTGCTAAGGATACTGCGCATAACATATATTTTAAAGTAGGGAATAGCGATAAAATTTCCCTAGGAGCTTTACCTGATACTAATTGGCATCATATTGTTATAACTTGGAATTCAGGGACCTATGAATTTTTCGCTGATGGACAGTCAGCCCTTAGTAGTTCTTATAGTGGTCTTGATGTTAGTTTATTTGATAAATTTTATCTTGGGTCAGCTGGCAGTGCCAACACCTCCTTAGACGGCAGCTTGGACAGTGTTGCTATTTATAATGATGTTTTAACTGAGGCTGAAATTAAAAATCATTATAATTCTGCTTTTGAAAATTTATATATTGCTAATAATTTAAGCGACGGCAATATTTCTGCTTCTCTAGGCAGTCTTGCTGGTCTTTCAGCCAGCAATAATGAAAATGATAAATCAGACCCGGTTTATTTTACTAATGATAGTAAAGTAGTTGGTTTAGCATTTTCCGAAGGGCAGGGGACAACTACGGCAAATGTAACTGATGCTGATAATCCTACAATTACTGGCACAAAATGGACCAAAGGATATTATGGTTATGGCTTGAATTTTAACGGTGTTAGTGATTATTTAAGCATAACTGATAGCGCTAATATAAATATGGGTACTGATAATTTTTCTTTGGAATTTTACATAAAGGCAGATACCGGTGATCAGACAAATAAGCGCATTATTTCCAAAAGGAGCGGTGATGCTGGCTATGAAGTTTATTTTGATTCCAATAATAAAATAATTTTTTTCATTGGTGATGGTGTTAATACTTTTGTAGGCAATGTGACAGGCGGCGCTGCTTTAAATGACGGCAAATGGCATAATGTGATGATTGCTTTTGACCGTGCTAGCAATGTTACTATTGCCTATGATAGTTCACTTGTTTATGCCCAAAATATTACAGCGGTAACAGGAAGTCTAGACAATGCTGCTGATTTATATATTGGTAAAGATTCTTCTGGTAATTTTTATAAGGGAATTTTAGATAGTGTTATTTTATATAAGGGTATGATTCTAAATTTAGCTGATATTGTAGCCAGAAAAACAAATAGTCCGGATATATTATTTCTTAATAGTCGAGGCGGTGTTTCTGGAGCAGCCACATTATTAGTTTTAAATAACTATCCAGGCGGTGACGGTTCAATTACAGGACTTTTAGACAGTAATAATTCAGCTGGCTATCCTTTGAAAATTTGGAATCAAGCATCCTATGTATCTGGCAGTGATACGGTTTATAATTTAATATATTTTGGTCAAATGGGTGTTAATTATGGTAATTTAATTTGGGATGATACCAATACTCAATTTATTTTCGATCAAAGCGTTAAAACAACAGGCGATTTAATTGCAAATTATTTAAAAACAGGGGATAATGAATTTTTAGCTTTTGACGTAATTAGATATACAGTGACAGGAGAAGAGGGCACTGAATTTACAGTACCATGGATCAAAGCAACAAAAGATAAAATTGTTTCAATGCACGGCGTTCACTATGTGACGGGTGGTAATGTGTATGCAGACCAGGATTTTTGGAGTTATAATATGGAAAATAGAATTGAATATGATGGTATTGATATTAGAGTTGATAAATTAGGCGGTACTTGGACCGTGAATGATGTTATCACAATCTTTATTGTCTATGAAAAATAAACGATACTAATAATTTCTCTAATAAAAAATATGAAGTTTTTAAAAAATAAAGAAAATAAAATAAACTGGCTGCAAGTGATAATCGTTTTTATTTTAGGCGCCTTGGTTTTAAGCAATATATTTTTATTTTTAAATAATTTGTCTTTGCAAAAAGAAGTGGAAAAATTAAAAGCAGATGATATTGCTATTGCGCAGGCATTGAATACTTTATTAAGCCAAATTAAGTCGAGTCCGTAATTATTATGCAGCATATTGGGAATTTATTATCCAAGAGAATTAAGCAGTCAGGTTTTAGCCAGCAGGTTAAAACCTCTTTAATAATTAATGAATTTAACAAAGTAATTAAAGAAGTATTTGGGGCTGAGATTAGCAAAAAAATTAAGCCGCTATATATTAAGAATGGAGTTCTAACCGCTGCTTGTTTGAGTTCAGTCATGGCTCAGGAAATTAATTTTAAAAAAGCAGAAATTATTGAGACAATAAATAAAAAATTTAAAGAAAATGTCTTGCAGGAAATAAAATTTACCCTTTAAATAGCTAGTTGCCAACTACTATGAAATCTGCTAAAATAAAGCTATCTTAATAGCTTTTTTTAATTATAAATAACCAAAATAATTATGTCATTGCGGGGATATATTTTTCTCATGCTTATTTCAACTTTAGCTTGTTTATTCGCTTTTTTGGCAGTTGTTTATTTTTTTGATCCAACTAGCGGAGGGATATTGCCATTAATTTTATTTTATCTGAGTTTATTCTTAACCTTAATCGGGATTTTTTCTTTGCTGGGACTTTTTGCTAGATTAATTTTTACCAAAGATACTTTGGTATTTAAGAAGGTAGTAACTTCCTTTAGGCAGGGTATCTGGTTTGCTTTATTGATTAATGTTAGTTTATATCTGCAAAGCATTAAACTATTTTCTTGGGCAAGTTTAAGTTTTTTGATTCTGGCGCTAGGGATATTGGAATTATTTTTTATGAGTTATAAAGCTAAACCTAAATTAAAGATATGAAACAATCATTATTATTTACAAAAACCAAAAGGGAAATAAGAGAAGAAGAGAAAAGTTTAAATGCAGTACTATTGATTAAAGCGGGTTGTATTGATAAATTAGCTGCTGGAATTTATACTTTCTTACCTTTGGGGCTTAAGGTCTTAAGAAAAATCGAGCAGATTATTAGAGAAGAAATGGATGTAATTGGTGGCCAGGAAATCCTGATGCCTGCTTTGACGCCCCGAGAAAAATGGGAAATAACTAAACGCTGGGAAAATTTTGATGCTTTATTTAAATTAAAGGGCATTGATGATAAAGAATATGCCTTGGGCGCAACCCATGAAGAAGTTGTCACCCCCTTAGCTCAAAAGTTTATTTTTTCCTATAAAGATTTGCCACAGTATATTTATCAAATTCAAACAAAATTCAGGAATGAGCCCAGGGCAAAATCCGGACTTTTGCGTGGTCGGGAATTTTCCATGAAGGATTTATATTCATTCCATGCTGATGAAAAAGATTTAAATAATTATTATGAGAAGGTTAAAACAGCATATTTCAAAATTTTTGAGCGCCTTGGCTTGAAAGACATTACTTATTTGACTCTGGCTACAGGAGGAGCGTTTTCCAGATTTTCTCATGAATTTCAAACATTAGCAGCCAGCGGGGAAGATACTATTTATATTTGTCCCAAATGTAAAATCGCATATAATAAAGAAATTATTGAGACGATTACGCAATGCGAGACTTGTCGTTTGGCTTCTAAAGATTTTAAGGAAGCCAAAGCTATAGAGACAGCCAATATTTTTAAATTAGGCACGCGTTTTTCTGCGGCCTTTAATTTTAAATTTATAGATAAAGACGGAGCAGAAAAAGACGTGATCATGGGTTGTTATGGCTTGGGTCCGAGTCGAATTATGGGAACTATTGCCGAGATTAATAATGATAAAAAGGGCATAATCTGGCCAGAAACCGTAGCGCCTTATCAATTTCATCTGATTTTATTAAGCCCAGATAAGAAACTTGCTAAAAAAGCTGAGGAGCTGTATAATGAGCTAATTAAAGCTGGTTTTGAAGTTTTATTTGATGATCGAGAAGAGTCAGCTGGTGTGAAATTAAATGACAGCGATTTAGTAGGATTGCCTTACAGAATAATTTTAAGCGATAAAACCGCAAAAGAAGATAATGTCGAAATTAAGCCCAGAAATTCAGAAAAAATAGAATTAGTTAAAATAAAAAATCTTAGCAATTATTTAAAAAAATTAAAATAAACTATTGTATAATTTATGATTTTTGATCGGATACTTGGTAGATTTTCTAAAGATATTGGCATTGACTTAGGCACTGCCAATACTTTAGTTTATGTTAAAGATCGTGGTATTGTCATCAATGAACCTTCAGTCGTGGCTATTAATTTAAAAAATGACCAAATTTTAGCTGTTGGTCATGAAGCTAGAAAAATGGTCGGTAAAACGCCGGCTCATATTACAGCTATTAAGCCCTTGGTTGATGGGGTAATCTCTGATTTTGAAGTTACTGAAAAAATGCTTAAATATTTTATTGATAAAATACATCAGGAGAATTTTAACTTTTTACCTAGGCCAAGAGTAGTTATTGGCGTTCCTTTAGAAATAACCGAAGTAGAAAGAAAGGCAGTAGAAGATGCTGCCTATTCTGCCGGAGCTCGTGAAGTTTATATAATTGAAGAATCAATGGCAGCAGCGATTGGCTGCCGTTTGCCAATACAAGAAGCAATTGGTAATATGATTGTTGATATTGGCGGGGGTACTACAGAAATTGCAGTTATTTCTTTGGGTGGTATTGTTACCTGGAAAACCATAAAAGTAGCCGGAGATGAAATGAACAAAAATATTATTCAATATGCCAGAAATAAATTCAATTTGCTTTTAGGTGAAAAAGTAGCTGAAGAAATAAAAATAAAAATTGGTTCAGCCGCTGAATTAAAGCAGCCATTAGAAGCGCAAATGAGAGGTAGAGATCTGGTAACCGGATTACCAAGAGAAATTATTGTTAATGATGAGCAAATAAGAGAGGCCTTATCAAAATCTATTAAAATAATTATTGATAATATAAAAGCAACTTTAGAAGTAACCCCGCCAGAATTAGTAGCCGATATTTATGAAAGAGGAATTTTATTGACTGGAGGCGGTGCACTTTTAAAAGGCATTGATGTAGCTATTTCTAGAGCAGCTCAAATACCAGTTTATGTAGCTGAAGACCCATTAACAGCCGTTGTTAGGGGAACTGGCTATTTATTAGATGATTTGCAGTTATTAAAAAATATATCTTCTCCAAGCACTAGTGAAGGAAAATCAAAATAGAAATTATGCTAGAGAAAAAGAAAAATCGTTATATTAAAGCAATTTTAATAGCAGTTGTAATACTGCTAATTTTTTTACATTATCTTGGAGTTTTAGCCAGAGTGGAAAATTCTATTTTTGAATTTTTAGGGAATATTCAGAATGGCGGTTATACTTTTTTAACCAAATTAAAATATTCTTTTGTAAATTATCAGGAGGCTCAAAATTTAAAAAGGGAAAATTCGCAATTAAAAGAAGAAGTTAATATTTTATTATATAAAAATAGCGAGCTTATATCCTATAAAGATGAAAATGAAGGGTTGCGTTCTTTATTAAATTTTGTTGCTGAAAAAGAATTTGATTATCAAGTTGCTAAGGTTATAGGCAAAGATATTAATCGGGCCAATGTGATTATTATTAATAAAGGAAAGTTGAACAAAATTGATTTAAATTTCCCGGTAGTTGTTGATAATGGCATCATGATTGGCAAAATAATCGGAGTTAAAGATAATTTGGCTGAAGTTTTACTTTTAACTGATAAATTAAGCCAGGTAGCTGTCAGTACTATTTCTGCCAATAAAACAACGGGTTTAGCTGAGGGTGAATATGGACTAAGTATTAAAATGAGCTTAATCCCTCAAGATTTAGAGATAAAAGAGGGTGATATCATTATAACATCTGGCAAAGAAAATAATATCCCCAGAGGACTTATAATTGGCAAAATTAACCGTTTAATTAGCCAAGAAAATGAATTATTCAAATCAGCTACTATCAGTTCTACGATAAATTATGATGAGCTGACAATCGTAAGTGTTATAATCCCTAAAAGTTATTAAGATGTTACAGGATAAGAAAATTTATTTTCTAGACTGCGACGGGACATTGGCTCTGGGCGATAAACCCTTACCAGGCGCCTGGGAGTTTTTACAAACCTTAAAGAATAAAAATAAAATATTTTATATTTTAACTAATAATTCATCAAAAACTCCCAGACAGCATTTAGCGAAATTTAATAATTTAGAGTTGGGATTAAAGGAAGAAAATATTTTAGTTTCTTCGGGCGCCGCTCTGGAGTATTTTAAACAGCATAATATTAAGGAAATATTTTGGCTGGCAAATAGTGAAGTTTCAGAGTTTATAAGCTCAAATAATTTTATTTTTACCAAAATAAATCCACAAGCAGGACTTTTGACTTATGATAATACGTTAGATTATCAAAAGTTAAATGATTTTATATCTTTAATCAGACAAGGCGTTCCTTATTATGCTACACATCATGATATTGTGTGCCCTGACCCTAAAGGTTATTTGCCCGATATAGGCACATTTATTAAGCTGATTGAAATGACAACTGGCTTACTGCCATTAAAAACTTTTGGCAAGCCTAGTAAAGATTTTATTAAGCCGATTTTAAATAAGCATAAATTATTGTTTGACGATGCCGTTATAGTAGGGGACAGATTATATACAGACATGAAATTAGCAGAGGACTCTGCAATGACTTCTGTTTTAACTTTGACAGGCGAAACGAAAAGGAAGGATTATGAACAAAACAAGATTAAATGTGATCTAGTAGTCAATGATTTAACTGAATTATTAAGTTATTTATGATTAAATATTTATATTATATTATTTTGTCATTATTTTTGGTCTTGATTGCGTATAGCTTGCTGCCAGTTTCAGGGTCATTGAGTAATTTAAATATTATTTTGGTTTTTTTGGTTATCACAACTATTATTTTCGGTTTTAATCAGGGTTTTATTTTCGCTGTAATAATTGGTTTTTTGATGAATTATTATTCGTTTTTCCCTTTCGGGACATTTATCTTAATATTTTTATTGATTATTTGGCTGGTGGATTTTTTGTACAAACATGTATTAATAAATTTTTCAATTTATTCAAATATTATTTTAATTATTGTTAGTACATTGTTATATTCATTTTTTATCATTTTATTTAATTATATTTTTTATCTTTTGGGTCTGATAAAATTTTATATATTGCTTGATAAAATTTTTTTATCAAGTTTATTTTGGCAGCTTGGCTTAAATATGCTTTTAATGATTATCTTGTTTTTCTTAGCTAAAATAACGATTAAACGATTAAATATTGTATTCTTATTAAAAAAATGAAGGAGCAATTTGTTATCCGATCCTATAAAAAGTCCCAAGAAATTGAGAGCGATTACCTCAGTGATTTAATAGATACTAAAAAAAAATCTAATTTTACCTTTCAGGATAAATTTCTTGGCAAATATTTATCAAATAAAAAGATAAATATTTTTTTAGCTTTAATCATTTTAAGTTTGGTTATTTTGGGCTTGCGAACTGTCCAGTTGCAGATTATTAAAGGTTCATATTACAAAAATTTGGCTGAAATAAACAGGACTAGGGAAAAAATACTGCCCGCTTCTAGGGGCTTGATTTATGATGCTAAGAGCAAGCCACTAACAAAAAATTTACCGATTTTTGACGCTTTAATTTTACCTAGGGACCTATCTCTAAATGAAGCTAAAAAGCAGGAGCAAATTAATTTAATTGCCCAAACAATAAATCAGGATCAAAACATAATTAGCGAACAATTGGCTAAGTATCCTCCTAATTTTAAATATTTGCTTACAGTTAAGGAGAATATTGAATACGAAGAAGCGATTGTATTAAAAATTAAAGCACAGCATATCCCAAGTTTATACATCGAACTGCGCAATCAGCGAGAATATTTGTATCCTGAGGAATTTTCCCATCTTTTAGGTTATGAGGGTAAAATTTCCGAAAAAGAGCTGACTGAAAAGGGAAAGCAAAATGATAATTATTCCTTTAATGATTATATTGGTAAAACCGGATTGGAATTGAGTTATGAGCCATTATTGCGGGGTAAATTCGGTTTGGAAACAATTGAGGTTGATGCTGCTGGGCAGGAGAAAAAAGTGATTAATCGCGAGGATCCGCAAAATGGTAAGAATTTAATATTAACTATTGATCAGAATGTTCAAAAAAAGGTTCGCGAGATTTTAAAGTCTGCTTTGGCTAGATATAATAAACCGCGGGGCAGTATAGTAATGATCAATCCTCAAAATGGAGAGATTGTCGCCCTAGTCAGCTTACCTGATTATAATGCCAATTTGTTTGCTCGAGGTATTTCCCAAGAAGATTATAAAAAATTAACCGATGATGAAAATAAGCCATTATTTGATCGTGCTATAAAAGGAGAATATCCTTCTGGCTCAACTATTAAGCCGGTTATAGCTGTCGGAGCATTGCAGGAGGGCTTAATCACTGACCGCACGACTGTTAATAGTGTAGGCGGGCTCTGGCTTTATGAGCGCTGGTTTTTCCCTGATTGGGCAGCGGGTGGACATGGTTCAACTAATGTATATAAGGCGATTGCCTGGTCAGTCAATACATTTTTTTATATGATTGGCGGTGGTTATCAGGATTTTAAGGGTTTAGGCATAGAAGGCTTGGAAAAATATATGAAATTTTTTGGCTTAGGTGAAAGGTTGGATATTGATTTGCCAGGAGAAGCAACTGGTTTGGTCCCTAATCCTGACTGGAAAAAGAAGATCAAAAATGAAGATTGGTATATCGGCGATACCTATCATTTAGCAATTGGTCAAGGTGATATTTTAGTGACACCTTTACAGGTAGCTAATTATACTGCTGTATTTGTGAATGGCGGCAAATTATATCAGCCACATTTAGTTAAAGAAATATTTACCAATGAAGGAGAAGAAGAAATTATTAAACCGAAAATTTTAAGAGAAAATTTTATTAATCAAGAAAATTTAGATATTGTAAAAAAAGCCATGAGACAAACCGTGACCAATGGCAGCGCCCAAAGTTTAAATGATTTAAGTATTATGGTTGGAGGTAAGACGGGAACAGCTCAATGGAATAGTGAAAAAAAACCACACGCTTGGTTTACGGGTTTCGCACCTTATGAGAATACTGAAATAGTGATTACAGTTTTAGTTGAGGAGGGTGGGGAGGGGAGCACGGTAAGCGTTCCTATTGCCAAAGAGGTATTAAATTGGTATTTTAATGTATACTTACGAAATTACGAATAAAATACAAATTATACAAAAAGTAACCATAATTAAGATTTAAGAGTTAACCCAAGTTAAAAGTCTATTACGCTGAAATTTTAACTCTTAAATCAGAATCTAATTATTTTTTTGTAGCATTTGTAAAAGATTTGTAGTTTTGTAGGAGTGTGGATAAAGACTTGACACTAATTTTTAACTCTGTTATTTTATATACTATATATTTAAAAATATAATAATAAAAAAATGAGTGAAGAAAAATATTTAACCAAAGCAGGATTAGAAAAAGTTAAAAAAGAAGTAGAATATTTGAAGACCGTTAAAAGGAAAGAAATAAGCGAAAGGATAGCAGAGGCAATTAAATTAGGTGATTTATCAGAAAATGCTGAATATCACGAAGCTAAAGATGATCAAGGATTAAATGAGGCTCGGGTTAGAGAATTGGAGGAAATTTTGCATAATGCGGTCTTAATTACAAATGGTACAAATAAGAAAAAAAACGTAGAAGTCGGCACAACCATTAAAGTACAGGTTAATAATAGTGAAAAAGAATTTACAATTGTTGGTCCTAGTGAGGCAAATCCCGCCAATGGTCTAATTTCTAATGAATCACCTATTGGTCAAGCCTTTATAGGCAAAAAGCTAGGGGATATTGCGGAAGTTGAAGCTCCGGCCGGAATTATAAAATATAAAATTTTGTCAATTGAATAAATATTGTTATTTTTTTAGTCAAGAAGCGATTAGTAAATCGCTTCTTTAATTTGGGTAAGATTATAATTTGACCTTTAAGCTAAAATTGGATAAAATAAAGGTATAAATATAATTACTTAATTAAAAGATATGGCCCAAGATGAGCGAAAAATTCGTTTGGAGAAGCTAGAAAAAATTAGGGGGCAGGGGATTGACCCTTATTATTCTAGATTTGATAAGAAAAATACTTTAAAACAAGCTCACGAAGCTAAGATAGGAACTAAAGTAAAAACAGCCGGCCGTTTAATGACCATTAGGGATATGGGTAAGCTTTGCTTTTGCCATTTAATGGATGAAACCCAAAAAATGCAGATTGCGCTTAAAGAAGACGTAGTAGGCAAGGAAGAATATAAATGGTTTGTTAAAAATTTGGATCTGGGTGATTTTATCGGTGTTGAAGGTGAAGTTTTTAAAACTCATAAGGGTGAGCAATCAATTTTAGTTTCTAAATACACTTTATTAACCAAGGCGATTAGGCCTTTACCAGAAAAATGGCATGGTTTGGTCGATGAAGAATTACGTTTACGCAAGAGATACCTTGATTTTATATCTCATCCTGAACTTAAAGAATTATTTTATCGCAAAGCAATGTTTTGGCAGGCAACTAGGGAATTTTTGCAAAAGGAAGGTTTCTTAGAAGTGGAAACGCCTGTTTTGGAAACAACAGTTGGCGGAGCTGATGCTGAGCCATTTATTACCCATCATAATGCGCTGGATATTGATGTGTATTTAAGAATTTCCATGGGTGAATTATGGCAGAAAAGATTAATGGTGGCTGGTTTTGAAAAAACTTTTGAAATTGGTAGGCAATTTAGAAATGAAGGCATGAGCAAAGAACATTTGCAGGATTACAGCCAAATGGAATGCTATTGGTCTTACGCTGATTTTAATGACATGATGGCTTTAGTGGAAAAAATGTATAAAAAAATTATTAAGGAAACCTATGGTAAGTTAGAATTTGAGATTGCTGGCTTTACAGTTGATTTTAATAAAGAGTGGAAAAAAATTGATTATGTGGCCACAATTAAAAAAGATTTTGATCTGGATGTGACTAAAGCAACCAAAGAATTTTTGGTTAAGAAATTAAAAGAGCTTAAAATCGACTTTAATAATAATTTATCCAAGCCGCGGTTAATTGATGTTTTATGGAAACAGGTTAGGAAAACAATTGCTGGCCCAGCTTTTTTAATCAATCATCCAGTTGAAGTTTCGCCTTTGGCTAAAAGAGATCCTAAAGATAAGACAAAAGTGCAGAGGTTCCAGATTATTTTAGCTGGTTCTGAAATGGGCAATGGCTATTCAGAATTAAATGATCCTATTGACCAGGCTGAAAGATTTAAAGAGCAGGCCAAGATGAGGGCAGCAGGGGATAAGGAAGCGCAAATGCCTGATCAGGACTTTGTAGAGGCCCTGGAATATGGCATGCCGCCTACTGCCGGCTTTGGCTTTTCCGAACGCTTATTTTCTTTCTTGGAAAATAAAACAGCCCGCGAGTGTCAAATATTTCCATTGATGAAACCGGAGAAATAACTTGGGAATTAGGAATTAGTAATTGGGAATTAGGTATTGGAATTTATTTATATAATTTTATGGAAGAAAAATTACCCGTCAAAAAACCTCACGAAAAAGCGCAATTAAAAAAACTTGAATCCAAAGAAGATGCTTATGTTTTTGAACAATTTCATAACGCTGATTTTAAAATTGAAAATTTTCAAGATCTTTATACCCGCGTGAAAGAGATTCATAGTAAGCGTTATTCTCATTTTGAAGATGCTGCAGATATGGCTAACATTGCCAGTCGTTTATGGGAAAAAATTAAGAGTGGCAAAGAAATAAAATTAACCAAGAACAAATTTAAATTAGCTTGTCTTTTTCATGATATTGGTAAATCTGGTCCAGCTAATGCCAATCCTAGACAACGTTATTTAATTGAAAAATTATTTGATCCGACTTATTTTAATCCTAGGGATGAAAAATTCAAAGATCAAAGACCCAGGAATATGTCTATTAACGATGCTCTAGATATGGAAAATATGCTAGAAAAAGAGGAGATGAAGGAATATTTAAGTACTTTAACAGTTCATATCTATGATCTTAAAACTAAAAAAAATAAAGAAGAAAAATTAGATATTAAAAAGCATCAAATGATTGATTTTTGGCGAGAACATGATTATTGGACACGTGATATTTTAATGCCTTATATTGATGATCAAATAGATGAAGCAGTAGCTCATGTCGCGGGCACTCATAATGCTTTGGATGGCCGTGATCCTTGGCATATTGACGGGGATTTGTCAGATGAATCAATTAATCTGGAGATAATTGATAAATATTATCTTTTAAAAAAAGAAGAGGTTATAGATAAGTCATTAGTTTTAACCTTATTTGATCAATACCAAGCATGGATAGATCGTTCTGGATTTACGCACGATAAAGCAATTGAGGAAATTGAAAAATATATTGAATATAGTAAAAATGAAAAAATTATTAATCATGAAAATAGAATCTATAATAAATTTATAAAATATTTAGGAATTTTAAGAGATCACAAGGAATTGGCGGATATAGTCAAAAAGAAATAATTTACATAAAAGAAGCCCCGAATTATAGAAAATTCGGGGCTTTTTTGTTTTAGGCAGAATTAGCTGCCAAGGACATTTTGTCCTGTGTGGGATCAATTTTTATCGGATATTTGCCAGTAAAGCAGGCTGCGCAAAAGTCAGATGTTTTTAAATCATGGACTTTGGCAGCGACTTCAAGCATGTCTTTAACAGGCAGGTAGCCAAGGTAATCAGCTCCAATTGACCGTCTAATTCCTTCCAGGTCTTTGTTGGCTGCAATGAGCTGTTCACGCTCGTAAGTGTCTATGCCAAAGTAACAGGGATGGGTATAAGGCGGCGAGCTTAGGAGCCAAGCGATTTTAATTCGTTGATAGAGTTTCGGGAATAGTTTTTTCAGAATTGAACGGATTACCTTGATCAGTGTTTTGGAGACATTTGATCTGATGAGTGAATCATCGATCATAATGAGCCAGGTATCTTTTTCTGTTTTGGCCAGCTCGTGAATCATTGGCGCCGGAACCTTGAAGAGGTTGAAATATTTCCTTTTGTTTTTGGCGATTCTGTCAATTTGTTTTGGCTCCAGGAAAGTTCGTCCCACTTTTGGGTTTCTGTATAGCGCCGGATAATAGAAAGCTTGGCCAGGGAATTTTTTGCCTTGGGCAAAATGATAACCCATGGCCGCACCTTCGCCGGAATTCATTATCGGTATAACGATTCCAGGCAGGGGAAACTTTAAAAAAAGTTTTTCCCCAAAGCCAAAGCGCGCTTGTGCTACTTTGAGATTAAAGATAGCTTGCAGATACACATCCTCGAAAATGCAAAAGGCGCGTCGCGCTTTCTTTTTAGGCAGATAGCTTTTAAGCTCTCTATTGCCAATGCTCACTTCCACAATTTCACCTGAAAGAACATTGTGGGCCCTGTCTTTTAGAGGTTTAGTTTCCCGTTCATGCCAGGCACATGGTTCAGAGGCAAATATCCAACTATCTTTGGTCTTGGCAATTTTTAAGGGACGAAAGCCATGAGGATCCCTAAACGCCCAGAGGCCATTTTTGGATAATAAGATGCAGGAATAAGCTCCTTTCATTTTGGACATGGCCTTGCGTATGGCCTGGGCCATTGAGAGTTTGGGATTGCGCAAATAATAACAGATCAGCCGGATAATCACTTCAGTGTCGCTTTCGGTTTCAAATTTCATTCCCCTTTTTTCCAGCTCTTTTCTCAATTTTGGCGCATTGGTCAAATTGCCATTGTGCACCAAGCTGATACGGCCTTTGTTTTCTGAATCATAGTAAAAGGGTTGGCTGTTAATCAGGCCTGGGTCAATGATTTCATCATCTTCCAGAAAGGGGTCGGCCTTTTCAGACCTTTTTCTTTCTTTTTGCGAAGCGCCGGTTCCAGTGGTAGAATATCTGACCTGGCCAAGGCCAGCCAAACCCCTCCTTTTAACTACCCAGAATGATGGAATGGCCTCTAGCACATCACCCTTGGCTTTTTTGGTTTTTATTCTGTGATTGGGCATTAAAATAGAGATTCCTGCTGATTCATGGCCTCGATGCTGAATAGCTGCCAGCAGGCCGCGAATTCTTTTAGCCATGTCAACACGTTCTGACTTAGTGCATATTTCACCAACTATTCCGCACATTTTGATCCCTCCTTGGTTTTATTGTAAAAAAAACTAAGGGAAATTTTCCCCTTTGTATATATTTTATTTAATCTTGGCAAAAAAGTCAATTTTTGCTAAACTTTATATAGATTTAAGGTGTAAGGTTTAAGATTTAAGTATTACTTATATCTTAGTTCTTAAATCATAAATCTAAAGATATGCTAGACATAAACTTCATCAAAGAAAACCTAAAAATTCTAGAAAAAGTCACTAAAGACAAGGGGTTTAAAATTGATTATAAAAAGCTTTTAAAATTAGATGATAAAAGAAGGGGTTTGATTCAGGAAATTGATGAATTGCGGCAAAAAAGGAATATTAATGCTGATTTGCTTAAAGACCCTAAGAAGCGTATAGAAAAGCTAATAAATGAAGGCAAGGCCTTAAAAGACAAGCTGACGGCCCTGGAGAGCGATTTAAACAGGATAAAGGCAGATTTTGAGGAAATAATGCTTAAAGTCCCTAATATTATTTCTGCAGACACGCCTATTGGCAAAGATGATAAAGATAATAAAGAAGTTGGTAAATGGGGTGAAATTCCCAAATTTAAATTTAAAATTAAAGACCATCTGCAATTGGGAAAGGATTTAGATTTATTAGATATTGATAGGGGAGTGAAGGTCTCTGGTTTTCGCGGTTATTATTTAAAAAATGAAGGCGCGCAAATGCAAATGGCACTACTTCAGTATACTTTTAATAAATTAATAGCTAAAGGTTTTATCCCATTCATTACCCCGACTTTGGTGCGGGAAAATGCTTTAATTGGCAGTGGACATTTTCCTTTTGGTAAAGAAGAAGTTTATCAAATAGGCAACCCTGGGAAATTAGATAGCGGCGAGGAAATTAAAGAACCCTTATTTTTAGCCGGTACTTCTGAACCTTCACTTTTAGCTTATCATGCCAATGAAACACTTAAAGAAGAAGCTTTGCCTTTGAAATATTGCGGTTTTTCAACTTGTTATCGTTCAGAAGTCGGCAGTTATGGCAAAGATACTAAAGGTATTTATCGCTTGCATGAATTTATGAAAATTGAGCAAGTGATAATTTGCGAAGCTGATATGGAAAAGGGATTAAAATATTTGGAAGAATTGCGAAAAATTGCTGAGGAAGTTTTGCAGGATTTAAAATTGCCTTATCATGTCATTGCTGTTTGCACTGGCGATATGGGCGCTGGTAAATATAAAATGTATGATCTTGAAACCTGGATGCCTTCCAGAAATGCCTATTCTGAAACGCATTCCGACTCATTTTTAACTGATTGGCAGTCCAGGAGGTTAAATTTGAAATATAAAACTAAATCTGGCGAGACAAAATTTGCCTTTACCTTAAACAATACTGCCATTGCTTCACCGAGAATATTAATAGCGCTGTGGGAAAATTATCAAAATGAAGATGGGTCTATAACTATTCCTGAAGTAATTAGGCCATATTTAGGCAATCAAGAAAAAATTAAGCCTTTGAAATAAGCAAAATTACATTAGTCCTCCTTCGCTCCTTGTAAAGAATTTCAGAAGCAATATAATTTTAGAAATATGGGCTAGAGCTACGGAGGACGTAGGGAGGGGATTGAATAAATTTAGTGTTCGGTTTAATTTTTAAGTTTTTATGTGGGGAAAAACTAAAAAAAGAAATATCTTTTCGGCAAAAAGATATAAAATTGAAAGGACAAGGATCCGCTACAAAAGGCCCTGGAAATTTAAAAAGGGCATTTTTAAATTAAGTTTATTTAAAGCCATAAATATTATTCTATTATTAGGAATTATTTGGTGTCTTTATTTTTTTATTTTTTCCAGCTTTTATAATATTACTAATATAGAAATCTATGGCAACCAGATTATCTCTTCTGAAGATTTACTGGATATAACTAATAATTTTTTAAGTCATAATAAATTATATATCTTTAAAAATCGCAATATTTTTGTATTTAATCGTAATGCTTTAAGAAAGAAAATTAATGAAGTAGTGCTTCTGGATAATATCAAAATTGAAAAAATTCTGCCTAATACCATTAGAGTTACTATTAAAGAAAAAAATGCTGCTTTAAAATGGCTGACAGATGATCAGGAGTTTTTAGTTGATGACCAGGGACAGATTATAAAGCGCTATTATAAAACAGTTACACCTAAAATATTTCAGATAATTGAAACGCCGGATATTAATGAACAGCAAAAAGATGATAATTTTTTAAAGATAAAAGATAGTTCTAATCAGCAAGTTAGTTTGGGTGATAAGGTTTTAAATCCTGAAAACATTGATTTTATAATCAAAATAGTCCCGAAATTAAATGAAACTGATTATTTGAAAGTAAAAAATATTTTAGTACCCAATGAATTTCCCCAGTATTTGATAATAGAATTACAATCTGGTGGGCAAATCTATTTTAATTTAGCAGAATTGATAGAAAGCCAATTGGAACGATTAAATTTAATAATTGATAAAAAGATCGGGAAGAATAATTTAAATAAATTAGATTATATTGATTTACGCTTAGGTGAGAATGTGTATTTTAAAATGAAATAGGGTATTAATAAAAAAATGACCCTCAACCTGAATTTGATCAAGCTGAGGGTTTTTTAATGAGGGCCAATAACCTTGAAACGAAATCCCATGTTTTACAGAAAGGACACTGCGCTTTTGTTTTATCACGGCTGTAAATCATGGTTTTTCCACAAAGCGGGCATTTAAGGATTGGCATTGAATCACCACCTTTCTTTGTTTTAATTTAATAGTATATCATATTATTTGCGTTTTGTCAATAGAAAAAATAGCCATGTTTTATTGATTTTTATATAAAATTAGCCGAAATTAGTCATTTATATAATATTGTTAAAATATTAAAAAATAGCTAATTTTAGCTATTTTTTTGTATTGTTTTAAAATTATTTTAAATTTAAATATTAATTAATTAATATTAAATAAAGACTTGATTAAATAGCTGGCGAGGTATAGATGTAGATTAAATTGATATCTGGATCATTATAAATTAGAAATCAAAATATTTATATTATTAGAGTTAAATAAAATATTTAAATAATTAAATAATGGGCAACTAAATAGATTAAGCAAAATATATCAATTATTTAAGAAAAGCCCTATTTGAGTGTCGTATAAGATATATTGTGCGTCGCCAGAGTAAGAATAAATTAAAGCCCTTTGGCCACTCCTCTATTGTGTTTATATCAAAAAACCGTATTGTCATTCAGAACGAAGTGAGGAATCTATTACACCGATGTATTGTTCCTTCGACTATGCTCAGGATGACAATACGGTTTTTTGAGTGAAATACTTCCCCAATTCCCTATCTTGCTTAAATTTGGCAATATTCTTATTAACCTGCCTATAAAAGCCCGGATAATGGCTCCTGGTGATAAAATGACCCCTATAAAGCTGCCTAAAGGGTTTTTTCTGATGATGGGCAATTTCATGTGCCAAAATGCGTAAAATTGAATTAATGCTCTTGGGTTGCCTCTTTTTAGGGGTAAAAATATCAATGGCAATTAATTTAGTTTTTAAATTAGTATAAGCTACTTTAAAATTCCTCGCTGTATTAATTGGCGCTTGTCTATTCATCACTCTAAAACTAAAGCCAGTAACTTTTAAACATTTACAGGCCTTATTAAATATCTCTTTTATTTTGTTATGATAAAAATTAATCATGTGTCGTAAAATATTATGGCCAAGTAATACCTAATCTTTTTTGATTTTCTTCAGCACTTTTACTCCAATCATAACGACCAGGTCCATTACATTCAACTGCATGTCCTAAATTGCAGTTTATAGAAAAATGCATATAGTCTTTCAACGATGACCAATCACCCGCCCAACACCAGCCATTGTTTTTGAATGCTTGAACCGCTGCCTGATTTAGTGATAATGGATTTACTCCCGGTCGAAAATAACTGCCTACTTTTGCTCCTTTTTTTTCATAACAATCTACACAATAATTTTGTGTTACATTAAGATCAATGGCTAATCCTCGGCCGTGACAGAGAGGGCTATTTCTATAACCACCGATCCCAGTTATTTTGAAGCCAGTACTTTTAACATCCTTGCAAGTTTTTTCTACCACAGCTTTAATTGACTGATCAACTTGCACACTTTTTGTTCCTGATAATGTTTCACAACTTGCAGATACAATATTGGTAGCCCCTTTTTTCGTACTTGTTGGCGGACTTGATGCTTCTCTAAAATCCCCGCCTGACATAGCAGAAGTATCAGACATTAACTCGGCATAATCAAGATATTCTGGAGTAATATATTCTGCGCTGGGCGGTTTTAATTCAGTAATGCCCACAAAAGATAAAATAACATAGCTTAATAAAGCAATGAATAATCCTAAAACAGCGCTAGAAATATATTTTTTTGCTTCTTTAATCTTAGATATATTCCCTCCGGCAAGTATCCATATTATACCAGCATAAATAATAATAATGATAGCAATAGGCACTAAAGCGTATAGCGCATATTTGTAGAGATTTTTAATATATTCCGCAATATTAGTCGCTTTAGTATAACCAAAAATCGGTACCTGGAGTTGGTAATCCGGCTGTTTGGCTGTTCCGGCTGCTAACGATAAGTAGGGCAAAAGTAAAAATAATAAAAAGACAATAATAGTAATTTTAAATAATTTCATCTGATTTTTATAATTATATTTATATCAATAAATTTTTTAAAAAATTAACCCCCCATAGAACCCGCTCCTAGTAATTGACATTCTTGGGCAATTTCAGCCCAAGTCCCATGCGTTCTGGCAGCACTATGGCTGCCAGAGTCATTAACAATAAACTGATTGCCAGCAGCATCCCATCCTGCTAGTACGATAAAATGTCCATTCCCAGTAAATTTACAAGGGCCATGCACTAAAATTATAACTGGTTTTTTATTAATAACAGAACTTTTAATGGCTTCAAAATTTCTTGGTATTTGGCGATAAGGAAGGCCCTGCCATTTGGCTAAAGCAGCTATACCTTGGAAGCTAATACCCCTTACTCCACATTTACGGTAGCCATTATCAATAGTCCATTGTGCTGCTTGCGCAACAGATACATTTTTACCGTAATATTTTAAGACCATGACAGAAGCGACCAATCCGCAACCCCCACTACTAACAGTTCTAGTGCTAGTACAATCTTTCCCCTCCCATTTAATATTTCTAAAACTCCCTTGATATATTCGTGGCACAGCACTTAGCATTGGTCCTGATCCTATATTATAGGGTGATTCATTTTCAAATTCTCCTTCTAAAATAGGTGGCTCTTCTGATGGAATTTCTTCCATTCCTGGAGTTTGAAGTACCGTAATACCAACAAAAGATAATAAAATATAACTGAATAAGACAATTGCCATGCCGATTAAGCTGTATTTTATACGCTCTTTGGCTTTGGCAATTAGCTGCCTATCCCCACCCGCTATTATCCACAATATTCCGGAGGCAATTATCATTATGATTATAAAAGGAATGATTATATAGAGAGACCCCTTGTAAACATTTTTTATATATTCAGCAATATCTGTTGCTTTAGTATAACTCAATAAAGGCACTTCTAAAGTAATATTTGGATCAGCGGCAGTTTCTGCCGCGAATAAAATAGTTGGTAAAAAAAATAATAATAAAATTATTAAAATTATTTTTCTTTTATACATTGCCATTTTTATAAGAAAGTTCATGATTGCAAATTTTTTAAATAAAATTTATTTATATCTTTTTACGCATTTATAATGCGCTGGAGCATGATTTGGGTCTTTGGTTAAAAACCAAGTAGGAGTAAATGTACCAACTGCATTACCTGGTTGTCTGCCCTCATGTCCGCCATGAACATCATAAAGCGTACTATTGCCTACATAAATTACTACATGGCCCATTTCAATTCCAATGTTGCCACAACCACTCGGGATGCCTAACATATCACCCGGGACTAATGGTTGGCCATTTATAGAAGTATCAGTGAAAGTATTTATTTTTTCACTACTACCGCAATTACAACCAAAAATATTGCCGGTATATGCCGGTGGCGCTTTTAAACCTGCGCAGTTATAGACATAATTAGTAAAGCCAGAACAATCTACACATAATGTTCCTGATGGGCAATAGCTATTATATTTCATATATTGTGATTTTTTTTCACCAAATGGCG
>Ga0315289_10001022_pt1 | contig 43767 bp, 37 predicted proteins | sample YL17G11_40_MG_FD_203452 | JGI IMG/M metagenome (GOLD analysis project Ga0315289, IMG submission 203452) | Sediment microbial communities from Yellowstone Lake, YNP, Wyoming, USA - YL17G11_40 | ecosystem: Environmental > Aquatic > Freshwater > Lake > Sediment | place: USA: Wyoming | collected... | reverse complement strand
TAACGATCAACTATGGCTCCAGCTATTGGACTTACCAGAATCAAAGGTGCAAACCCAAAGAAAGCGACGAGCGAAAATGCTGTGGCTCGGAAGCTCTCCGCCGTCACCTCATATATCCAAATTGCCAACGCAAAACCTGTCATGTTTGTGCCGAGAAGTGATAGCATTTGGCCAATCCAGACAATAGTGAAACCTGTCATGCCTCTCTTGCCAGTCTTAGATGGCAATGCTGTTTCGGTCGATTGACTTCTCATTGCGTAAAACCTTGAACACGTCTCTGAATATTCCTATTAAAAGCTGATGGGACTATCAGAGTCTTGCGCGCGCTAAGTGCAATCCAGCTGCCTATCTTTGCTAGGAATAGACCTGTAGCGCCTAGAATCTGACCGAATGCTGTTCACTTTCTACAAGTTTGACGACAACCACTTGATTTGCAGGACCAACTTCTTTGAAGCCCTCATTGTTTCCGATGTTATTTGAAGAATTGACGTGTGGAAATTGCGTTAGCAAGTCTTTTAAGTGGTTTTCGAACGCCTTTGAAAAATTGAACCCTAATTCACGCGACTTTTCAACCAATTCCTGATCAACATATAGAACAAGATTATGTTTGTTTGACATTTGCGTTTGCACCCGGGCGGATGCGAGGGGAAGTTCGATGTTGTAAGTTTGGTGTTTGCAGCTTCGGTAGAAAAAGTAACACTTCTACGTTAGAAGTGTTTTCTCCAAGATTACGACTGCTAATAGTGTTGCTATCATGAATAGTGAAATGGCGCAGGAGGCTCTGTCTTGGCGTCCTACAGTTCTGTGAAAACGTTTATTAAGTCTTAATACATGCATAAGCACTCGACAAAGAATGAAAAACGAACTAAGAAACGCCTACATCAACGATCAATTGCCTCGCTCTACAACATCTGAGCAGAATAGAGAAGAGAAAATCACACAAATGCCTCATGCAAAATCCTTGAAGGATATTATATCAGGAGAGAGGAAGAAGGAGGCAAGTAAGCCAATCTACCTAGTTCGATATGAGTAGTCTCTTGATTCGTTCAGCAGTTCATTACGGCTAAGCAATAGATAGAAATCAAGACATGCGGTATAAACCAGCATTCAAGTAACGTGCACTTCGTGCACGCGACGAGCCAACCTCTCTCAGGCCTCTTAGTGCGCTATCAGTTTTCACCACGGCAAAGCACGCACAATTCTTATAGAAGTAAGAACAGAGTCTAACGTCTCGAGGAGGATGAATTGTGCCCAAAGGCAAGAAAGAGAAAGCAATAGATCATAAACACCACATGAAATTGCAGAGAGATAAGGAACTAAAAAGGAAAGAGAGACGGAACGTTGAACTCCCTGCAGAATATGATAAACATAAGAAATAGCGCGCGAGAATAGCGCAATAGTCTATCTCTCTTCAGTCTCTCAGTTCGCTCAAGCCTCTTCATGAGGCAACCACCTGACACCATCACCCTTGATTATGTCTGATATTCTGCAGTGCTGCCTCAACATTGTTCAAAAAGTCAAGCAACTTTCCAAATTCTAAGCTAGAGACAAAATGGAGTTTCCAATATTTTAGCGCGCGCGCCTCAAGGAATACTCCGTACTGGTGCTTAGAGAGAATTTCACAACTAGTCTATCTCTCTCAAGCCTCTTAGTTCTCTACGTGCAAAAACCTTATTCATTGTTCTATCTATTCTTGAGTGGTGATTGCATTGAGCATGGGAAGCGCCAAGAAGAAACCGATGACTAAGAAAGAACGAGAAGAGAAAAGGAAAAAACATAAGGAAAAGCGATTAAAGAAATAGTTCCAGTTGTTTCACATTCATTCCTACCGTGCTCTATCGAGCACACGACGACTAATCTGATCTGAAGGTTGGATTTGTGCTTAGCAGAATTTGTAATCGTAGTATTCGTCCGGCATAGGCCTCTTTACAGAAGTACAGACGGAAAGGAGAATACGAGTTGTTTCTAAGTAGTCTACGAATGTCAGGTTTTTCTGTTTTGGATAATATTTGATTCTTGTTCCAATTTTCTTGTGAAGACGCTTCATTATTTGGATTTCAAGCAGTTGTGCTCCTGAACCAAAGATTTTTTCGAGCGCGCTGGCAAACTTTTCAATTTCAACAGGGATATTTTCTCTTGTTGTTCCAAAGCTGTTTTTCAGCTGGAAGTAGATCGATTGTTTTGCTCCTTTCCCCAACGAAGAGAAGGTTTCATCAACTGTTTCTAGCATGATTCTCTGGAAATCCTCAGCTACAAATCCTTGGTCAAGGTGTCTGTGTGGTTTTGCTGCTATCGTGGGTCGGTTATCTTCAAATGCGTACTGATTTGGCGTAGTCAAATTCTTCATGTTTCTTAACCCCATGTGTATTTGCGTTGAACTGTTTTTTTGTTATTCTTGTGTACAGATATATTGTGTCGGATGACTTAATATATGCCTTATTCCGAAAATCGACATATCCACTGTCAACATTCAACCGAAAGAGCAAGAACGTTTAACCCTTTTCCAGCCTGACGACTTCGGCTTTTTCGCTGCTGATTCCACGCCAGATGACCCTGTATCCCAGCGCTTCCAGAACAATCGCCGCGTCTTTAACTCCTACTGCCTCAACTGCTCTGACTGCCTCCGAGAAACATAGTTGCCCATTCTGGTCAATCTGTTGCTCAATTCTGTTACGGACTTGTTCAAGTACGTCGTTTCTGACCAATTCGCTAGGCATTGCCACGTAGCCTCGTGGCTGTTTTTCAGTTAATGCAGCCTTGACAGCTTCGGTTGAGACACCGATTCTGCCGGCAAATTCTTCATAGTTGACAACGGGCTCAGTGAAAACTACTTGAAGGTCTTGGATGAGCCCGGTCTGTTTGGCTTTAACTTCATGAAAAGCTTGTTCCAAATATCGAAGAACAGGAGCTAGCGAAATTTTATCTCGGTAGTAAATGATGTTCAGTCCTGCATGCTGTTCCAGCTTGGCCAGTTTTTCGCAGGCCAAGTCTTCGTTGACGAGCACAAGCATTTCAACGTCAACTTTTTTCAGCTTCTCTATCTTCCTAAGAAGATATTCAACAGTCCAGAACCCAATGATCTCAACGTATATTTTTATGCCTTCTCTCTCGATTGAAAAGTCAGGGATTATCACCTGTTTGCCGGCCAGCACCGGTTCGGGCTCCCTCTTCAAAACCCAGCCGGACGCCAAAGCTTGAAAACTTGTAGCAAAATCCTCTTCAACCGTGCTATCAAACGTCATGGTTGACAGCTTCGGTTTCCTCAACAAAGCAGCGTGCTTCCAGCTTTCCACCGTGAAGCTGCAGATTTCGTTCGTGTATTTCCACAGAATCTTCGCTCGGACAGTCCATCGTTGACTGGCAACTATGACCGGCAAAAGTTTGGCTATGGCTGTCCCGTATCTTCTGGTCAGCTTGAAGAGGCTTGCCGGGCCGTCGACTTTGACCCAGAAGCCTCCGTCTTGATAGGCTTCGTAGATCAGCCCCAACTTCTTTACTGAATAGAAGATCCTTTGCCAGTTGTCTGACGACGTGAACGTGACTTCTGTCGAGTCGAAAAGGAGCGTTTGCGTCAGGCTGAGATTGTACTCTTGAAGCAGTTCAAGCGGGGACAAAGGCTCAAATTCTTCCAGAATAAGCTCCGTGTCCAAGTCACCATAAAGGAATTCCTCAACCGTTTCTGCAGTGACTTTCAGCTCTGTGGCCACAGCTTCTATTATTCGATTTCGCTGTTCGGCCGTGGTGGGCAGACCGAGCCTTGCGGCGGCATGAAAAATCTTCCTTCTCAGGTCTATGCTGTTGATCTTATCGTTGCATTTGAAGCGGCTTCTTCTGTCAAGAAGAAACGATAGGCCCCGCGCGAAACGGTAGTCGTAGCCTTTCTCCTCGATTTCATCAACGAATTCTTTCACGGCGCTTTTCTTCTTGCCCACGTGGCTCTTGTAGGCCTCGATTAGACTGCTGGCAACTTCCAAGTCGTCATTCGACAGCTTAGCATATCGAGGCGAGATTACGCCTTTCCTCTTCCACACCGCAAGTAGCTCGCTTGGAAGCATAATCAGGCTCCTTCGCCGTTTTTCCGACGTCGCCTCTGGCTCATTCGCACTTCCATGGTTTCCTTGGACACGATTTCCACGAGCTTCGCATGTTTGCCCTCTACTTTTCTGAGCAGTCTTCCAAGCCTCTGGATGTACTCTCGCGTGCTTCCTGTCCCGCTGAGCATGAAGCCAAGTGAAGCGTCCGGAACGTCTACGCCCTCGTCAAGAACCTGAGAAGTGACTATGACGCTGTAATTGCCTCTTCTGAAATTCTCTAGGATTTCATGTCGCTCCTCCCTCGGCGTCTGATAGGTCACAGCGGGGATCAGGAAACGCTGGCTGATCTTGTAAACCAGATCATTGTGCAGCGTGAAGATCAGCGTCTTCTCGTCCCTGCGGGCTTCAAGTTGCTTCGCCAGAAGGGCAAGCTTTGCTTCTGAGTTGAGCGCAACCTTGACGGCTCGGTTTCTGGCCAGAAGGGCCTCGCGTGCCCGTCTGTCTCTGCCAGTGGACATTATGAACCTGTGGAAGTCTTCAGGGCTCTTCATGACGATGCCTTTCTCTCTCATGTAATCGCTAAAAATGCCCATGTCCTGATCGTAGGCTTGTTGTTCCTCAGGAGTCAGTTCAACATAGATTTTCTCATGCGTGTACGGCGAAAGGTGATGTCCAGCCAACTCTCGGACTCTTGCCGTGTACACAACGTCTCCAACAACGGGAGGAAGCAGCGAGTGGCGCTGGTCACTTCTTTCGTAAGTTGCGGTTAAACCCATGCGGTAGGGCGCAATGTACATTTCAGCGATTTGAATATAGCCCTGAGAAGCCAGATGGTGGACTTCATCGAAGACCATGAACATGAACTTGTTACCCAACATTTCGGCCTGAAGATAAGCAGAGTCATACGTTGAGATAGTCACCATCCGCACGTTGGCTTTGCCTCCGCCGACGGCTCCAGCATCAACGTTGAGGAAATCGGCAACCCGTTTCTGCCACTGGTCAATCAGATCCAACGTTGGAACGACGACCAAAGTCTGCGTGTTCAAGAGACTCATCGCCTTCAACGCGATGTACGTCTTGCCAGCGGCCGTGGGCAACACTAGGATTCCCCGCATGCCCGCACGCTGCCACTTACCCAACGCTTCTTGCTGATACGGACGCAATTCAACGATGTCCTTCATAGACTCAGAAGCAGGCAGGTTCGGAACCTCATCGTGATACTCAAGTCGGCTTTCTTTCAAGTACGACAGAACGTCGCGATAATGCCAAGCCTTGATCCTGTAACATCCGACCCTAGGGTCCCACTTCCCGTAGGGCGTTCCAACCTCGCCACGCAGCAAAAGTGTGCCCTTGTCGAACCACAAATGAATCATGAGGCAACGATGGACCTACTCTTGGATAAACTTTAAACCTTTTCGCCTCGATCCGAATTCTGTTCTGCGCGAACTGTGCCCACGCTATGCACTAAAATGACCGTTGCGAACAGTGAGAATTATGGCTGTCTCGTTTGAATTGAGAAGCTGGGTGTCGTAAAGGTTCAAGTCACACGCTTCACCTTCTTTCACTTGAAATTCTATGATCGGCAGTGTTCCAGTTCCTTTGACGCCGGGGATCGTGCCCTCCAAAGTACACTCAACGACCAGGTGCTCGTCCGTCGTGTTCAGGTAGGAGTTAAAGACAGTGGTGCCGCCTGATCCGAGGAACCGGCCCCCAAGCAGCATGAATATGCTACGAAAAAGATTATATGTGCGCACGCGTGAAGCGATACAGATCTGTGTGAGGTCTATGCCTGCAGAAGTCTTTGACGTTGACAAGTTTGTGGAGATCAGCGGTCGTGCCGATTCCTGTGCTGTTAAGCGGTTGAAGGGCATCGTGAAGCTGAAGGTTCGGACCGGAAGCAGGCTTTACACTCTGAAAGTTGATCCTGCGAAGGCTCAAGAAGTTATAAGCAGGCTCCAATGTGAAGTCCGTGAAATATGACTCGTTAACAAGAGTTTCGACCTGATGCCGTCCAATCTTGATTCTCAATTGACGCGCTGTCGTCGGCCGATTTCTGCATAGGACCAGCCTAGATTCCAGCATGAATTGGCCGCGTGCCGTTCCGTATCTATGCGTTCTGCCGGGCGTTTCAAGTGTCTGTCATTCGAGGAAGCTGAAACTAAGTGGCAGGACCTGATTCCACTGCGTCAGCGAGGTATTCGAATGAGAACGGCTTCATCTGGATACTTCCTTTCGCGCTTATCACGAAAGCATTGAAGTCTTGAAGCGAGTCACTCCAATCGCGTCTGAAGGCCTGGTAGAACCTAACGTAAGTCACCGTAGTCTTTATGGATCGAAACCATAAGGGCATCCTCACCCATTCCTTGGCCTGTAGTCAGGAAAACCACGTTAGGATGCTCGCTTGCCCACTTCTTACCCTTCTCCCAGAGAGGCTGTACAAGTTCTTTTGATCGGGCGAACGTGAAAACCACAATGTCGAAACCCAGGTGAGCGAGACTGGGAATCACGGTATACCGTCGAACTGCTTCTTTTTCCAGCTTCTTCTTCATGCGCGTGACTGTTGGCTGCGAAACGTCAAGGGCTTTTGCTAGATCCCTGTCGCTACACTTCGAGTGCTTGACGAGTTCGAAAAGCAACTTGGTAAGTTTATCCTGTTTCATGAGTTATCCTTGACGTTGAAAACTTAAGAAACTTTTGCTTAATCGTCCACCGACCCTTTTATGAGTAATTTAAAAGCTTTTACTATGGGACATGCAGTAATGCCATAAAACCTGCTGCCAAGCCGAAGAATATGGGAAAAGGCAATCCTGGAAACACGCCCCTCTTTTCCACCATCCTGAAGGACACTAAGCACCCGATCAGAATGCCCACTAGCGAGGCCAAGCATGATGTGAGTCCGAAGGTGAGGAGCATGTGTCCTGAAAGCATCGAGTAGAACGTCAAATCTCCGAGTCCCATCTGAACATCTTTGAATGAGAAGCTTAAACCTCGAAGTTGGTCGAGGCCGTTTCGAGCTATTTTCCCAACCGCCCCACGGTAGACGGCATAAGCGTCATACACTGCCAACACGATTAGAATCAATATCGTACTCGCCGTGGGGAGAGCGAATCCCAAGAACGTGCCCAAGGCTCCGCCGACGCCGAGAACTGCAAGGCCTGAGAACCTTTTGCCTTTGAAAATTGCGTAGTCAGCCGCCGCTGTTACGAGGATGGACACCGCTAGGACTAGGGCATCCACGTATTGAATCGGAAATTCCGAAAGGGCAGCATAAAGGTAAACCATGGAAAGCATGAAAAGTGCAGCAGTCAATGCGAAACCCGTAATGGCCAATACTAGCCTGTGTCTGTTTCGCTTTAAGAGTACGTATAGCACGGTGGCACCGACACCTGCAAGTAGAGCGAAGTAGAAAGCGTTGGCGAAAGACCCAAGAAAGCCAAGTGTGCTCTCTGAAAAAGGCGTGACTTGGTATTGTCCGAAAGACGACGTTCTTAGAAGGAACGCGCAAAGAATTCCGAACAATAAGCTTGCCAGGATGGGTAGCAGAAGTATCATTCGTTTCGCGGTTTTCCAGTTCAAGGTTGTTACCCTGACGTTGTCCATGTGTCATCGAGCTTTTTCTGGCATTTGCTGCAGAGCAAATTCTGCTTCCTGTCTGTGTCGAAGATAGAGTTGGAGAAATGCATGACACAGTAGGGGTTAGAACAGTGTTCCAAGCCGAAAGTGTGCCCGAGCTCGTGCACCGCTTCCTTTTCGGTTCTTTCCATGAAGAGCTCCACATCCGGCCTTTGTCCATAATATTCCGGCTTAAGCCTATGCAGCGATATTAAGGCTGCTTTTCCCGGGCATTTTGCTTCGCCAAAGACGAAGTTCAGTGAAGGAACAAAAATGTCGACGTCGACTACTCCCAGAATCCGTTTCAGAGTAGCCTGTTTTTCTGCGTATTCCTGAACGCTGTTGAGGATGACGCCTGAGCGGTACTGCTTTCTTCTGCTGACGAAGGCTTCTTCTGGAACGGGTAGAGTTTCGGTGATCGCTATGCATTTTGCTTTTTGGAAGGTTGCAGCCAGGTTCTCTTGTATTCTAGTGGCAACCGTAAGGTCAGCTTCGCCTATGCGCAAGACTCCAATTTTCATTCAGCCCACTAAACCTTGAACGTGTCGCCTGCCTTCGGCGCCTGGGCTTCTAAGCCAAGTTCATCTCTTGTCCATTTTGCAAAGTATTCACAGTTTCTTTCGGCGCCATGGACAACGTAGACCTTCGGCTTCCCGCCAAGCCTCTTGACCGCTTCTTTCAGCTCACTTGCGCCGCAGTGTGACGAGAAATCGAAGTGCTGCACGCGGGCTTTCACTTTCCGCATTTTCCCGTCGATGACACATATGCCCTTCTCGAGCAATTCCTTTCCAGGCGTGCCAGGAATCTGATAACTGACGAGGAAAATGGCGTTGTTTGACCTCTTCCCGATCTTCGAGATGTAGAACATGGCTGGACCGCCCTTGAGCATGCCTGCAGGCGAAATAATCACGCCCGGATCCCTGCTGGCCTTCCTGCGGTCTCTCCAACCCTCGACCCATTCTGTTGAATGCAGAGCGTCGATGACCGCTCTGGGATCTTTCAGAAACTGCGGATAGTTCATGAAGACCCTGCTGACGTCTCTTGCCATTCCGTCAATCGTCACCGTGTATTCAAAATGATGGGCCGCAAGGACGCATGCAAGCTCCTGTGACCGTCCAACTCCGAAGGCTGGAACGAGCACTGTCCCACCTTTTTCCACGATTTCTGTGCAGGCGTCCACGAAGTCCTTTTCCAGCTTCAAGCGTTCAGTATGCTCTTCAGTCGCATACGTACTTTCTATTACAACTGCGTCCAGGTCCCCGTAGTTCATCTTGGCCCCGGGGAGGAGTCTAGTTTCGGTAAGGTTGAAGTCGCCAGTGAACAGTATCCTCTTTCCACAAGTCTCGATGAGCGGCTGCACACTGCCCGGAATATGCCCGGCATTCTTGAATTGAAAAGCAATGTCGCCCACTTTCTGCTCAGTATCAAAATCCACGTGTACACTGTTGTTAGTCATAGTCTTCAGCTCCAAGTACTCGAAGGGTAAGTAATAGCTGGACAAATGTATGAAGTCAGAAATGAGCAGCTGGTTCAACTCAGCCGACACCCTGTTCGTGTAAAGCGGCTTCTTTCCATGAACATAGAAAATCGGGATCGCACCCGAATGGTCCAAGTGACTGTGGCTCAAGATTATGGCGTCAACATCCTTCGGCTGGACATGCATGGGAAATCCTGGCGTATGATCCAGCATGGCCCCATAGTCCAACAAGACCTGTGTCTTCTCGGTTTTCACCGTAATGGCGATTCTCCCGACTTCCCGGGTTCCGCCTAAAAACCCGACTTGCACTTGACTCATTCCATTTCATCTACTGATTCTGTAATCATGCTTTTCGCCATTTTAAAAATCTATTGACTTCTCAACCAGAGAAGCTCTAACATTTCCCTTCCTTATCGCCTCCAAGATTTCGTCAACATCCAAGGAGGCCTGAATCTCCGTGTAAACGTTCCAAGGATCATAATAAAAGTGCGAATCACTGCCCGCGACGCCCGGCAAGCCTCTTTCCCTGGCCAGTTCCTCAGCCTTCTTGTTCTGATGCGGTGATGTTATGCCGTTCAGGGTTTCGATAGCGTCCAGATCAAACTTGGCCGCCAAGTTGCCGAGGCCGAAACCTCGGTACGGGTGAACGGCTATGGCCAAAGCATTTTCTTTCTTCGAATAAGCGATTACGTTTCTGACCGGCCACGGTTCCGGCGGTAGTCGGCTTATGCCCAGCAGTATTACTTCGCCTTCTTCAGCACTTATCTCAACACCCGGAATTATAAGTATGTCCGGGTAAGCTTTAGCAAGTTCAGCCGTTTTGCGATAGCCTTCCAACGTGTTATGATCAGTAATGGCTATGGCATTGATGTTTGGATGCCTATTCAGCTTCTCCACTATGGTCTTGGGAGAGTTTGTCGCATCTGGAGAATAACACGTGTGAAAGTGCAGGTCAGCCCTGATCATGTTCGTTCGACTTTTCTGGCGGGAACATGAAGTGCGCACTGGTTAAAAAACGGTTTTGCTCCAATAAGGCGTTATGAGCCTTCTCTCTGCTTAGATCATAAGGATCAAGGCGTCAGTTTCAGCAGAGGCTCATCATAGTCGTTACGAGCCGTAGCCTACGCTTTTTGAACGCTGATGGTTCTGAAACTGATCTTCTTTGTTCGGCAAGTTCTTCTGCAGCTGTTTAGGATGGTTTTTCCCCAGTTTTTCGGATCGTTGACTAGTATGACTGCCTTGTAACTTGTTCGGTCAACGTAGTCTGCTATTTGGTCAGCAACGTATCGGACTGTTTCGCTGTCTGGTGGAACGACTGTTTCATGCTGTGACAGCGGATAAACTTCGTCAATCTCTATCGGAATGACGCCGAAAGGCGCCGCGTAGAAGCACATGTGAACCTTGCTGACTCCTTGCACTTGCTGTTTGATGGTTTTCGCAATTTGTTTGTATTCGTTTGACTTGTGAAACGGCTTCGTTTCAGTTTGAGGCAGGAGAATGAGGGTTTCGGCGTCCTCGGGTTTTGCGTATCTTTGCATGAGCATTTTTCGGTGGTGAACGATCTCGGGACGCATCAGACTTAAGGAATCGAAGAAGAACAAACCACTGTGCTTTGTGCTGGGATTGTGTTCTTCAATGAATTCCCCATACTTGGACAGTTTCTTCAGGGCTTGCAACAATACCGGATGCGCGTGGGCTCGCGTTTCAACGAGTTCCCACAATCTGCCGTCTTCCACGGCTTGCTTCACGCGTCTCATCTCCGCGCTGCAGACGTAGAGGTTGTGTTCTGCGAGGAAGCTGAGCCTCTGCTGTCTCTCAAACTCCAGCACTTTCTTCGGAGTTGAATGACTGCACTTTGGACAAGCACAGGGAAAATACTCCAGCTCATTCAATCTGTGCGTACCATTCTCGGTCATGTAGCGATATTCTCTTGCGTAAAGCGCGTAGGCTGCAGAGTCAAAAAGGTCGCACCCCAACGCCACTGCAAACGCAAACATGAAAGGGTGTCCCGCTCCGAAAAGATGCAGCGGTCTGTCAGAAGGCAGATTCATCTTCGCCGTCATTATCATGTCTGTAAGCACGTCGAAGCGGTAACGCTCCATGACTTCAGTCGGGCTGCCTAAAGCGTGAATGCTGAAGGGAAGCTTGCCCATCTCTCGGGCAGATCTGGCTACAAGATTCAGGTATCTTCCTCCCTGCACGGGGCCTACCCAGAGAATATCGTCGCGGCTCTTGGTTTTGAAGAGTCGATGGGCGCGTTTCAGCGTTTCTTTCACGGTTCGTGCTGCATGTTTTTCCGTAACTTTCCAGCCTGTCGGAATGTCCAGGATGGTGGCTATGTCCGTGTCTATCTGTTCCTGGTAGCCGATTATCTCTTCAGGGTTCGTCTCAACGTCGCCGTAGACCAAGATTTGATAGGCGCCTGAATCGGTCATTATGGTTCCGTCGAAGTTGAGGAACTTGTGTAACCCCTCTCGTATGGGCTCGTCTTGGAAGCGTTGCTTCAGAATGTACGCGTTCGTGATCAACGCTTCGAAACCAAATTCCTGTCTAATCTGCTTAGGAGGTATAGGCTGAACAGCCGGGTTCACCACTGGAAGAAGCATCGGAGTCTCAATCGTGCCAGTTTTGGTCTTGAGCCTGCCGATTCTTCCCAGCAGGTCTTTCTCTCTTATCTCAAAAGACATCAGTGAACCCGAAACAAGAACGAACGAAGAGGCATATAAGAAAATCCGTCAGGGGACCATTCGTTTCCGACGAGGTTTTTGAACGATCGCAAGCTTTTTACTCAGAAGATCCTAAGCAAAGTGCAGGGTCTGATAATGAAGGATTTTGCCGGACTTGTTAAGGACGAGATGTCAGGCAGTAGCGCGAAGCTTTTCGTGGCTCAGATCTCACGTTTCCACAGGATTCAAGGTTCAACTATGTTTCATGAAGCGGCCGAGTATGTCAAGAGCCAACTGCAAGAGCTGGGATTGAAGGATGCGAAGATTGAGCAGTTTCCAGCGGACGGCAAGAGCAAATACTGGACCCACATAAGCCCGATAGGCTGGGAAGTCAAAAGTGCCGCGCTTTGTCTCTTGGAACCTGAAGAGCAGCAGCTTGCAACGTACGAGGATGTCCCTCAGAGTCTGCACGTCTTCAGTAATGGCACGCCTCCGGAGGGCATCGTTGCTGAGCTTGTGGACGTCGGCACAGGGACCAGACCTGAAGACTACAGAGGAAAAAACGTCAAGAGTAAATTCGTCTTGGCCACGGGTAGGGCCAAGGCCGTTCATGAACAAGCTGTCTACAAGCATGGTGCGGCAGGAGTCATCACGGACACGGTCACGTATGAGATGCCACACGTCCGGGAAAGCCTGGATGTGCCTGACGCTCACGCTTATCAATCGATTTGGCCAACGGCTAAAGAACTTTCTAAGGTCAGGTTCGGCTTCTCACTGAGCAAACGTCAGGGTGACGCTCTTCGTGCTCACCTTAGAAATGGCAAGACCGTGAGGCTCAAGGCCACGGTTGACGCGCGGCTGTTTTCATTCTTTGAAGAAGTTGTGACCGCAACGATAAAGGGAAAGAGTTCTGATGATGAGATTTTCTTGGTCGCTCATCTGTGTCATCCGAAGCCAAGCGCAAACGATAACGCCTCTGGAAGCGGATTGCTTCTTGAGGTCGCAAGAACCATCAAGTCGCTTATCGCCTCGGGGAAGATTGCACAGCCGAACAGGACTATTCGTCTCATGTGGGTGCCTGAAACGCGGGGCACAGTGGCCTACCTGTCAAGCCACCGGGACTGGGCGAAAAGGCTCGTGGCAGGCGTAAACCTGGACATGGTCGGCCAGAATCAGGAGCTTTGCCGGTCTACGCTTAATCTTGATCGGACGCCTGACAGCCTTCCCTCGTACCTGAACGATTTTGTGTTCAGCCTCATTGAACGAACGGTCAGGGAGTTCGACCATCAGACACGGTTTGGCTTAGGCTCCACGTTCCGGTATCGAACAACCGCATTCAGCGGGGGAAGCGATCATGCAGAGTTCACCGAGGCCACTACCCGTGTGCCTTGCGTCATGCTTCTCCAATGGCCAGACTTGTACTATCACACGAGCATGGACACGATAGACAAGGTAAGTGAGGACAGCCTGAAGAGAGTTGGTTGGATAACGACGTTAACTGCACTGACGCTTGCTAACGCCGGGCTCAGAGAAGCCTTCTTCTTCGCAAGTCAAACCGCTTCAAAAGGCATGGCTAGACTCGGCGAAGCAGGCCTTCAAGCAGTCGAAGAGCTGATGAGCATTAGCGGAGATGACAAATTCACGAGTCAGCCAGGCGGCCGAGAGAGAGAAATCGCAAGAACGGTCTCGTTCTACCATAGCAAGATTGAGCATATCGTTAGCCGCGAGACAGAAGCAGTCAGATCCGTCAAAAGGCTGGCTGAAAGTCCGGGGCTCGAAGCTCATCTTAACAATTGCTGTAAGAGCATCATCGACATGGGTAAGCAGGAAACGGCCAGGCTTGAAGAGGCTCTGGGCTTCATCACGGGAAAGTCAAAGATGAAGCTCGAGCTGAATGAGACTAGGGCGGAAAAAGAGTTGAAGAAGCTGGTTCCCACACGACGTTTCAAGGGCTCGCTCAGCAGCGACCTGTTGAGGGAAAAACTCGGCCTAGAAGGTTATGAATGGTATGATCTTGCTTCGGATAGGGACCTCGATTTCGGGAAGAAGATGCTTGAAATCATCAACTTCATCGATGGAAAGCGGAGTGCCTATGACATAGCCGTGGCCGTGTCAGCGGAATACAGTATGACTGATCCTGAGAACGTGCTCAGGTTCCTGAAGGACCTTCAGAGGATCAAGCTAATAGAATACTGCTGAGACTGAGCGCCCCTTTGATCATACTGCCGAGGTCAGACATGCTTATATCTCAAGTAGGATTCTAACTACTCGTCTTTTCAGGAGATCAAGGCCATGGTATGCATGATCGAAACTTACGAAAAACCAGAACTCAATGATCCTGTCTTAATCGAGGGTCTTCCAGGCATCGGGTTCGTGGCCAACATCGCCGTGCTGCATTTGATCCGGGAGTTGAAGGCCGTCCGCTTCGCTGAGGTCCATTCCTCAGCTTTTCAAGACTTGACCGTGACGACGGAAACGGGGAACACGCGTTCCCCATTGAATGAGCTTTACTACGTGAAGAACAAGTCTGGCGGTCGCGATCTGATACTTTGGCACGGCAACACTCAGGCGCTCACCACCTTCGGGCAGTATGAGCTCTGCGGAAGAGTTCTGGATGAGGCTAAAGAAATGGGCTGCCGGTACCTCATAACTCTTGGGGGGTTCAAGACGGATGAGGCGAAGCAGGTTCCGCAGATCTTCAGCGCGGCCACGGATGTGGAAACGTTGAATGAAGCCATGGCTCTGGGAACAAAAATAATGGTTGGCCAGATATTCGGTGTCGCCGGACTGCTGGTCGGGCTCGGTAAGCTGAAGGGCTTCAAAGGATTCGCGCTGCTTGTGGAGACTCCTGGCACGCAACCGGATGAGGGTGCAACACGTGCTGCTCTGACTGTTTTGAGCAAGTTTCTAGGCCTCAGCACCGACTTGTCCAGGCTTGAAGCTGCAACTGGAGAAACCACGAAGATGCTGGAATCCTTCGGCCTGATCAGAAGCTTTAACCAAGAAAAGAAGAAAGAGGAACAGACGTTCCGCTGGTCTATTTAGACCTTGCCTTTGACTTCGCCGATGAACTGCTCGTACACTTTCTGCACACGTTCCGCAGCAGGCCCTGAACCTTCAACGACGCCCTTCTCGGTCAGCTTGACCTTCTCCATGACCCAAATGAACCCCTTGTCCTCGTAAAGCTTGACCATCGTCGGGAACACCTTTTCAAGACGATCGGCCAGAGCCTTCAGGTCGAAAGGTTTCCCAACGCTCAAGATCTGCGCCACGACATTCCCGCTGAGGAAAACTCGATGCAACAATTTTCCCTCTTCGTCCTTCGCATCCGCCAAGCATAGGCTCAAATTGTCTGGGTTAATACCGATAATCGTTCCAGTGAAAGTCTTGCCCATCGTGGTTAAAACGATCACATGCCTGTCCGCTAGTGATGAGACTTCGGTGAAGTATCTTCTCTGTGCAACTGACAACCATGTAGCCTCCATTATACCATACGGAATTGCAACACAACTATTTAAGACCGATGAAGTCAGCTCAGCGGTTGGATTCTGCTTCTTGACTGACTGAAAGAATAGAATTCACGCTGAGAGCTTCGGGCGAGACTTCTGATTGGGCGGCTAGATCTGAAACTCTTCGACATCACCAGACAAGTATGCTAGGTCGAAGGGTTTCATCACTGTACCCGTCTTCAAGCTTATGATGAATGACTGGAAGTCAGACATTATGTCGGAGAAGTTGAAGACGCAGTTTCGCATGAAATCCGCGTATCTAGAGTAGTCCTTATGCAGGGAAACGATTGCGAAGTCTCTTTCCAAGCCTTCGCCGTCTGACACGAAGATGACGTTAGCCTTCTTCATGAACCATTCTCTGGCCGTAGGAAGCCTTGCCTCTATCGTTTTGCCGTCGTAGCTTCGACACTTAGCAAAGGTAAACGAGAGAATCTCGTATCCGATCTTGCTGAATTCGGGCACAACCGTGTAACTTCTGATGTATCGTGCCAGCAATTTTCTGTTTCTGGTGACCGTAGGCTGCGAAGCCTTGATGGCCTTAGCAAGTTCTCTGTCGCTTCTGCGGGAATTCTTGAGCATTTCCTTCATAAGTCGGAGCAACATTTCTTGCTTCATATGATTCGAACAAGAAAGACCCTCGAATGACTTTTAACGTTTTCGGCAATATGTGCTGTTATGGTTTCAGTAGTCTTTTTTCCACGGTCTGTTTCAGCAAAACGATGGTGTCAGCGGCCACGTCCCTTTCGACCACCACGTTTGGGCCTACCCAACTGTTGGCTCCAACCTTGACGCCGGGCATGAGAAGCGAGTTTATCCCTGTCTTTACGTTGTCGCCCAGGATGCATTTTTCCCCTACTATGTTGTCTCGAACGTATGAGAGGTGGCCTATGTGACAATGATCCATAATTATGCTATTTTTTGTTTCGCAGGCATTTCCCATTCTGTCATTTTTTCCGTTGCCCGTGTACGGGCGTATGTTAGATTTGGGTCCAAGCGAACGGGACAAAGAACATTAATCAACGAACTCTGCTGTTTCTTTCGTATTTTATTATTGTCTCTTCTAATCTCTTCCTCTCATCCAGAGAAACAGTGAGCTCATTCTCTCTTGTCACAAGACTTTCATTCTTTTGGAAGACGATTTTGCCTGGTTCGAGGTCTGTCTGTAGGCTAACACCGGCTCCGACTATGCTGTAGGGGCCAATTCTTACGCCAGGTGCAAGACAGGCATTGACCCCCGTTCTGCAGTTGTCTCCTACAATTGCACCCAATTTCTTTCTGCCCGAATCTACATTCTTACCATCTACCTTCAAACCGACGGTTTTCTGATCAAATCGCATGTTTGCAGTTATGGTTCCAGCGCCGAACATGCAGCCGTCGGAGACAATCGAATCTCCCACGAAGTTCATATGAAAATAGCAGTTGTGGCCTACTAGGGAACGCTTAATTTCACTTGAAAATCCCACGACGCAGTTCTTGCCGATAGAAGAGTAGTCTCGAACCAGGCAGTTATTCCCGATAATAGTGTTTGGACCAATATAGGCTGGGCCGTTTATGCAGGTTCCAGGGAGAATTCTGGTTCCTTTTCGAATCCAGACACGTCCTTCAACCCGGGCTCTATCTGAAATGTCCACGCCCTCTTCAATGATCTCTTCTTTGATCATAGCATTCATGAAATACTCGTTTATCACGAACAAATCCCAAGGGTACTTGTAACCTGTGAAGAATCCATCATAGTCTATTGCTCCAACGATGTTTTTGTCTTGGATAAATCTCTGAATGGCTTCTTCGTGTTGCGCGTCAGAGAGGGGGACTTTCTTGTAGTAGTCAAAGATCCTTTTAGTCATTATATAAATGCCAATCACGGCAAGATTGCTCAACTCCTGTCCTTTGGGCGGCTTTTCAACCAGATCTGTGACTCTGTCGTTTTTCCTCCTGATGATGCCGAACTTCCAAGTTTCTTCAACAGGTTTACATGAAAGGATTATTTCCGCTGAATTTTCTTTGAATTTCTTGATCATTCTTCGTATCAACGAATTTTCAAAAACATCGTCAGCATTTACAAGAAGAAAACTATCTTCAACTAAATCCCTTGCAGATTCAAGCGCGTCAGCCATTCCTAGTGCTTCTCGTTGAACGGCGTATTCTATGTTAACTCCTAATGCTCTTCCATCTGCCAAGTAGTCCTTGATTTGCTCTCCTTTATGGCCTATCACGACTAGGAAGTCTCTTAGTCCAGCTTCCTTGATAGTTTCGATAACACGTTGAATAAGTGGCTTCCCCAAGATCTCAAACATGGGTTTTGGCTTGGTTCCTGCCAAGGGAAAGACTCTTCTTCCAGTTCCACCTGCAAGTATAACTGTCTGCAATCATCGTCCCTTCATAGCCTGTTTTAGCTCATTTTCAGCAAACTCGCGGAGTTCCGCAAGTTTCTTTTTTGTTTTTGCCTCGGCGGTAACTCTTATGAGCGGTTCAGTATTAGATGGCCTCAAGAGAACCCAACCTTCTTCATCTATCAGTTTTACTCCGTCTGCCTCTAGTAATTTAAGACCGAGATCTCTGAACTTGGATTTCAACATTTCAATGACGGTGAATTTTAGTTCGTCCGGACACTCGAAGTCATCCTCATAGATTGAGGGATACTTAGGCAGTGAATCGAAAATCTCAGACAGTTTTTCATCAGTTTTTGACAGTATCTCAGCCATCCTTAAGCTTGCAAAGATTGCGTCATCAGCTCCATTGCATTCCGAAAAATAGAAGTGGCTGCTTTTTTCGCCCCCTAGCAAGGCATTTTCAGTAATCATTCGATCCATGATAAATGTGTGACCGACTCTCTCAACTATCGGAGTACCTCCATGTTCTCTTATGAACTCTTCAACAGCCATGGAGCAACTCAGTTCACAGACTATTCTTGCGTTCTTGTTCTTTCGAAGAACATCTTTAGCAAAGATCAGCAAGGCTAAGTCGCCTGGAATTACCCTTCCTTTTTCATCCACAAAAACCGCTCTGTCTCCATCCCCATCATATCCGACGCCAAAATCCGCCTCAGTTTTTATCACTCTCTTCTTCAACTCGACCAAAGTCTCTTCTTTGGGTTCGGGCAAATGGGCTGGGAATCTTCCATCTGGTTTCTCGTTCAAAGCCAAAACATCGCACCCTTGCTGCTTGAAGAGAGAAGTAACGAAGGGTCCGCACACACCGTTAGCTGTGTCCACCACAATCTTAAGTTCTTTATCAATCCTGATATTGATAGCTATGAAATTCATGTAGTCTTGGAAGACTGCATCATACTTTTCAGTTCTGCCACTTTTCCGGCTCAATTTATCCATGCTAATCGTTTTTGCCATCTGCTTTATTTTAGCCATTTCGGGACCGGAAAAGCATCCTCTCTGCTTGAATAACTTGAAACCGTTCCATTCGGGAGGATTATGAGACGCAGTAATCATTATGCCTGCTTTCTGCTTCAAGTGGTCTATTGCGAAGTATAGCATCGGGGTCGAAACGATTCCCACATCGGTAGCCTTACATTTGGAAACCAGTCCGGAAACTAACGAGTTCCTGAGAGTTTCTCCGCTGACTCGAACATCTCTCCCCACGACCACTTCCGCGTCTTCACTCACAAAATCGGCAAAAGCTGCTCCAATAACCCAGGCAGTTTCTTCAGTGAGTTGTTTGCCAAAAATGCCCCTGATGTCGTAAGTCCTAAAGATGTTTTCCAGATTAGATTCTCTTGGATCTGCCAATCTTTGTTCCCTCAGAATGTTTTAGATTATTATTTTAGGGTTACTTAAACTAGACTCTACCTGCTGAACAGCCTTATACCGAATTTCATATACGCAGATTTTCTCATAAATCCTAGGCTCGTTGATCTTTTTTCTGAAATGACCACATGGTGGTCTAGTAATCTATCACAATGATCCAATGTACGGGTGTTACTCACTTGGCTCCGGTATCTAGATTACGTTTTTATGCTGGATGCACTCTAAACTGATAGAGCAACAATGACGCAGTTGCCAAAACTTGAACAAGAAAGCATTCACGAAACACTTCGAATACTAGTTCCGGGGTACTTCGCACTTTTCTTAGTCTTCACGCTATTTCCAGAATTGTTTGACGGTCAAAGAGGAATAGCATTGGCCTTGGTTGGCGGGTTTGGGTTGGGCATAGGCCTTTATGGCATGAACTTACAAGACTTTCTTCCGGTCTTCAAACCAAGGTTCGGAAGAATGCTGCGTTCGTATGAAAAGAAGAAAGTTGAATATATGCTAAGAATCGTTAATGCTTTGGGTTTGGAAGACTCAAAGAAAAAGACTTACGATCTGGGCCAGTCTAATGGATTTATTTCTCAGTTCTGGAACAACTTTTCTTACACTGAGATATCTGAAAATGTAAGAGCTCGACAGAGAATCCACGCCTCATTGTTTTACCTATACGCGAATTGCAGTTTAATAATGATTGCTTTTTTGTCTTTCCTCGTGATTGCTATTTTGAGCCCCAATTTCACAGAATTCGTGAGATATCACACAAATGTGAGCTACGACTCGGCACGAATCTTGATTGCAGTTGTGTTCGCTGCCCTCTTCTGGAGGAAGGCAAGAGATGAATTGAAAGGAAGCATGATGTTTCAAAATGTTGCCATGTACTGGTATCGCGAAAAACTATATGAGAGGTTGACAGGAATCGTTAACCTCCGTGACAAAGTCGAAAAACGGAAGAATGATTGAAATGGGAACAACCACGATACTCTTCGATCTGGGAGATACTTTACATGATCTAACATATTACACAAGTTTTGCTCGACGGATATCAATTGAAAAACTAATCGATCAGGGAGTCCCGATAACAAACACACGTAAGGCTGAGAGACTCTTTGAAGATGTAGTTAGCAGACATTGCGAGCCGCATTCTGACAAACTCTTTCTCGACGATTCTTACTTCAAAAATCTATTCGAGGAATTGGACGTTAAAGTAGGTTCCACCGTGCCCAGAATTGCGCTCATCATTTATCGAGACATCATCAGATCTCTCATAACACCCTCTCCCATGGTTATTCAAACACTTTCAACTTTGAAAGGTAGAGGATACAGACTAGGGCTTGTAACAGACGGTCGTGTAGATACCACATATGAAATACTGCAAAGACTTGGCATAAATGAGTTCTTTGATGCAATAGTTGTCTCAGAAGAAGTTGGGGTGGAGAAGCCAAATCCAAGGATTTTTAAAGAAGCTATGTTTCGTTTACATGCGAACCCATCTGAAATCATGATTGTGGGTGACAACCTGGAACGAGACATTCTGGGAGGAAAAGAGTCTGGCATGATAACTGTCCTTATGAAAAGGCATAGACTGAATAGAGCGGGGAATAGGAAAATCAAGCCTGATTTCAAAATTCAACTACTATCCGAGCTTCTCAACTTACTTGCGAGAAGTGGTGGAAGCATCAGTGACAAGTTCTAGCCAAGCTGCAGATGGACACGATAGATCGATGATCCAAAGTGTCAAATTTGATGACGATTGGTATGTCAGAACGTTGTTCCTTTGATGGCCCAAACAATAGTGTTTTGTCAGTGAAGATTGATTTGATTGAACCGTTTCTTCTGCGCTGCTGACAATCATTTAGCCTGTGAATCAAATCACCGTGTCAAATCAATATCACGTGCGAATAAGGATTGCGCGCGTTAGCTCAATAACATTTAACTTCGCAAAGTTAGGTCCTTTTGTCAACTTCCTGCTTCAACAAGATAACACTTTTGGCCATCACATCCCTTTGGACAACCACGTTTGGGCCGATCTGGCTTCCTTGTCCTACAACGACGCCTGGCATAAAAAGGGCGTCTATTCCTGTTCTAACATTGTCTCCAAGAATGGCTCCAAGTTTGTTTCTGCCGCTGTCCACCAACTCTCCTTCAACAACCATCTTTATAGTTCCAGCATCAAGCCGATAATTAGCAGTGATCGTGCCAGCTCCGAAATCGCAGTTTTCACCGAGTATGCTGTCTCCAACATAGGAGAATTGCCCTATATGAGTGCCATCCATCACAATGCTGTTTTCTATCTCGGAAGCGTTTCCGATCATGACATTCTTGCAAACGCTGGTGAATGGCCGAATGTAGCAATTTGGTCCAATTTCGCTCAACTCGCCTATAAAGGTGGGACCTTCGATGTATGCTCCAGAGCGCACACACGCATTTTCAGCAAGAGCCACTGGACCTATTAAATGGGCACCCTCTTCGATAATCCCCAAAGTTTCGCTTTTCATTCTGGTCAGAACCCAACGGTTTGCATCAAGAACATTCCATGGTCTATCTATACTAAGCCGATCTTCACTAGGAATCTTGACCGCCAGGACTGCGTTGCTATCACTTGTCAGAATTGACAACGCCTCTGGGATCTCCAATCCGTTTTCGGTCGGAGCAATCTTTCTTAGCTTCGCGAAAACTTCTGTTGAGAGCACGTAAATACCTGCGTCAGCAAAGTCTGATAGAGTTACGCCGACATTCGGCTTCTTAACAATATGCTTTACACGTTTCTCATCTTCCAGTTCTACTATCCAGTAGTCATCAGGTTTGTCAACTGGTACGACGGCCATTGTAGCAGCAGCCTTCTCTTTCTGATGCAAGCATATGACTTTCCTGAGAGGATCAGGAGAGAAAAGCATGTCCCCATTGACCAAAACAAAATCCTCTTTCATGATAAGTTCGATGGTGCCAGGAGCATTGCCAATGCCAAACAGTGCCTTCTGTTCAACATACTCAATATTCAAACCGAACTTTTTGCCATCGCCGAAATATTGACGAATTGCATCGGCCATATGATAGACGACGATTACGGCTTCTTCTACTCCTGCGGTTTTCAACGCGTTTAAACAATGTTCGAGTATCGGTTTTCCACCGACTTTTATCAAATGCTTCGGCCTAGCCATCGTGATTGGTTGAAATCTTTCTCCTTCTCCAGCGGCCAAGATCACTGCTTTCATTTGTGCTTCCCTTCGACGCGTCTTCTGATGAGCCTAATGCTCTTATCCATTATCTGTTTTGCCCTCTTCAAGGATTCGCCCTCAACCGTCAGCCTTATCAAAGGCTCAGTTCCTGATGCCCTGACGAGGATCCACCCATCTTCGAGGGTAAGCCTGAAACCGTCAACCTCTGAAAAGTTCTTATGACCTGGAAAAAGGTCCTTTAAGCCTATGGCAACGTTTTTAACGACGTCTTTTTTTGCCTCGTTCCTGCAGGCAATGTTCTTTCTGAGTGTCGAGTAACGTGGCGTTTCTGCGACGAATTCCGAGAGGGTCTTGCCCTCTTCTTCAAGGGCCTTTAAGAGCAGTATTGATGAGAGTATGCCGTCTGGGCAGAGGTGGAACTCCGCGTGTATCCAGGCACCACATGGCTCTCCGCCGAAGCTGGCTTCATGAGCTTTCATGGCTTCTGAAACGTACACGTCGCCGACCCTGGTCCTCACGACTGTTCCACCCTCATTCTCGACCATTCTGTCTATGCACATCGACGCTTCTACATTCGTCACTATTACTCCACCGCCTCTTTTTCGCGTTTCATGCGCCGCGTACGCCGCCAGGGACCGGTCAAAATCTGCAAAGTGTCCCTTCTCGTCTATGAATGCGACCCTGTCGCCGTCACCGTCGAAGGCTACAGCCGCATCTGCACCAAGTTCTCTGACGATTCCAGAGAGGGGCTTGAGAGATTCGGCGTTAGGCTCTGGGCTTCGGGCCGGAAAGAACCCGTCAGGCTGCGCGTTGACGGCCGTCACTTTGCATCCCAGTTCGTCGAGGAGCAGGGGAGCAAGACTGTACGTTGCACCGCATCCGGGGTCAACTATGACGTTCCATTCTCTGCTGAGTCTTGTCTTGTTCTTCACAGTCTCCGCGTAGATGCTGTCCAGGTCAACACTTTCCGATCGGCCTACATTCTGCCATTCAGCAAACAGGAAATTGTTTTTTCCAACGATTTCTTCGATTTTGTCTTGGCTTTTCTCATCATAGGCTAGGCTGTCGTTAGAGAAGATCTTTATGCCATTGTATTCTGGCGGATTATGCGAGGCCGTGATCATCACGCCGGCGTCCGCTTGGAGCTTCTTCGTCAGAAACGCCAAAACAGGAGTCGGCACGATGCCCATGCAGGTCACGCTTGCGCCAGCTGCTAAGAGGCCAGAAACAACAGCCTCCTCGAACATCAAGCCTGAAACTCTCGTGTCCCTGGCAACGAGCACCTTTTTTGCCCTCGCATGCGTGGCCACAGCCAAAGCTACTTGGGCCGCCAAGGTCGGCGTCAACTCTACGTTGGTTAAGCCGCGAACCCCTGAGCTTCCGAACAGTTTAAGCTTCAAGTCTCAAACATCCAGGCTGGGCACTTTGTACAATGTTAAAATGCCGAATGCGTTTAAATAACTTAGCCGAACCGTTTGGGCAGGGCATACTGTTCAGTGCCCAGTATGTGGCCTTCGATGCATGAGGAAAGTCTGTCAGATGTGGTCACGCGGGCTCGTGAACGCACCGAGAAGGGCTAGGCTGCCTCTCTTTTCTTCATCTTTGCGCAGAATTTTGCCAGCTGCTTCAATGTGGCATGTGTTCCTGAAGGGCTTGAAATGTAGCTGGCTGCAACGGCGTTGGCCAACGTCAGTCTGCATTCGTCTGAAAGCTGGTGAGCGTCAGCCAGGATGTTGCCCGCGTTCCAAGCGTCTCCTGCACCAGTAGCTCTCAACACTGGAACGTTGAAGGCTGGGGCAGAGGCCTCACGCGTCCCTGCGAACGTTGCGGAAAAATCGGTCGTGTGCAGGTCGACCCTTGCATGCGCATGTGCCGCTAGGGCCTTCGCAGCCTCCTTTGCCCGTTGGTCAAACGGCAGACCTGTAGTCTCAGCAGGCTTGCCGATGTGTGAAGCGTAGCAGACTGCCTCGTTCTCGTTCAGGCTTAGAATGTCTACGTCTTGCCCGCACAGGACAGACTTTACGAGTTTGGGAATCTCGCGCGCGTTTGGGGTTGGGTCTGCCGTGTCATAGTAAGTCTTGCCCTTTCCGCGTGTCTTTGCATGGTGGAAGATGCCTTCGGCCAGTTCGGTTCCGAAGTGTCTGGTTCCGACCCAGTTGAAGACGCATGTGTAATCGGCGTTTTCGATGGCTTCAAGATCGTCACTGTTCAAGTCCCGCATTCTAAACTGGGCCAGTGACCCGACTTCTCTTAGCATGACGTTGACTTTCTTTCCTTCGGCTTGAAACTCCAACGCGGTGGTGATTGATGCGTTGTCGAACAGTTTGACGTGAGAGAGGTCAACGTTTCGACTCTTCAGATAAAACCTGATCAGCTGCAGGCCAAGCTTGTTCGTGCAGACTATTGGGACAACGTTGACGCCCAGCGCGGCCAAGGCTGAAGCGGTGTTGATGGCGTTGCCGCCTCTCAGTTCCTCTTGCGCTATGTTGTCTATGGCTCCGCCCTTTCTTTTGGCTACTCGTGTAAGGTCTTCATAGAATGCTTTCAATTCGGAGCGGAGGCTTACTAGTCGATCGAGGAAGAAGTCGGGCATGGTGACGACGGTGAGTTCCCTGGGTTTTTTCTGCAGGAAGCTCTCCAGTTCTTCAAGGCGGGCGGTGGCCAATTTGGGTTTCCACTGAGCCTGTATAGGCCAAGGATCAGATAGCTTTTTTCATGAGGCACTATTATGAGTCTAGGCTCAGGCTATTCCAGGGTTGACAACTTGCCGTCCTGGGTCATCCCAGCAGGAGTCTTATGCATATCCAGACGATGTCGCCGAAGAAGAGCGCCGTGACTAGGCCGGCCAGGATGAAAACGAGCATGGGAAGTCCAGGCGTTGCCCAAACGGCGTTCGGGATCTCTCTGCTCCTAACGGCCTCGCCGATTCTTTCAACAATTTCTTTTCTTCCTTCGTCTCTGGGGAGGAGGACCAGCTTTCTTTTCAGCTTGTTTTCCTTGTCCTTCTCCAAGTCTTCCATCGGGTACACGTGCCACTTTTTCTCCAGTTCTTCAACTGGAACCTTATAGCCGGTGAGCATGACCACGATCTTTTTTCCTATGGATTCACGTTTGTGGTCGCCTTGAAAGAGATCTTCGTGCGTTCTTAGTCGCTGAAGCACGTTGTAGAGGAGCAACGCCACGGCGGTTAGGGCGGCGAAAAGCACTGAGTTGGTGAAGACAGTTATTGGGAAGAACTTTTCTGCTATGAGCGAAACTTGATGAGTAATCGGCGGCGGGAGGCTTTCTGGATAGAATGGGAGTGCGAGTGCGAGGCACATGAGGGCTTTGGCGTCGGCGCCTCCGAAGCCGCCGGTGTAGAAGAGTAGTATGGCGAAGCCTGACGTCAACCCGAAGCATATCGCGTAAGGAAGCAGGTCGGGCGCGCCGTAGAGGAAAAGCTCACTTGCAGTCAGCCCAAAGGCAATGGGGCCGAACAGCAGCCAGACCTTGTTGCTTACTTCACGTGTTTTGTAATCGCTCCAAGAAGCGTAGAAAAGAAAGAGTAGGGCAACCGATGATCTTGCCAGGTCGAAAATCACTTGCAAGGCTGACACCGTAGGCGTGTGTTCTGATGTTCTTGTTCTGGATATTTAATGGTTAAGGCACGTCGGAAGAGGAAGCTTTGGAAATCTCTCTCGGAGAGAAAGTAGGTTTCCTCTTTTTCTTAGGAGGTTGGTGCTTGTTCCGGCCAGTCCAGATATTGTCCTGACGTGGATACTACCTTAAAATAGTATGTTGCTCCGATTGTCCAATTATAGTTGACTGTGAGCGGTGCTACTCCACCCGCGGGGCACGCTATCGGCATAGACGCGACGGTCTGGCTCTGCAGGGTTGAAGCCGACGTTCCGACGTACACCTGGATTATTTGGGTGTCAGCGGTTCCAGAGTTTCCTATGTCGATGTTTATTCTGTTCTGTGCAGTTCCGCCGAAGGACACGTTTGCCTTGTACAGTCTTATGCTTGCTTGTTGTCCAAGGTTGTGCGTGTAAGTCATTATCCAAGCGTATGTTACTACGATAGCCGCCACTGCAATGACTATCAACAGTAGAGTGGCAAGTATGGGCGTTATGCCTCTTTTTGATTTCCAATGTTTATGTATCAAACTGCTCGCCCTTTTGTATTAACGGATGACGTAAATGGTTTATTTAACATGTGTGAATTTGAAATCTGCACTCAAGATAACGGATTATCGCTCTAGCTCTCTGTGGACACATTCATAATCGGCGGACGTTCCACTAGCATCCATAATCCAGTTTTGTCACTGTTATTGTATATTGGAGTGGTTCCGTCGAACGTTACGACCGCGCCGTACCAGATGACATTCATCGAATTGTTGAACTTTGCTTGAGCCGCCGTTGTTACCGGCATCAGTCCAATCGCTCTGTTAGAAGCATCCGCACTGAGAGCTCCTGTTTTGTTCCCGGCGATGCTGTCGAAAGTGTAGAGTTTCTGGTTAGAGTCGTCGGTAAACATTATTCCAGCCCCGCGTGTGCCTTGGACGAATTGGCTCCAGTGATGCTGCCAAACCGAGGATGCGTTGTAGTACAGGCCCGTGGCATTCGAAACTATCGGGTACCCGCCTGTGATTCCATTTTCGACTTGGGATTGGCCAGTTAAACCTGTCAGTCTGACAAGCAACAAGTCTGTGATAGCTCTGCTCTTCTGTGTATTTAGAAATATCAGGCTGAGCTGGTACGTGTAATATGTTGCATTCGCCGGTAACGTCAATACGATGTATCCGTAGAAGTCTGGGCAGCCTGATACGCCGCCGCCCCATTCGGGTTCTTGTCGGATAATGTCCCTTACGGTTCCGTTGTAAACCACGTATGCAGGGAAGTCTGACCCGTAACTGCTCCATTGTTGGTTGACCCGCATGAAGTCAGTCGTGACGGATGAGCCTCCGACGGTCGATTTGAAAGTGAACGAACCAGGGTTGATGAGCTGAAGCTTCAATAAGCCATTTGACAGCGTGTTTGCAGTGGGGCTATCATTGAAATACCTGTTCGTGTACGCGTAGGGTATTTGAGTTGCAACGTCGCTTCCGTTCCACCAAACTGTCACTTCTGTGAGTCTTGGGTTTGCCAAGAAGACCAGCATGTTTCTGTCGCTGAAGACGCTTGCGTTGCTCGTCAAGCCCAATGGAATCGTGTATCCCGAGGCCCAGTCTTCTACTTGAAACGGCACCTCAACGTTTACGCCACCAGAGGTCTGATTCACGTGTATAGCCTTTATCGGTATAGGCGGAAACGGTTTTGCCTGCGTCGTCATCTGGAGGTTTTGGCCTAGCCATCGCATCGTCCCATCCTGCAGCAACTCCACAGTAAACGTAGCATCCTGCGCAAGTGCGGTAGCGTTCCATCCTGTGAAGTTTAAATCATATACGAGACGGCTGAATGATGAAGCCACGACGATTAGGCCTCGCGGGTCTTCTACTTGAACGAGGAAGGAATACGGGTCAACTCCAGGCGGAGTATCCATGACATATGTGCCGTTTGCGTAGGAGAGTGGTTCGTTTGTGGGAGCAATTTTCAGCCATGTGGAGTTTGAGGATGAGTAGCGGTAGAACTTGAAGTTTTGTGTTCCAAGGTTCACGAGCGGTTCATTGTCGCTTTGGGTTACGTCCAGACGTGCTTGATTAGTTCCACCGTTTGTGGCGTTCACGCTTAGTTTGCATGAGGTCTGGTAGGTTACGCCTGAGATTCCGAGACCTGTCAGGTTGTAGTTGACGGTCAGATTTCCCATGCTGAAGCTTGAATTTGTGTACCAATACGTGTAGAGTTGCGAACTGTTTACGTTGAGCGAGGTTCCCCATTCAGGGTTCATCGATGCTATGTTTAGAAGTCCCGATTGAAGATAATTCATTGCCAGCGTCTTTGCGTATGATTGGTTTCCAGTAACCTGCAAGATGGAACCATAATAACCCACGGTGAACCCTAATACTTGTTTTACAGCCAAGTTTGTTTCGTCTATCGCGGTCAGAATCGATGGTTGATTCTGGACTTGATTATCGCGTATCGTGGAGTAAGTAATTATGACGGTTGCTATCAGAATGACTGCGACAAGCAAGGCTGCAATGATTGAGAACTGTCCTTTTTTGTTCATGCTATACCCCTCCCACTTGGCCAAGCTGCAAGACCACGAGCCTTGAAGTGCCTGCAACGGCGTATTCAGAACGGAAAAGCCTCGGCTTGTAGTCGCCCAGAAGCCCAAGCGCCGTGAGCCTAATGTCGGGGCCTCTTGTCAAGCCCAAGGCTAGGAAACCACCGTATCCGTCGATATGTCGATAAACTGCTCCTGCGTTCCAGCTGTCCACCTTCGAAAAAACATACGATGTCACATTCAGATGGTATCGCCCCACTATTGAATCCGGCAAAGCCCTCGTGGCTGTTTGAGTGGGTGACGGATAAATGCCATAATAGTTGCAGTAATAAAGCGCGTCTGATGAAAGAGGCACGGTTGCCAATTTGGGATCAATGCCCGGGTCTGCAGTTATCCATCCGCCATTGTAGCTGTACGTCTCATTGTCTAGGCCTTCTAGAAAAGAGTTCAGTCCACCCGCTCCAACAGGCTTCATTCCGAATATTCCCCAACCGTTCTGATCATTGGGGCCAATAAATAGGCCTGTGTTGCACACGTAGTACAGTGGGTAGCCTACTATGCTTACCCATGTCCAATTGTATTTGTTCACTCGTTTGCCAAGCTGAAAACAGTATTGGGCATACGAATCCCCGGGATACTGAGTCGCGTAGCTTTGGGGTATTGGCACGGCTTCGCCTACCGTGTTTATGATCACCGCGCTTTGAAGGGTCTCGTTCTGCAGGGCCGTGCCATTTAGTATCTGTCCAAACTGTGTCGTGTTTTGCACGACTACCGTGACTTCGAAATATGGTGAGAGTAAGTCGTATAAGTCTCCGGCTAATTGTGCCGCTGAGTATCCTGTGATCCACCAGCCGTTAGAGTCGCTGCAGTTCAGTATGTATAATGTTCCGCCTCCGCCATGTTCTCCGATTTTTTCAGGAGTAACGTTGAACGTGACGTTTGATGACGCAACTAGGTATGTGGAAACGTCTGAGCCTACGCCTAGACTCTGCGCGTTGGACACTGTTTGCATCACGTTATACAGCTGCGTTGTTCCAGGCGATATACTGTAAACCGTAAGGTTGTAAACGATGTTCGGAGGAAGGGATGCAGAGAGCGCGGTTTGAAGTTGACCCCATGCTCGATCATTAGGCGTCTTAAACACTGTCTCACTAAGACCATGGTCCGAGTCCAGCATTTCCAACGTCGTCAAAGCTAATCTTCGCAGGTTTATCGGTGAAACTCTTCGTGGTTGAGGTAGAACGGCGTATATGGAAGCTATTATTGAGGCTCCAGTGATGATGATGATTACGAGTAAGACTTCTATTGTCCGCATCATTCTAGCTCACCACCTGATAGCCTGTTAGACTCCATAGTGCAAGTTTAGCCTGATAGGAGACGCCGTTCACGGTGACTTGGCGCATGTCTGTTGCAACCCACTCTCTTGTTAGTGAGTTGTCACCGAAGACTACTGGAAAGGACAAGGAGCTTATTCCCCATGGCATCAAGATTATGCCGGAATTCGCCTGGTCCTTCTCGTACGTTATGGCTACAACGCCAGGGATGCCTGTATTGTTTGTAGGGATTGCGATATTACCGTATGTGCCTGGGCTGATGTTTCCGGAGGCGTTGTCGAGTGGCATTTCGCGCAAGGAAAGGTCCTCGGTCAGCAGAACGAGTGTTGCGTTATATCTTATTGCGGCTGGGTTGGTTGTGCCGTAAACGTCCGAGCTGTGGGCAAGAAGCACGCTGCCGTTGTCAAAATCGGCAATGAGCGGTATTACGTAATTGTCTTCGTACAAAACGTGCGTATAATATCCAGATCCGACTAGTCCGCTTAGGCGGGCATAGACAATTATGGCGAATGACGTTTTTGTTCCATCGAAGCCTGGAAAACCTAGGAATGCTTGGCCCTCATTATTCGTCGAGGCGGCGCCGCTGTTTATGTTGTATGATGGGTATTGGGCCTGACCTGTAACGTTGATAAGACAGTAACTCACGTTGGCGTCAGCAACGGGGTAACCGTTGCCCGTCACGGTGACGGTCAGGCTCAGTGGATTGAGTTGATTTTCATTTACGCTAACTGTTATTGTCGGAGTTATTGTGAGGCTGAACCCGTAGGTTCCGTTTATGCCGAGCAATCCTGCGACGGTCGAGTAGTTGATGACCTCGTTGAAGGGCACAAGGAGTGATGTTCTCGGTCCTATAGTGTTGTTGCTATAGTTCATATTCGTCTTTGAATAGTGTATCGGGTTTCCTGGGGAGTAGTCTAATCGCATGAGGGAAAATGGGCTGAGTTCGTACTGTGTGAATTCTGGGTCTTGCAGGCCGAAACTGGTGGGAGTAGAATCGGATCTTCCCCAGAACGTGGTATTCGGTGAGTCGAGCGGACTGCCAGGGTTGAGAAGCAAATTGTCAAGCAGGTCACTGCATTTATCTGCAAGAGATCTATGCTGTTGATACAGAATTGCTGTCTGGATGGTCTGGTTGAAGAGAGCTATGAAAACCAGTATTGCTCCTAGCAAGACTATTAGGGAAATCAGATGATCAATAGTTACCCCGCCCATTTTTTGGTTCTCCTACTCTCCGAATTTTAGTGATATGGTTCCGTTTGGAAATTTCTGGGCCCCGACGCATGCATGCGTGGAATTGCTCATGAACATGGATTGTTGCCACTGGACATTGGCTCCGAGGACAACTGTGGTCGTCGCTGCATCTGGGGTTCCAGCCAGTCTCACTGTTAGTTCTAGGATTGTGCTTGAATTCAGCCCTGGATTCGAACCCGTCAGCAGCGTTGCGTTTCCTACGTAGTAAGTGTTCTCGATGAATGGTGGGAGTCCTGGAGAGTACGTCACCGTTCCTGAAGGCATTGTTTCGTGGTTCAGCGAGAAATACAATTGTTGTATCGTGCTTGCGAGGTGGCTTGTGACATCCTGAAGGGCAAGTGTCCTTCGCGAGTCTACCCAGTAGTTCATCAGCCAGCCTGCTACTATGGGAAACAGGAAAATCTGCAGTATCATCATAGGAATCATGATCATGTATTCAATCGTCACATGCGGCATTCATGTTCCTCCCATCACTAGCTGTAGAGTCCTAGCGAAACAAAGACTATGCCCGTGTAAAACTCTAGAACAGAGCCAGTTGGTACGGCTACTTCTTCGTTAGTACTGTTAAAATTGAAAAAGCTTGAGTTGAAGCCCAAGCCCGATTTTGGAAAGTCGAGGCTTATTTTAATCTTGTCGATATTCTGCACTGTTGTGACATTGACGCTGGTTGACACGAGCGTTACTGATTGTGAACGGTAGAGGTTGTTTCCTGGCTGCAGGATTGGTAAATAGCAGTTGTAGTAGCTAGTTGTTGTCGTGCCCGTTGATATTGTCGAATTCAGCATCCTGATTGACGGTGCGACAACCACTCTTATGTAATTGCCATCATTCATGGGGACTCTTTCGATTACAAATACGTGGGCTACAGGCGCAGTAGTGCCCTGCAGCAAGAAAGAACTGCGTGAAGATGGAAGTATGTTTTCAACATAATTGTTGGCAATGTTGTATCTGGTAGTGGGCATATTAAACATGAGAACGCCAACTGTGCTGAAGTTGGCTATCCAAGTATTTGTGTGATTTACGTAGACAGCATAGTTCAGTGCCACCGACTGGAAGCTGAGTTGGCCAAACTGGCTTGCGTAACGGATTGTCTGTGTTCGTCCAATGGTCCAGGCTACGTCGTCTATTTGAAGGGCGGCGGTCTGCATGAACTGTTTCATCGCGCTGAACTCGTTTTCTGCCATTCGTGAGTTCAAATAGTTGTTTGCGAAGACCATTGTTACTAGGAGCATCACTATTATTGCGGCCGTCATTATAGTTGAGGAAATCGCTGGGCTGATTGCTCTCTTGTCGCGGCCCATTCTCCTGAGGAGAGTCCAATCTCTCGTGGTTGGTCCTCCTATTTGCTCGGCGTGCTAACGCTCGGCATGAAACCTTGTAGGAGGATGGGTACTAGTTGCGCTGCTATGATTGAGATTACGACTAGAATTGCTGCATGTTTGAACCCGGCTGCTATCGATTCTTCGCTTATTTTGCCGGCCACTATGCCTATGAGGTAGCTGGAGAAAATGCATGATGTTGTAAATATCGATCTTATGTAGCTCAAGTCTTGTGGTGCGGCGGTGGCTACTCCGATGGTGCCTGAGGTGAAACCTAGCATCATCGTTGTTGTCGCTACAAGGAGAATAGCGCAAAAGTAGGGCATCATTATGTATGGACGGGTGTCGGATTTCTTTTGTTTTTCAACCTCTTGGGTCAAGTTGTTGAATCTTGCCAGCGATTCTATCATTGCGATAGTGCCGCCGCCTACATCCACGGTTTCAACGAGAAGGAACATGATGATTTGGCCCATCCAACTTCTTGTCCTGTTTATGAAGTCCATCATCACTTTTTTCAGCGGGATTCCCCATGAAATCTCTGAACTTATTTTCCGCAGTTCTTTGGTGAATAGGCCGTATTCGCGGTGTGAAAGGCTTTCAATGCACTTTTCAGGAGATAGACCCGTCTTTCTGACCTCTGTCAAGTCTCTCAGAAAACTGTTTATGCCCTGCTCAATGCTTGTTCTCTGGCTTGAAAGTCTAATGTGCACGACTGCTGCAGGGGCTGTGCCAACGCACAAGGCTATCGAAAGGGCGATGGGGAGTTCGCTCAGTATTCCGAAGTGCCCAAAGAGGACAAGAAAAGCAAGCAGCATCATTCCAATCACCATTGAAACAGCGTAGACCTTGTATGGGCGCATTTCCACGAGTGGCGTTTTGGGTTGCATGCTGTGTGCCAGGTAGATGAACATCATTGAAAGCATCGGGCTCAAGACGAACGTGTAGAGAATTATGCTGGAGGTGGATCCGCCGCCTCCGACTCCCCCTCCTATGTTTTCCACGCTGAACATGATGTAGAAGCACAGAGACATCATTACGTTTACTATTATGAAAGTCTCAAGAAGCATTCCAAGCCTTTCGGCAGCGGCTTGAACTCGCATTGCTCTTGCCTTGAAGATGTCTTCAGCTTTTCTTTCGAGGAAATGTCCGATGTCCCCGCCGATGATGACGGTCGAAGCGTATCCAGACAGAAAGTCCTTGAAGATGTCCAAGGGGTTCTTCTTAGCTGCACGTTCGATTGCACTCAACGGGTCTATCCCGAAAATCTCGACATCTTTTATTATCTCTCTCGCTTCACCGTTCATCGCTGGCATCAATTTGACGTCTGCCAATCGTTTGAAGCTCGTGTAAGGAGCTATCCCTCCAGAGGCCATGACGCTGATGTAAGCGGTTGCGAAAGGCATCTCTCTTTCTAGGTTGCTTGCCCTGTCGCTGGATTTGGACATGGGCACCACCAGGAACCCTGCCATCACGTATAACGGAAGAGGTATCAAGGCCAATATTGGGATAAACCCGTAGAAATAGACAACTGCCATCGATATTACAGACACGGGAAGCGTCAACAACGCAACGAAGAACATCAGCGAAACGTAAGTTTCAGGATAGATTTTGATCTTAGCCTTTTCTAAGTTGTCCTTGAACTGGAATACGGTGCCCAGGAAGGAAGGAGCCAGCTTCCCGAAGAACCGGTAGGACCACGCTTCAACGGTCTCTAGAAACGGCAACTGGCGTAACCTCCTCGCCTGCCATAATCTTCTCGTAGATTACCTTTGGCCTGGCGTAGTACTCGGCAATTATCACGGCGACGTCCTTGTAGCTTCTTATGTTTTGCTCTCGCATCCAATGCAAGACATTTCTGCGTTTATCCAATTCTTCGAGCAGATCCTTCTTGTTAGTGCCTAAACGTTCAGAGATAGACTGTAGCAGTACGCTTTGGTCAAAACTCGGCAAATACTGGTCCTTGACCGGTTGCCACTTGAAAATGCCCTTGTAGTTTTCATAATCTGCAATTTCGCTGACGTTCATCACACGCCTGAAAGCTTTTTTCTCTGCGCCTTTGACTAGGTGAACTCTCTGAATGGAAAGTATAACGTTCATTAAGGGAATGTAGGCCGGCGATATCTCCATGGGCTTCTGCGTGAGACGTTTGATAGCTGAGTCCAAGTTCTCAGCGTGCATCGTGCACATTCCTCCGTGGCCCGTGGCTAACGCCTGAAAGAGCACGTATGCTTCTTGGCCTCTTACCTCGCCCACGATCAGTATGTCAGGCCGATGTCTCATGGATGTTTTCACGAGATCGAAGAGTGCCACTTCACCCATGGTGCTTCCGCCTAAGCCGTAGCTCTGTCTGGCTATTAGTGAGACCCAGTTTTCATGCGACAGGTTGAGTTCTGCTGTCTCTTCTATAGTGATTATTTTGCTTCCAGGTCTGATGAGGCAGGCTAGAGCGTTGAGGGCAGTTGTTTTTCCTGCTGCTGTTCCGCCTAGGACCATTATTGAGGCTCTGTTTTCCAGGCTTACCCAGAAGTAGGCCGCCATCTCCTCTGAGAATGTGCCTATGTTTATCAGGTCTATGATCGAGTAGGGGTCTTCTCTGAATTTCCTGATCGTGAAGGCTGTTCCAAAAGGCGTGATCTCTCGTCTATATAATACTGCTAGTCTGTGTTTTCCGGGCAGCGAAGCATCGACGATGGGGAAGGCGGAGCTGACGTGTTTTCCTGCCATGTGGACGAGTTTTACTACTATGTTGTCAAGTTCTTCGTCGCTTTCGAACTGGATGTTGGTTTCAATGCTTTCGTAGTTTCTGTGCCACACGTAGACTGACTTGTTGACTCCGTCGCATGATATGTCTTCGATGTTTGGGTCTCGCATTAGTGGGTCGATTCGACTGAAGCCTACGAGGTCTCTTTCAGCGTGATAGAGAATCTTGTACCATGAGACGTCTGGCAGCCAACCTAGGCTTATGCGGTACTTGTTGACGATTTTCTTGGCTTCATCTGCGAAGAATCTTCTAGGATCATGGATCTCCTCTTTCGGTGATTCGATCTCGGCCAAGAGTATATCCAAGATGCGATTGTAGACTCCTCTTTCAAGGGAGTCGAGTTGCAGCTCGTCCAGGACGTATTTGTGCTCTCCAGTTTTCGGGTTTTGGGCTATTGCAACGTGGGCAAATGGTTCGTAAAGTGGGTATTTCTCGATGATCTTGAAACCTCTGGGCACTGATTTCGGCTGTGGTGTTTGAGCGGCTGTTTCTTTGCGTTTTCGGGTGTGGAATCGAATCGTTACTTTCCTCAGCTTTGCGAGTGCTTGTCTTGGCTGTAGTTTTTTCATTGTCTTTCTCTCATGCCTTTATTATTATCAGGTCGATTCTATTAAATATTACGTCTCACGATACACGTTTCCTGCTACTCTTCTTCTTCCTTGTACGAGATCGATAGCACCTTCAGTTTGATCAGGACCACGACAATGACCACTATGATGATGGGTATGATTATCAGCAGCAATGTTGTCAAAGGCAGGCCACCCACGGTCTGAATCACCTCGGGGGTCACGTTTATCATTGTCTGATTCATCGAGCTCACAAACCCATTCTTCATCACAGTAGCTGTAATCACTGCAGACAACTGTGACTTTGTTCTAGGGGCGTTGAAGAGGAAAGCGCAGTGTCCGCTTGAATCTGTCATCGCAGTCTTGGCGGCAAAGTTTCCATAATTGGACGATATCGTGACCGAAGCGTTAGCGACGTATGTTGAGTTGCTGGTTACAAAGATGTCTATGACGGTTGATTCTCCCGAAGCGACGGTCAGCGAACTTGGCTTAACCTGAACCGTAAGATTTCCAGGGTTAACCATTAGGAGTGAAACATTTTGTCCATCCGCGTACGCAGATTTTTGGGCTAAAGCTGAAATGGTAACATTGGTTGAGGCATTAACCAATGGAGCTGTAAACAGAAAAGTAACGTCCCCGTTTCGGTCGGTCAGTCCCGTTGTCGCAGAGAAGTTTCCGCCGTTTTCTGACGCGATAGTGACGTTTACGTCTGACACCTGGTTCAGGTCAGATGAGGATGTAACATGAACTGTCACGTTTGTATCTACCCCAGAAGTCAGTAAGCTGGGTTGTGCGGCGATCTGCAGGATCAAGATTTTCGGAACAACAGTTATCATTACGTAACTTTCTGCGTCTACGTACCCGTTCGTGTGTGCATCGATGGTGATGTTAGCTGTGACGGCGTCATGAATCGTGATTTGCGGCGCGATGAAGACAAAGACAGCGTATCCGTTCGAATCAGTGGTCTCTTCGGATGATGAGAAATTGCCTCCGATGCTCGATGATACGGTGACTGTCGCGTTTGAAACTGGGTTTGAATTCCAGGTCACGTCGACCATTATTGTTGACGTTGATTCAGAGATTATTACTGATGGGTTAGCAGTTGTTTGAACGTAGAGAGGTGGAAGAACCTTCAAATACGTGTAGTCGGAGCCGTCGGCGTATCCGTTCAAGGATGCTGATGCAATGATTCTTATGTCGGTTACTCGTGTGACGTTGGGCGCCGTAAAAACGGTTGTGAAGTAGCCAGGAGAGTTTGGCAAGGGAGAAATTGGCGTGAAACTTCCGCCTCCTACTGATAGTGGCGTTACGTTTGCATTGTCAGCCGGTCCTGCTCCAGTTGACACGTAGATCGTGATTGAAACGTTCTCATCGAAGTTGGTAGTATATATGCTTGGGGTGACTGCCACGTTCAAGGCCATCAGATTCTGTTGGACGGTGATGCTTGCTGTTGCAATGTTTTGGCTTGCGACGTTGAAATCGTCTTTCACTCGTAAGCTTGATGTGTATGTTCCAGGGGCGGTGTAGCTGTGACTGAAAAGTGACGTAGTAATCCATCCTGTGGTGGTTCCGTCCCCGAAATCGAAGTAGTACTGGTCAACTTGGCCGTCGTCGTATGAGCCTGTGCCTATGAAAGTCACGTTTTGATTTGGTCCGATCAGAGTTTTGTCTGTTTGGAGAACTGCGATGGGAGCAGAGTTGCTGTATTGGTATTCGAATGGGCGTGTGAGGAAGAATATGAAATTGAGGTTTGTCCCGTTGCCGCCCACTGGGTTTCCTTTTCCGTCAGGATTCAAATAGTCGTGTTCTGGTCCGCTTTTGTCTCCCCAGTAGTCGTATTGGGCGTTAACCTCCGCGTCTCCTGAGACGTCCATACCCATTGTGTTGTCGTAAATGTCGTTGAAATGTGCTTGATGGATGCTTCCACTTTTGTAGATTATCCCCACATTGTTGTTCAAGATGTAGTTGTTTGCTATGTTCGTGCTCGCGTTTGTTGACACTTGCAATCCGTAGTTGTTGCCTGAAAAGGTGTTTTCTGCGATCAGAGTATTACTGATGGGGTCGGCTTCGAGTGATATGCCACTGTGCGTGTTGTTGAAGAACAAGTTTTGTTGTATGTTTGCGTTAGGATTGAGGTTTCCAGCCAGCATTATGCCGTCAGCGTTCAGGGTGAAGTTGTTGTTGCGGATCAGAGCTTGGTTGTTTCCTTCGATGTAGATGCCGCTTTCGGTGTTGTTTTCGAAGATGTTATTGTCTACACTTGCAGTTCCATTTGCTACTGCAATGCCGTTTTCAGAGTTAGATTTGACATCGCTATCTTTTATCGTTAGGCTTCCAGTCTCCATCATGATCCCATTCGTTGCGTATTCGATTGTGCAGTTACTCAGCGAAGCGAATGAATTTGTGTCGCTGAGCAGGATGGTGCCCCAGTCTCCTGGCGCCGGGTTAAGTGCGTTCGAAGTGAATTTGACATTTGCCGCTCCGGCGCTTGATGCGATGAGCGCGCCTTCTACGATTATTGAGAAGTTCCCTCCAAACCTAACTTCGACTGCGGGCTCTATTGTCAGAGTCGCGCCAGGATAGATCACGACGTCGCCGGAAATGACGAACGGACTATCAACTAACGTCCAAACAGTGTCTTTAACAATTGGGCCCCAAGCGTATGTTGCCCTCACTTGTTGAATTTGTATCCTGAAAGGAAGACACAAACTGGCTAAGGCTAAGATTAGAAGAAAGACTAATGACCTTGATGACTTGTTCATGACGACGCGTCCTTATGATGTCTGATCAAGCCAAATGTGTGCCATATTTCAGTTTAAACGTTATGAATTCAGGATTAAACTTCATCATCCACGATGCTGTATGCCTCCAAGAATCAAGTTTCTCAGGCAAGGAATTTAACGAGGCGGAATACTATGCCTAAATTGAAGTTTGCGAGGAAGAAGGTTTGAAGAGCTTCACGGCTATCGCTCTGGAGAATTTCCCTTTGATAAGAGATGGGGACGATTTGGCGAAGACAATCGTTGATGTCGCCTTGAAGAACGATGTAAGCTTCGAGGAAGGAGACGTGATAGTTGTAGCGCAGAAGGTCTTCTCCAAGGCTGAAGGAAGAGTGGTGAAGCTTGGCGACGTGACTCCTTCGAGAGAAGCGAAAGAACTTGCTAAAGTGATCGGAAAAAGTTCAGAGTTTGTTGAGCTTGTTCTTGGAGAAACGAAGAGGGTTGTGAAGGCTTCTCATGATATCCTGCTGGTTGAAGATAAACGCGGGCTAATTTGCATAAACGCGGGCATCGACAAATCAAACGTGCAGGGCAGAGATAACTTTGCGCTTCTGCCTGAAAACCCTGATGAGTCAGCTGAGAAATGCCGGTTGACAATCAAAGAATTAACTGGCAAGAGCGTCGCAGTGATTATTTCTGACACTTACAGTCGCCCCTTCAGGCGGGCTCAAGTGAACTTCGCCATCGGCTTCGCAGGAATCGGGCCATTCAGAGATTACAGGGGAAAAAAAGACCTGTTTGGACAAATCCTCAAAGTCAAGAACATAGCGGTCGTGGATGAGCTGGCAGCCTCAGCCGAGCTTCTAATGGGTCAGGGAAAAGAGGCAAGGCCAGTGGTCATTTTCAGAGGCTTAGCTGATGCTATAAGCAGAAGCGAAAAGGCTGACATGAAGGCGCTTTACATATCTGCGAACGAAGATCTTTTCAAAGACACGCTTTGATCCCGCGAATGTAGAAATGGGTTAAGCCGCTGTTTGCCCAATTGTTTGTGTATTGTTATTTTCTCACGAAAAAAGAAACGCGCTATGTGCATTTGTCGATGGCCATTTGTCCCGGACTTAGATATACGCGTACACGCAGACGCGTATGGTGATAGTGGCTAATAAGACCAAGCGTCAAATCTGATAAACAAAATTCAAGTGGGATATCGGGGAACAAAAGAAAGCATGTTCGAAACCATGAAGAAAACAGGCGTGGCTGAACTGCGAGATCACGGGGCGATCAACAGCATAGCGAGCGCGTTTTCTGATCGCTCCCGAAGGTTGAGCGTCCGTTCCGAGTGACAATTGAGAATGTTTTCCCATCGTCATTGGCGCGCGGTTTAGTATGCATAAATGCGGGAATAGACAAGTCAAATGTGTAAGGGAGAGGCAGGTTCGCACTTTTGCCTGAGAATCCAGATAAGTCGGCGGAAGCATGCCGCAAGGGAATTAGGCAGTTGACTGGGAAGAACGCGCGCGAGTTATAGGTTGAACGTGAATTCTATTATTTGGGAAAGCTCCTTGCATTCAATGTAAACACTAGCCTGATAGGAGCTCCTGTTCCAACCACCGCATGTCAACTGAAACGATCCGATTGGAACCTCGAATGATACAACATTCTGGATACCCTTTTGGAGCTCTGGCAAAAACTGCGTTGATGCCACGGGAGCAGGACCCCAGAAAAAGAGACGCAAATTGATATCGGGTGCCGTCGCGGTTCCGTTATTGGTGAGATTGAACTGTGTATCGAACTGACCTACAGTGAAGTCCCCTATGTCAAATGAAGGTTTTCCAGACACACTCGTATTCATTGATGTATAAACATTGTACAAAGGTTGACTAATGGCGACGGCGAGAGCAATAGCGCTCAGAATGATAGCTACAACAGCAAGCTTCATTCGTCAAATCACGACTCTCAGTTACCCGTGGATCAGGCTATGAGTTTTCTGCATGATTCAAACAACGGCGCTATACATTGCATGGCGCGTTCTATTTCAAAACAGTCTTTCGCGCAAGAAAAAAAGGAATAAGACCTTATTCGATTTGCTTAGCGCGCGCTTTACTGATAGTGCCGTTTGACCTGAGGGAATCCCAGTCCGGTTTTGCCCTGATATGACCTTCAAGAATGACAAGAAACAGCGCCAGCATTACAGCTGAAGGAAACATCAGTATTCATTTGAATCATTATGCTATATAAAACGCTACGAATGGAATATTCTGCCCAAAATCGTTTGTCCCGGTTTTGCCGAACAAGAGTATGAAAACTGGAACGACTGTCGGTAACGCACTCGAGGCAAAACTGGGAGAACTTGGACCGAAATACACCATGGTGGATTTTCCATATTGCAATGTCTGAGTACTGAACGAATTTATGTATTTGCCGTTTGTGACATTCGCTATGTTCCAGGCAGCTGGTTTTACCGTTCCAGCTTGTGGAGTGATTATCCAGACATACGAGTTAGCATTGAGAATTATGTCCTGTGTCGTGTTGTCATAATTGGTGAGTAGCACAGCAAGAATCGTGTTATTGCTGTTTGGAATGTTGTAACTGTTCTTTGAACTGGGCAGACTGGTTCCGTTTGAAACATAACCAGATCCAAAATCATAGTATTGGAATTGTTTAAAATCCATCGAGATTGAGCCTATTCCTTGGGTTACTTGGGAACTGATGAAGACATTGCTCGAAGATATTTTCTGCTGCAAGGCCACTGTGTTTCCCCTGGCTGTTATGAGCCACGAGGAGAAGCTGTAAATCGAGTAAGAGTTCACGCCAGTGACTGTGAGATTAACATTAAGCGTGAATGTGCTTCCACCTTGAACGCTTGCATTTACCAGACTGCTGAAATTGTATTTGGTCCAAGGGGTACTATTACTCACGTAAAGCCAGACGGTAATGAATTGGATAGAAGAAGACCCAATATTCTGGATTTGAGCGTAGACGTTAACATTGCTGCTATTGTATGAAGTATAAGTTGTGTTCAGAACTTGGGTACTCTCAGACAAGCGATCCAAGTTGGCCTGGTTCTTCTGCGCGACCGCGTTGTTGTATACGTTATTCTCCGATAGAGTGTAGACAAAATAGCTGGAGGCTAGAACCCACATTATGAGCACCATGAACACGGCGCCTACCACTGATGAAAAGCCTTTCTTTCCGGCTGTTTTTCTTCTATTTCTCATCCTATGTTGCAAGCTGGTATTCAAATGAAGAACCTCTCCGTGTAGTTATCTTTAACGTATAACTGTTTCCCTGCGGCAGAACAATCGCAGGCCAAACGAAGTATCCTTCTTGGCCCATATCTAAATGATTTGACGAGATAGAAGTGCCATTCAACCAATTCAATGCGATGGTGAAGGTACTGTTGGTCCATGTCGCGTTGGCGACGTACGCCGCTGTCAAACTTACCGCGTTTATTTTTCCGCAATTCACGATGTAAACCCACAGGGATTTTGCCGTTCCGTTATAGTAGGCATATTCGAAAGCTAGGCTTTCGGCAAGTTGCTCGCTGCTGGACCGCACAGAGCTGCCATACTGTGTAACGTACGTATTGGATGTAGATTGGGTAAACGCTAGGGCAGCGAATCCAACTACTATGACTGCAGCGATAAGAATTACGTTTGATATGACGGCGCTAACGGCCCGTCTTGCTTCAAACAGAGCCAGGAATCGCAATCGTCTCATTCTATCCACTCTGAAATACACATGGACCTACTGAACGCGTAGTCATAAATCCCTTATGAACTGAAAATCAATATGGAAAACCTTCAAAACAAGGAGACTATTATCAGATCAATGAGTTGAGTTTCGAGCACGAAGCAATAGAAAGCATGCCAATCCTGTCAGGACTCGGAATTTTCGACCTCTTCTAAGCAACGACGTAAAACAGAATCTTGCAGTTTAAGCTGTGAAATTCAACGCACTTATCGTAAGACATAGCTAGATTTCGCATGTGACTGTCGTTGGCGTCATATTCGTTTATGAATCTCACTTCGCAGCTTCGGCATCGTTCAAATCAGCATACTTACACAAGAACTTCATAGCATCACAGACGAAGTCCACCGTGTACTCGCTGCAGCTGCTGCATTTCATGGTCGCCAAGACATTGAATATGTCGTCGGAGCTCGTGTTCGAAAACGATTGTTGGACAACAGCGAAGGCTACATGTTGGTCGTAACCGCGTAGAGGTGGCGACGTCTCTCCCGCGTTTTCCCCTTTTTTTAGAAACTGCGTGCGCTTGGTAGAAAATTCGCATTCGGAGGTGAATCACAATGGAAGCCCAAAAAGTAGTCAAGTGTCCCAAGTGTGGCAGTCACCGGGTGTACAGAGACGGAATCCGATACAGACGTTTCGGGGAACTGCAGCGATATTGTGCCGAGACTGTTGTTACCGGTTTTTCATGCTAGAAAAACCTTGCGATTCGCTCGCGCGAAACCCCACGATCCCTTCTTTCTGAGTAATCTGATGAAACTGTGTTTGGCTTTGTTCTATGTCGCTGAGCATTCATAAATGGTGCGTAGCAAGGGTTTTTTGGAGTCGAGCTTTCGCTAGTAGTACCTCTACCAAGTAGACCTAGGTCTACTGAATGCCGTTATTCATTAAAAGGTTCTTTGAGAATACCGTAGGCCATTATCGAATCTGCAATGCGATATTCGCCGTCTACTTTTTCCATTAGACTAGCTTTGACTAACCTGTTGAGGAGTTCAGTGAAACTGGAGCTTGGTAGCGACCTTTTCTCGCGTATTTCCAGAGCCGTCTTTATCTCGGCCCAGCCTGCCTTTCCGGTTTTGGCAAGGAAATTCAGTATGACTCCATAGCGTGAGGAGAATTTGACGATTTTGAGGGCTTCTGCTTTTGCAAGTTTGCCCCCTTCATCGAGCACGTCGTCGACGATCTGCATTACGCATTTACCCTTGTCGCGGGATCTTGCGCCGAAGAGAGTGAGCCAGCCTACTACTCCGTCCAGTTTTTGAACGGCGTATTCTAGTGTGTCATCTGAGCATGATATTTTGATTTGCTTGAATCCTTCTTTAAAGAAGGTTTTCGCTTCTTCTGGACTGAAATTGCGCATTCTGATTTCGGCATAGTGTCTACCGTAGAGCGGAGATTCAGGGTTGTCGAACCCCAGGAAATCGTATAGCAAACCTATTTCTGATCCTGTGAGAATTACAGTTATGTTGCGGTTTGAGTCTGCTATTCTGGCAAACAAGCGAGGAAGCGTTTTGTCCCCTCTAACAAGCTGTACTTCGTCGACGGCGAAGAGAAAATGTTCTTTACGTTTCTTGGCCCATGTGTCTATTTTGTCGAACAGCTCGGCTAGGTCGACGCCTCCTTTTCCCCATTGAAAGGTTATTGTGGTGCCGGCCAATTCGACGCCCTTCACGCGTTTCAGTGCTTCTGAAAG
>Ga0315289_10001021_pt1 | contig 43774 bp, 47 predicted proteins | sample YL17G11_40_MG_FD_203452 | JGI IMG/M metagenome (GOLD analysis project Ga0315289, IMG submission 203452) | Sediment microbial communities from Yellowstone Lake, YNP, Wyoming, USA - YL17G11_40 | ecosystem: Environmental > Aquatic > Freshwater > Lake > Sediment | place: USA: Wyoming | collected... | reverse complement strand
AAGGACTTCTCAAGGGGATGCACGGCTGAAGCCTGCGCTTTCAGAGACAATTATGACGTGTTCGTGGAGGCAGGCGCGCAGGTATTGGGGATAAGCTCGCAGTCTGTCGATTCTCATAACAGGTTTGCACTGGTGAACAAGCTGCCCTTCGTTCTCTTAAGCGACGAGAGCGGACAGGTCAGGAAACTCTATGGAGTCCCATCGACTCTAGGTATTCTTTCAGGCAGAGTGACGTACATCATCGACAGGAAAGGAATAGTTAGACACGTGTTTTCTTCACAGCTCAACGCCACCAAGCACGTAGAAGAAGCCCTCAGGATCGTAAAAGAGATCAGTAAAGAGTAGAACAATCGAACAGTCGATTCTAGCTATATAGGATTTCTTGAAAGCGCGCTTTTTATCTATGGTCTTATACTTCGTTGAGAAGACTTGTTAAGTCCTAATATGCATGTTAGCCCTCGTTCAGAAATGAAGACCGAATCCAAGAGGCCAGCATCTATAAGCGCGGGTAGTGGGCTTGAAGGAATCGGGGTTATCTATGATTCAATGCAACAATCACGTCGGAAGCAAACAGGAAAAACTTATTAGCATATACAAGGCTCTGATCTTTCTGGAGAGTTGTGAAAACAGTTTCTGCAAAGTAAACCGGGATTTTCGGACACGTGCTATTGGTTGGTGAGTTTTTCTTCGATTATCTTGTCTACGTTTTGAAAAAGCTCTTCTGCTGTTCCGTTGTTTTCTATTCTGAGGTCTGCGAGTTTGCAGGCCTCTGTGAGTTGAAAGATTTCTTCCTCGACTTCATCTTGGTCTAGGAATTCTTTCCAGGTTTTCGGGTCTCTGGGCTCTGCCCTCTTTGCGAGTCGTTGAAACCTTGTTTTCTTGTCAGCCGTGACGCATATCAGGAGGAAATTGTCATGAAAGTTCTTTCTGAGGGTTGCGACATCTGTACGTGCGCGAATTCCAGTGATGAGCATTCTATCAACGTTCGCATGTTCTATTTTTCTAATCGTTTCTTCGATGAAATAGGTTCTTCCGAATTGTTCATAGCGCTTCTGGGTGATCTTCTGGAGGTTTTCCCTCGTCGCGGGCAAGCCTTCGTTTCTGGCTATTTCTCTGGCTATGTCCCCGATGGAAATTGTCGGTATTGAAAGTCTGTTCGAAATGTACATGATTACTGTGTCCTTGCCGCTTCCGATCTGGCCGACTGCGCCTATGATTTTCAACTCACATCATGCTTCCTTCATGTGATCCTTCAGAAAATAAGCTTAACCAAGAGACTAGCGCGCTATGTTCAGTACACGCGACTACTAGAAAGGCTTTTTTGTTAATATCCCTAATGCCTAATTCTGCACACAAACGAGGTTTGGCGTTGACTTCGAAAGTCGCTATGGTTGAATTCGACGGAGTCGATTTAGCTCCTTTCAAGCGGGCACTCGACCTAATCGGCGGAATAGACGACCTGAACATTCTTCGGCGACCTGTCGTGATAAAGGTTGGCGTGTTCAGTCATAAGGCAAAGAACCATGCATCCATAGGCCTGGTTGGCGCAATCATCAATAGTTTCACCAGAGCGCCAAAGATTTTTGTGGCCGAATCCGACAATTACAAAGGCACTGGTTCCGAGCGACTTCAGATCTGGAAGAAACTCTACACTGATCGCGTCGTCCCCTTCAACCTTTCAGATGATTCAGAAGTCAGAAAAGTGAAGATTGCCAACGAAGAAATGAATTTGTCGCACATGCTATTCAAACCCAACGTCTTTGTTGACACGCATATACTTCGATCCTTCGAAAGCGGAAGCATCCTCAAAAACCTCTTCGGGTGCATTATGGATTCGAAACGCCGGAAATATCACAAGGTCCTTCCTAAGCTGCTCGCGGATGTTTATGAGGCAATAGGCGGGATAGACCTTGCCGTGCTCGATGGAACATACTTCTGGCGCGGGGCCGGTGATGCTCCTGTGCGGATGAACACTATACTTGTGGGAAGAGACGCGGTTGCTGTGGAAACAGTTGGAGCGACTCTTGCGGGTCTTGACCCTCAAAAGATGCCGGTGATACAAGAATTTGCGAAGAGAGGCCTTGGAGAAGGCAACATGGAGAATATTGAAGTTCGGGGGGCTTCTTTTGAAAAGCTTCATGAGAAATTTACGTCCGCTCAAACGACCCAGAAAAGACGACGCGCACAGAGCAGTGGTCCTCAAACTTGGGGCGGCCACGCAAATCATGCACTTAAAACTCTAATCAGCGACGGATTCTTTAAGCCACCCAATAAGAGAACTATAGACGAAGTAGCTGAAGCCCTAGAAGCCCGTGGTCTTTCAACAAAAGGCAAAGAGAACAAGATTCTGGATTCTCTTGCCAGAAGAGTAAGAAAAGGGGTCTTGAAAAAAACCAAGGACTCGAACGGATGGGTCTACTGGACAGAATAGCCCGAGTCCCATCGCATTAACGCTGCGAATACCGAAAAACCCTGCCTGCAGCTTGGTCTCGCGCACTTCCTCGCTAATCGCACGTTTATATAACCATTTCACAACGTTAGACGTTTAGTGGAAAAACATGCCACGACTTGTTCTGGATGGAATGTTCGTGCCCAACGTTACCCCCTTCACGCGAATCGGACAACTTGACATCAAGGCGCTCAGAGCATGCGTCCAATTCTGGTTGGAAGGAGGGGTCTCAGGGTTGGTGCCATGCGGCAGCAACGGCGAAGCTCCCTACCTTTCCCGCCAAGAGAGGATCAAGACTATCGAAACCGTCGTGGACGAGGTCAACGGAAAGGTTCCCGTGATAGCTGGAACGGGCAGTATGTGTACGCAGGAGACAATTGCATTCACGAAGGATGCTGCTAACCTAGGTGTCGACGCCGCACTCGTCATAACGCCGTTCTACTTCAAACTCTCAAACAAGGAAATCAGTGAACACTATCGAACCGTCTCAGAAAACGTCGACATCCCCATCGTCCTGTACAGCGTTCCAAAGTTCACCAGCGTCTCTCTGGAACCAGTCCTCATTCAAGAAATTGCGACAGAAAATGAAAAGATAATCGGCGTGAAAGACAGTAGCGGGAACATCGGCACGATAACAGAAACCGTGAGACTGATCGGTAACAGGATTTCAGTTTTGGCGGGAACGGCTGACGTAACGTTGTCCACTCTGCTTACGGGAGGAAGGGGCGCAGTGCTGGCGGTCGCAAACGTCTTCCCCACCCTGTGCAGCCACCTCTACGCTGCTTTCAAGAGCAAACGGTACGAGGAGGCAAGTAGACTGCAAAACCGCCTATCCTACGCAAACGAGGTGCTCGTGAAAAGGTTCAATCAAATCTCAGCCATCAAAGAGGCTATGAAGCTGCAGGGACTGGAAGGCGGATACCCTCGAAAGCCAGCATTACCGTTGGACGCTGAAGACAGGAAGATCCTTGAAAGCCTTCTGAAGCAAGTAGATCAACCCGTCTAATCACACGAGCCTTCAGAGCTTCCAAAGAAAGCGCGCTATCAACTGATCGGAGTCATTTTTTCTTTTCTGCTATGACGCCTTTGTAGCTTCGGATGTTCTCTTCGCAAATATTGTGTTTCCATTCGCATATGCCGTTGACTATCTCCCCAAGATAATACTCAAATTCCTCGTTAGTTATCTCGCTGGAGCATTCAACCTTGTAAACAATATCTCCTTTGCTTCTGCTCGCAGTTATAGAAACCAGAATGCCATTCTGCTTCATGTTTGGTCAGATTCATTCTTGGATAAATAGTCCATTTAAGCTCTTTGCAGAATCAATTTGATCTTGGAAACTTGGGTTCTGTACCCGTGCTAGGCGCTCGCCAGAATGAGAAACTCATGAGCGCGCTCATGGTGAAATAATATGTGGAGGGCAAATTTTAAGAATGGTTTTTGACTACAGATTGATTCATGAACTATAAGGAAAGACAGGAAATAATCGCTAAATCGCCGATTTCTTTTCCGTATCTGAGGCGTTTCAATGCCGCTGCCGGTGTTCTACATCTTGTGCAAGGAATCTTGATGCTGGCTCTGGGCTTTTTGCTGAACTGGCCCTTGAAACTATACACGTTCTATCTGAAAGTCGGCCCTCTTCCTTGGTCGCCTAGCATTCAGTCTCTTTTCTCATTCAACAATCTAGGAGTCATCCTAGCCTCTTTCCCGCTGATTTCTGCCGTGGCGCATTTCACGATTGCCTATCCAAAGAATAAGGATTATAACGAGAACCTGAAAAAGGGAATGAATCCCTACCGCTGGTACGAGTACGCCTTCTCAAGCTCCATAATGATAGTTTTAATATCTACGTTCGTTGGCATTCTGGATTTCTGGTCGCTCACGATGATTTTCGTGTTGAACGCGATGATGATAATGTTCGGCTACGAGATGGAGTTGTTGAATCAGAAAACCGAGAAGACGAACTGGTCGCCCTTCACACTTGGCTGTATTTCCGGCGGACTACCCTGGGTCGTCCTCTACGCTTACTTCATAGGTGCCCTCAGTTCCTCAAGCGTTGCTCCGCCAACCTTCGTGTACTTCATAATCTTCATCTACTTCATCCTCTTCATGGTCTTCGCAGTCAACATGGTTCTGCAGTACAAAGGCGTGGGGCGCTGGAAAGACTACTTGTACGGCGAAAGAACGTACATAGTGCTAAGTTTCGTGGCGAAAACACTTCTGGCTTGGCTAGTGTTCTCCGGCGTATTCATGCCCCACTAGACACGCACAAAACAACTCCCCTTTTCTTCGTGCGCGCGCTATGTGCTTTTTCAGAAAGAGGTCAATCCGAGCAGCTCGATGGTCTTGTTCCACAACCTTTCTTGAAGTTCCTGATCATACGATATCAGGTTTGTTTTCGTTTCTTTTTTCTTTGCGAAGCATTTTCCAGTTACGTTTTTCACTTCATCTGAGGACGCGAGGTAAACTGAGGTTTCTGCTCCTCTTTTTGCGCTGATCTGCATCGGGCGCACGAGTTTGAACGCGATCGATTGACGGAGACTTCCACCGCCTTTTCCGAGGTTGGTGGCCACGAAGCCTGGCAGCACAGCGTTAACGGTGATGCCCGTGCCTTCTAGGCGTCTTGCTAGCATGTAGGTGAACATTATAAGCATCAGCTTGGCGTTCGAGTATACCTTCATTCCGCCATAGCCCTTTTCGCTTTGAAGATCATCCAAGTCCACCTTACCAGACTTGTGAAGACCAGAACTGACGTTGATTATTCTTGATGGTGCGCTGGACTTGAGAAGTGGCAGCAGCTCGTGAGTGAGGAGGAAAGGTCCAAGGTAATCGACTGCTAACGTCCTCTCAAAACCATGATGCGTCGTCTGCCGCTTGAAGAACACGGCCCCCGCATTGTTAATTAAAACGTCAAGTCGATCATACTTGCTTGTGAACGTTTTCGCAAAGTTTCGTATTGATTCCTTTGACGACACGTCGCAAATCATCATATCAGTCGCGTTGTTGCCCGTCCTGTCAACTATCTCGTTTCGGGCCTTCTGTCCCCGCTCTTGATTCCTGACCGCCATGACAACCGTGGCGCCCATGTTTGCCAACGCCAGAGCGGTTTCCCTTCCGATCCCCGAGTTGCTTCCAGTCACAACGCATATCTTTCCCTTCATCTAAAACATCCTCGCCAGCGTTTCCACGACGAACTCGTGTTTCAGGTTCGCGCCTATCAAGTCAAGTGATCTCTCAAAAACCTGTGCCTCGGCGTTCTATTTCAAACTGGTAATTTGCGCGCGTTCCCGATAGTCTGAAAAGGACTGATTCGCACGCGCGGCAGATCGAGATGATCGACCTTCAAACCTACGAAACCAAAACTGAGAACAATGAAATACTTGTGAGCATCTGAAGCGCGCGTTGACAGGCTGGCCGTTCAGTGTGTCGATCGCTGAGCAAAGCATTTGAAGAGACTTGTACATACTGTACGTTGAGCCATGAACGCCAACGATTCCTACGTTTTTCACACCGATTACGACGAAATTCTAAAGCAAGTGCGCGAGTTCAAAGACGTGGATGCGGACTTTGAGAAGAGAGCGCGTGCTCTTGTCAAGGCTTTACAGGGCATTTGTATCCAACTGGAACCCATCATGAACAAACAGTCGTGTCAGCAGGATGAGATAGTGCTTTGGAGAAACTATCAACAACTACAGGAAGAAAAACTTTCCATCCTAGACTTGTCACATGAATGGGACCATCTGGAAGAAACTGCGAAAAGACTCAACTCAGAACTTGCTTCTCAAATCCATGATGCAATTGAGGAATTGGTTGAACATGTCAGTGTTCTAGCGGAAACCCACAGAGCCCACATAGATATACTTGAAATTCAAAGCTCGCGTGGGCTAAACTTGATGACTCTAGTAGCATCCGTAGTCGTCTCGTACTTGGCCTTCTGGTACTTTTTCGCGCGTGATTTCATCCAGAACTTGGTTTTCCCCAACGGTCTAAGCCCTGACGTGAACTACATCATCACGCTTCTATCGTTAATTCCCATTTTCGCAATCATTTTCTGGGGATGGCGAAAGCGAATCAAAAAATGAGTGACGCCCTGTATCTTCCCCTCAGCGCAAGATCGAATAGCGCGCGCTTGTTCATTTCAACTTCACTTCCAATGGGTCATGCTTCAGCTACGACTCTTGCAGAGCAAATTGAGGTTACAGTAAATGCTGGGGCAAATATGCCAAGTAATAATCTAGCAGAAGAATCCGCACGAACTGATGCGCGCGCTCAATTCACCATAAAAATGATGGTGGACCGGTGGGGATTTGAACCCCAGACCTCCTGAGTGCAAGTCAGGCGTTCATACCAACTGAACTACCGGCCCGCATCGCTTCTTTCGGGAAAGAACGGGCAGTAAGAAATTTAGAGCTTTCGGTCGCGTCTTGTTGAGCATTTATTCCCGGGATTGATACAGAGAACTGTTCAAGTATTCATGTTAAAGGCCCGCAAAGCCAGCGGCCGACACGTGTCTTGAGCGGTCCCCACCTGCCGGACGGGAGTAACCATCATAGTTGTAGGCGCCGCCTTGGGTCACTCTGTCCTTTGCTCGCGTCTGCGGGCAAGCGGATGCACGAATGGTCAGCAAGTGTGTCTAGACATTTTTTGAGACAGTAAGGACTAGAGTTTTTGTTTGTTCATCGTTTGCCACTTGTATCAGCAGCCATTCCGTCAGCTTTGGGCATTCATTGGGGTTGCAATGAAGGTGGCTTTCTTTTATCGGATTCCAGAACAGGCATTTGAAGCATGGGATGTCGATGAAGTTGTCACAGTTGGAGTTCAAGCCGCATCGTGAAACACAAGAACGGTCGAATTACTTATGATTTATGAACCAGTGTGAATAATAAAACTTAATGATTCCGTCTAAGGATTGCTGCTCTCAGAAGAGAGCTATGATGAAGAAAGCTGTGTGAAGAATAAGCACAGATGCCTGCGCCTGGTTCTTGATGTTGAGATTCGATCGTATGGGCATCGAGAACGACAATTGAGTGAGTCTAACTTTTCCTGCCTTTCTTTTCATTCTCGGCTTCTGGAATGTCGGTTGCTCCGATTTTGCTTTTGAACTTTTCGATGAGCCGTTTCATCCTCTGCTTCCTTTCTTCTTCAAGTTTTCCGTGAATGACAAGATACTTGTCGTCTTCAGGCGGCGGGATCTCTTCAGCATATGGCCATTTGACGGAGATCTCAGTGCCGCCCTCTCTTTCCTTAAAAAAAAATTCGATCTCAAAATTCTTTCCTACCCATCCCGGACTATACTGCACCAGCAAATAATGGGGAAAAACCTCCTTTCTCAAGGTCACGTTCTGAAGGCCGACTTCATTCAAAGCCTCTTGAACAAGAGCAGAACACTCTTCCACCGGGTTGCTGAGAAGATACCTCCCTTCCAAGAATTTCAGCAGCAATCTCGCATACTCCCAGAATGTATTCTCGAGATTCTTGTCATAAGCCTTGTTCTAGATTATTTCCTTTGACGTCGGGGCTTCTCTTATGGTGCAAGCTTTGGACGGATCAACCGTGCGTCTAATCTAATGTTCTGTCTGTTTTACTATTTTGTGAAAGCATCACGCCTGCGACCCCGATCAAAAATAGCATCAGCCAGAGTAAAAATACGACCCAGTCTGCAGCGACAGAGAAAAGTCTTTCAAACATGTTTGATCAAGAATAACTTTCGTCTGCCCACCTAAAAACCGAGTTTCCTGCTTGACAATAAGAATATAACAGTGCATATTTTGAAAAACGACATATTACGAATGCCAAAGGTGTGCTTAGGCTCTTCGACGCGTAAAAAGATCATGTTCAAAGTGGAGGCAACCTCAGCACAGTCCACAGGTTGTTGTCCTATTTACAATGAATTATAAGAAAAATAGAATGGATGATTCCTTAGAATGAAGCGGTTAGCTTAATCTAGAATCTTCTGGTGGTGTTTCTTTTCTTCGACCAGCAATCTCGGCAGTAAACTGGCCTACTCGGGTCAGGCTTGAATGGGACTTCACATTCTTTTCCGCATTCAGCGCAAACTGCCTTATGCATTTCTCTATTTTCCATCTCTCGTTTCAACTCCTTATACGCTCTATGCAAGAATCGCTTCCTGCACGACGGACTTAACGGATGGGCATGTCGCTTATAAAACTTATTATCATCGTATCTGATACGCCGATTTCAGCGGTCCCCAAACTTTTTACTCTACTCAGTGCCTACTGTAGACCGGAGAACATGTCAGAGTCCATGACAGCTAGGTTCGTAATCCAAAAACACGCCGCAACCCATCTGCATTACGATTTCAGATTGGAAATGGACGGCGTTCTGAAGAGCTGGGCAATTCCGAAGGAGCCGCCTACAGAACCTGGAGTGAAAAGGCTCGCAGTAGAGGTAGAAGACCATGAACTCAGCTACATTAATTTTGAGGGAATAATACCCGAGGGCGAGTACGGCGCTGGGAAAGTGGAACTTTGGGACAAGGGCAACTACACGCTTAAGCATAGAAGCCCGAACAGAATAATGTTTACACTCCACGGCGACAAGCTAAACGGCGACTACACGGTACTGAGATTTAAGCAAGACAAAAACTGGCTCTTCTTCAAGAACAAAACTGCTGAGAAACCTTGAGTGTCGACCGCGCTTGAGAAAGCGGAAAAAGGCAAAATAGAAACTCGTCAAGTCTTAAAAGCGAGTTCATGCTAGAGTCTGCATTAGGTTTTCAACATGCTCGAATTCAAGACAGTCAAAATTGAAACGCCCAAAGACTGCAATGTGATACTGGGCATGGCCCAGTTCATAAAAGCAGTTGAAGACCTATATGAGGCGCTTGTGAACGCTGTTCCGAACATACGATTTGGCATAGGCTTCTGCGAAAGTTCAGGCCCATGCCTGGTCAGATACGAAGGAAACGACGAAGAACTGATACAACAGGCAAAAGACAAGGCGTTCAAGATCGCCTGCGGCCACAGCTTCATAATCTTCCTCAAGAACGCATATCCCATAAACGTTCTAGACAAAATCAAGAAAATACCCGAAACCTGCACAGTCTATGCCGCGACAGCAAACCCACTGGAAATAATCATAGCAGAAACTGAGCAGGGACGAGGAATCATAGGCGTCATCGACGGGCTAAAAAGCAAGGGAATAGAAACTGAAGAAGACATCAAGGCCAGAAGACAGTTTCTCCGAAAAATAGGCTACAAGCTTGGCTGAGCAACATCAAGACTATTCCAATTCACGCAGGAAGCCTAAGGCGACAATGCTTTTCAACACTCACAAGGAAAAAACAAATCGGCAGGGTGAAAGGCGTTAGGCAATCCAAGTGAGGGGCCTGATGTTAAACCGCGTTTTAAAAGGACCGATCTAACGGGTGATCCCGCGCCTTTTTTCTTATCTATTCATGGCCAGTTCTTGTTGCAGTTCAAAAGGAACTTCTTCTTTCATTCTGAAGGCAGCATATTCAACTAGCTTCTTAAACTGTTTCGGAGCTAGAACATGATTTGCTCTTGACAGAATTTCGAGGCATATTTCTTTGAAAACAAGATCGGCACAACCCTTCTTTGCGTCATCAACTAATTCTTTGCAAGCTTCAAGAATCTCTTCGCTCAAAGCCATTTCACCCTGCAAACTCCACTAGGCCTACAAACATTAAAACACTTATGAATCTGAAAACAGAATCAAAAATATCGTTCAGTCTCATGCGAGGTTGACCCTGTTGAATACGAAAACGAGCGCTACGTTTCGTTTCATCGGAGTTGTAGAGAAAGAGGGAAAGCAAGAGGCACGCATACACATTTTTGAAGACTACTGCGCAGGGCTCAAGGGCATCGAAGAATACTCACACCTAATAATCCTCTACTGGTCTCATTTAAGAGATAACGAGAAGGAAAGACGGACCCTACTGGTTACACCGAAGAAGCATGCCCTAAACGTTGAAAAGGGAGTCTTCGCCTGCAGGAGCCCATCCCGACCGAATCCAATAGCCCTCTGCGTAACACAGCTTCTTAAAGCTGAAAGATGCATCCTCACAGTAAAGGAACTCGACGCATTCGAAGCCTCACCGATAATCGACATCAAACCATACCTCCCAAGAGCCGACCTCTTCCCAAACGCCCAAGCTCCAGCATGGACCGAAAAAGGACCACCAACCTAGGCGCAAGCCCTGAGAAATAAGACATAATCACCTGTTACGGCCTGCCAGACCACGGAAAATTACGCTTTATAGTCACGTTAAGAATCCAATAGAAAACTGCACTCTTCAAACTGCTATGTTTCAGGCTAGAATAGTACTCTGTCACTAATCTTGACTTTGCCGTCTGCTATCGGCACACCTTCTTTCTCGACCAGCTTCAGCCTATCCTTAGCCCTGCTTTTGTTTCCGCCGAAAGCACCGTCAGACCGGACAACGCGATGACACGGAACAATAGGACAGAGCGGATTCTTATGCAACGCGTTCGCAACAGCACGATAAGCCCTCGGTCTGCCAATCATCACAGCAATCCTCTTGTAGGTGCAGACTTTTCCTTTCGGAATCCTGAACGTCGCAACATAAACTGCCTTTTCAAACTGTGTCCTGTCGCCCAGAAAACGAATCACATCTCTTTCAGTCTTGATGTCATCCTTGTTCATCGTTCTCTCCTCAACACCTCATGAATCGGTTTTTTCATTTTATGCGGGAGGCTTTCGTCACACAAAGGAAGAAATGACATATAAATCGATTGCTTGTTTTCTTCACTCTTTTGCAATCAAGCGCGGCCGACCCAAGATTGCGTGCGCATTCACGGAATTTCCAGTTTGCTCATATAGAGACGTTGTAGCTTGGTGATTTTTGGTGCAATGACGAGCCTGCAGTATGCTTGTTCGGGGTGGCGTTTGAAGTAGTCTTTGTGGTAATCCTCGGCCTTGTAGAAGGCTTTAAATGGTTCCATCTTTGTTACTATAGGCGCATCCCAGATTTTTCCCTAGTTAGTTCCTTGATCACCTGCTCGGCAGTTGCTTTCTGTTGGTCGCTATGGTAAAATATGACTGACCGATACTGAGCGCCGACATCGGGACCTTGGCGATTTAGCGTTGTCGGATCGTGGGTCGAGAATGGGATTTCTAGGAGTTCTTTGAAAGAAATCACGCCAGGATCGAAGGTGGTCTGCACAACTTCGGCATGTCCTGTTGTCCCAGTGGAAACCTGTTCATGGGTCGGATTCGCGACTGCGCCGCCGGAGTAGCCTGACTCGACTTTCTCCACGCCTTTCAGTGCGGTGAAAACAGTTTCGGTGCACCAGAAACAGCCCCCACCAAAAGTTGCCACTTCTCTACGTGTGGAAGCAGCTGCTTTTGACTGTTCTCGGCCCATGGAATTAGTTCAGTCCACATGCTGTTAATAAGCCTAGTCCATTGATCGCGAACTCAGTCAAGAGTACGTGAAAATCCCAATTTGACGAAAGTGCAAAACATACATTAACAGTCGTAAGCTCCAAACCGAACCGTAGGCCATTGCACTTAAGTACTCCATTGAAGATTAGAGCATGATGCCCAACGTGGAGGGTCGTCAAACTCGGAACAGAATCGAAAATCATCGTTACAACCGCTCTCATATACGCCAACGGTGAAGTTCATTTAGGACACATAACGTCGACCTATCTGCCTGCGGACATTTTTGTCCGGTTTCACCGACTCAAGGGGAACCATATTGTACATGTGGGTGCCACGGACGACTTTGGAACTCCCATCCTGGTGGAAGCCGAAAGAAGAGGCATGAACCCGGAAGAATTCGTGGCTTACTGGAACCAAACTGACTACAAAGACTATGCTGACCTAGGGATATCGTTTGACATATTCTATAAGACAAGCTCAGAGGAAAACATAGAGCTTACGCAACACTTCTTCAGAAGACTGTACGATAAGGGCTGCATCTATAAACGAGTCGTCCAGCAGCCTTACTGCGAAACCTGCGGGAAGTTCTTGCCGGACCGTTACGTGAAGGGAACGTGCCCGAAATGCGGTGCTGTGGATCAGTATTCTGACGGTTGCGAGCAATGTGGACGAACTTTTGAGCCGGGCGAAATTTTTGATCCTCACTGCGCTATTTGCGGTTCAAAGCCCGTGAGCAGGGAGAGCGAACACTATTTTTTCAAGCTTAAAGAATTCTCAGGCGCACTAGAGAAATGGTTAACGGAAAACAAGAATCTGCAGCCAGAAGTCAAGAACTACGTGCTTAACTGGATAAGAGAAGATCTGCGTGACTGGGACATAAGTCGCGACATCTCTTGGGGTGTCCCTGTCCCGCTTTCGGAAGCCGTCGGAAAAGTGTTCTACGTTTGGTTTGACAACCACATAGCCTACCTCTCAACTGCACTCAAATACTTTGCAGAAAGGGGAATCGACGGCAAGCAAGAGTGGAACACGTCGAGAATCTACCATTTCATAGGTAAGGACATAGTCTATCACCATTACTTGTTCTTGCCGGCCATGCGAATGGGAGCCGGAGAATACAAGCTCCCAGACTTCATTCCAACCAGGGGCTACTTCCTGCTCGAAGGACAAAAGTTTTCAAAGAGCCGAGGTTGGTACGTGAGTCTACGTGAATTTCTCAACAGGTTTCCAGCCGACTACCTCAGATTCTATTTGGCTGCAATCACTCCCTACAGTCAACTCGACGTAAACTTCAGCTGGGAAGACTTCAAGAACAGAATAAACAACGAACTCATAGCCAACGTCGGAAACTTCATCCATCGAACGCTCACTTTCATATGGACAAACTATGAAGGAGAAGTTCCCAAGCCCGAAGCTTATGATGACCTCGATAACGAGTTCAAAGAGAACATTCAGAAGATAGCCGCGAACGTGGCCGTGGAAATCGAAAACAACGAACTGAGCCGGGGCCTGAAAACCATAATGGAATTCTCAACGGTCTGCAATCAATACTTCCAAAGAAATCAACCGTGGAAAGACAAAGCCAAGGCCAAGACTTGCCTTTATCTCTGTGCCAATGCTGTAAGGACCCTCGCGATTCTGCTTGAACCATACATACCGTTTTCTGCAGACGGGCTCTGGCAACAACTGAATCTAGACGGTTCAGTTCATAAACGAGACTGGGATTCAGCCTCGAGACTATCGATGCCTGAAGGACACAGAATTAATCGGCCCAAAGTGCTTTTTCAAAAGATACAAGCCGAAGAAATCGATCGACTGAGATCTCAAAAATCCAGTTCTAAACGGCCTGAGCCAACAGTTCTGCGACATCCATAATCTGAAGCTTGCCTTCTAACCCTGTTGTTTTGACGGCATCTTCGAACGTCAACAGGCAGTAGGGGCAGGCTACAGCCAGGATTTCGGCTCCAGCTTCGGCAGCGTCTTTGACGCGGGTTTCTGCCAGTCGCTCTCCCGGTATGTCGACCCACATTCTTCCGCCTCCTCCCTCGCAGCAGACGCTTCTTGCTCTAGAACGGTCAAACTCTAGCAGTTTGACGCCTGGAACGCTTTCAATGGCTTTCCGCGGTTCGTCGTAGATGCCGTTCTGCTTGCCCAAGAAGCATGGGTCATGATAAATCACTTTCTTATCCAATCGATTCGAAAAGGCAAGTTTTCCTGTTTCGATTAGCTTGGCAAGCAATTGCGTGTGATGCTGGACCTCAAAGCTTGTCTGATTGTACCTGTTCTTGAAGGCATGGTAACCGTGCGGGCAGTTTGTCACCGTTTGTTTCACGTTGTACTTGTTGAAAGCCTTCATGTTTTCCTCGACGAGAAAGTCGAATAAGCCTTTTTCGCCCATGCCGTAGACTTCGCTTCCGCAACAGTTCTCTTCGTCGCCCAAGACTCCGAAGTTTAGGCCTGCCTTCTCGAAGCACTTAACCAGGCTCTTGGGCACGTTCTGTACTCTCGGGTCATAGGCTGAGGTACAGCCCACGAAGAATAGAGTGTCTGCGCCTTGGCTCACGTGTTTAACATTCAGGGCTTGGCTCCATTCTGACCGTTTGTTGCGCATTCTTCCCCATGGGTTGCCGTTCTTGAAGATGCTTTCTAAAGCGTCGCGTATGGTCGGGGCGATCTGTCCTTCTTCCACGGCCATGCCGCGAATGTCAATTAAAAACTCGTATGGATTGAGATCCTTGGGGCATCGCACACCACATGCGGAGCATGTTGTACAGCTCCAGAGCTCATTCTGCGGATGCACAGACAGCTTGCCGAACGTCGCGACTTCGCGCATGTATTTCCTGACGTTCAAGTTGGCCTTCTTGGCCACCGGGCAGCCCCCAGTGCAGGTTCCACACTGGATGCATTCGAGAAGCTTATGCTTCTGGGCAAGCTCCTGAGCATTCATTCTTTTGTCATCACTTTTTGTTGAAAAAGGAGCATAAGGTTATTAAAGCGTTTTCCCGTGAATCAATTAAAACATATCATCGAAGTCGGAGACCGCTGTTCATGGAGAAGAAACAGCCCAGGATCGGAATTTTCGTCTGCGAATGCGGCGGCAACATAGGCGAGGTTGTGGACGTCAAGGCCGTCGTGGACGCAGTCAAGAATTGGCCCGACGTTGCAGTTGCCAAATTTCACAAGTATCTATGCTCCAAACCCGCTCAAGACATCATAGTGGATTCCATCAAGAAGGAGAACTTGGATCGAGTCGTAGTTGCAAGCTGCACGCCACGCATGCACTTACCGACTTTTCAGAGCGTCGTCGAGCGGGCAGGCCTGAACCCGTTCATGCTTGAGTTTGTTAACATCAGGGAGCAAGATTCATGGATTCTTGGCCCTCATCCTTCGGCTGAAGCAACAAGGAAAGCCATAAGCCTGATCCACGGCGGGTATGAACGCAGTCGCGAGCTTGAGCCTCTGCAGACTATCAGCGAGAAGGGTTCCAGAGAGATTCTGATCGTCGGCGGTGGGATCGCGGGAATAACCTCTGCTTTAGAACTTGGATACTTGGGCTACAAGGTTCACTTGGTTGAGCGCAAGCCCAGCATAGGCGGGAACATGGCGAAACTCACAAAAGTGTTTCCCACGTTAGACTGCGCACAATGCATTCTTACTCCCAGAATGGCTGAAGTTGGAAGAAACCCGAACGTAGCGCTTTATACTTACGCCGAGGTTCAAGAGGTCAGCGGTCGTCCTGGAAACTACGACGTCAAAGTGTTCATGAAACCTCGCGGAGTAGACCTCCAGAAATGCCGAAACTGCGGTGTCTGCGCCAAAGTTTGCCCGGTCATCGTTCCAGACGAGTTCAACGAAGGTCTGGCAACGCGAAAAGCGGCATACCAAGAATTTCCGCAGGCCGTTCCATCAGCATACACGATTGACTTTCAAGCCTGCACAAAATGCAGAAAATGCGAGCAGCTCTGCCTCGCTAAAGCAATATCGATCGACGATAAGGGTTTAACTGTGGATCTCCACGTGGGCGGGATCATCATGGCTACGGGCTACCAGCTGTATGACGCCAAGCGGTTGGAGACTTACGGTTATGGCACATACAAAGATGTGATCACGATGATGGAGCTGGAGCGGCTTGTTTCTGCAACAGGCCCGACTGGCGGGTTCGTAAAGCGCGCAGACGGCACGGATGTTAAGCGAATGGCGATCGTGCTTTGTGCGGGTTCGCGCGACAAGAATTACATTCCATATTGCAGTAGGATCTGCTGCATGTACGCTTTGAAGCAGGCATTTGTGTTGAAGAAGATGCTGGGTATCGACGTTGCCGTTTACTACACTGACATTCGTGCCACGGGCAAAGGTTATGAGGATCTGTACTGGCGCGACCAAGAAGCCGGCGTCAGCTTCATTCGTGGCAAAGTGGCCGAGGTCTATAAGGACGCGAAAACGAACAAGCTGGTCGTCGTGGCAGAGGATTCGCTGTCAGGCGAGTTGACTGATGACGAGTTTGATCTCGTCGGCCTAGCAACACCGATGGTTCCACCTTCCGGTCTGAAAGAACTCGCCGACAAAATGAAGGTTCCCACAGGAGAGGACGGTTTCATCACGGAGAAGCACCCGAAACTTGACCCTGTGGACTCGCTCGTCACGGGCATATTCGCATGCGGCTGCGCCTTGAGTCCCAAAGACGTGCGGGATACAGTCTCTGACGGCTTGGGCGCGTCGGCCAAAGCTGCGCTTTTCCTGAAAAGCGACTACGTTACGACTAGCCCAGAGAAGGCATATGTTCTCGCTGACCTATGCAACGGTTGTCAGGCATGCGTGTCCATTTGCCCCGTAAATGCAATTAGCATGCAGGACGGAAAAGCCGTGATTAATCCCTTCATGTGCACCGGCTGCGGTGCATGCATTCCAGTCTGCCCTCAAGAGGCAATCGACTTCAAAAATTCGACGCTGAAGCAGGTTCTGGCCCAAATGCGTGGAGTACTCACGGACAAAGACCCTGGGGAAATCAGGGTTCTGGCATTCGTCGACAAGAACATAGGCTATACAGGCATGGACTTCCTGGGTCTGGATAGAACCAAGTATCCTGAAAACATCAGAATCGTACCGGTACCAACAACTGCAATTCTCGGCAAGAAGCTCATCCTGAGCGCTTTCGCTTACGGTGCAGACGGCGTGCTAGTAATAGAGGGCAGCGAACAGATTGATGAGCATTTCACGAAGAAGCGCATGATCGACATGGGAAAGGAACTTGCGCAATACGGCATCGAGAACATGAGAGTACGCTACAGCTACGTGCCATTGCCTGTCTACAAGAAGGCCGCTGAGCTGTTCACGATGTTCACGGACAGGATCAAGAAGTTCGGACCCGTGGCCGAAGAAAAGAGAAGCAGCATCAGGCAAAAACTGCAGATCTAGGCATCACAAAGCGCGACGCTTGACTTTTTCCTTTTTACCAGGTCATTTTCGGCTTCGAACTTGCCAGTTTATTATGGGCAGAGAAAATTCAGATGCTGATTCAGATCCTAATGAAAAGAAGGGAAAGTTAACAGCAAAGCATAGAGCAGCCTTTCGCGCGCTTGACCACGACCGATTTTCCACTGCTGACACAGACGACTTCGCAACTCTTGAGAACTGCTCTGTTCTTGTCTGAAATGAAGACTGTATCCATCGCTTTGTAAACAATCTTCGTATCTTTTGCCAGAAGAATGTCCAAATTGTCGGGTTGATTCTGAAAAGCGAATAATATACCCTCATCACCATACGAACATCGACGGGAATGTATTCTCCCATTTTTGAAAAACCTGTCAAGCAATTCCTCGGCTTTGGCCATAAACCCCAGACGATCAGCATAGCTGGCTTCTGCCAGGTCTTCTGAACTAGCCGGTTTCAAGTTTCGCCCCGTCATTTCCACGTTCCCTAACATTACGAAGGGCGCGTGTATTTCTTTTTCAACTGGTTTGCCGACGGCGCCTTCTTTTGTCTCAACTATCGTGTCTAAGAGCAGCTTGCCGTGGCCATCGAATATGTAACCCTTCACCTGATCATTCATGATTACTGGAATAGCTAAAGTGTTCTTTTCGATTTCAACGATGCCCTTTTCTGTTTGCCACAGCTTTGTGTCTTCACCTGCCTTCGAAATCGCATTGTCGAGATGATAGTTCTGCCACATCATTCTCGGTTTCCCCCTTCAATAAATCTGGTGACTCGACCAGCCATCTTGTATGCGACCCTGCCGGGCATGGTGATCAGATAGCGACCTCTCACCTTTTCTTGCACTACTAGTCCTACTTCTTCGAGCACTTTGAGATGACTTGAAAGCGTGCTGGTCGTGATTTCTGAGAGTTTCTCCTGAAGTTCGTTGATGTACTTTCCGCCGCTCATGAGTTCTTTCAGTATCCTCAGCCTATGTTCCTGTCCCAGAGCGCTCATGGCTTCTGCGGCTTTTGGAAAGTTGACTTGTGTTTCCTTCTCTTCTCTGAACGATTGTTCTCCTCTGGTGATTTTGACGCCTCTTGGGCCGATGAAAATGCATTTTTCGAGCTCGCCATGTATGCCCTCGGCGACTCCTTCCATGACATCTTCAACGTAGTCATGTACGTGATTACCAACGTCAATGTGTATCCCATGTCTTCTTTCTCGTTCCTTCTCCAGCATTTCTCCGAGTTGTTCTTTCAGACCTGCCATTTCTTCCTTGAGTTTTTTCATCTCTTCTTTTATATCTTCAGACAATTCGATTTTCAGCCTCCATAACTCGACGTTCGTCGTTTTTAGTTCGATATGCATCAAATAGAAAACGCTATATATAAAAGTTGCCTTCCGTGCACCTCAGTGTGTGCCTAACGCGTCAAATCGATAATCATGGGCGTCCTTGGAGTTTGTCTCTTCAAAACCTGCTTAGAAAGCTTTAGAAAACCTATTAGCATTAGTGAGATTTGAACGCAAAGTATCCTTTGTCTGCTCTCTTCAGTTCAAGAACTCTGAGACATCATCGACGGTTTTTCTAGGTCTGGGTGTCGGAGACTCTGCTGGCCAACCGAGGGTTACTGCGGCGACTAGTGTCCATGGTTTGCCGAGATGCTTGCTAAGAGCTTTTGTCGCGTAGTAGATGTCACAGATCCACAGTGAACCCAGTCCGAGGCTGTAGGCTTTCAGGAGCATATTCTGAATTGCGGCTGACACGCTCTGCAAAGAGGATTCTTCCAAAAGCTTGTTGTCGTTCGAGTTCCAGACTATGATCAAGACAGGCGCCTCATCCATAATCTTGCAAGAGCTAAATGATGATCCCATATGTGCCATGCCGATCTTGGCTGAAAGCTTCTCCAGTTCAGCACGAAAAAGCGTTGTGAGTTTCCTCTTGGCATCACCTTCAAGCACGGTGAAACGCCACTGCTGACCATTCTTGGCCGATGGTGCCCACGTTCCTGCCTCCAAAACCTCGCGAACAAGCTCCGCTGGAACAAGCTTATCCGTGTACTTCCGAACGCTCCGCCGTCCCTTTATGGCCTCATCAACTTCCATAAACACTACCTACGCAACCCTCGATTTCTCTTCTTCATAAAAGTTCCGTCTTGCTGTGTTTGGCGCGCGTTAAAAGCCAAGCGCGCCGGTCAAGGTGTTCTGCAGACGAATTTGGAAGCACGTAAGCTCGTTAATCTCGCCTGTTGGCTATGTCAAAACATAGTGTGATAAGCAAAAGTTATATGAAATTGTTCGTGAGAGAACCTCGGTGTTCAGGAGAGTCTAGAGAACTTGGACGTACTGGTCTGCGTTAAACATGTTCCTGAAACGGCGGAGGCTGAACTGAAAATCGATTCAACGGGAAAAACCATCGAGAGAACCGGGTTGGTCTATGACATTAATGAGTGGGATGACTATGCGCTCGAAGAGGCTGTGAGGATAAAGGAGAAACAGGGTGGAACGGTCACGGCCATAACCGTGGGCGGAGACGATTCTGATAGCACGCTGAGAAAATGTCTGGCGCGCGGGGCCGACAAGGCGATAAGGCTTGCTGACCCCAAGTTTGAGGGTTCGGACAGCTACGCCATCGCGAAGATCCTTCATTCAGCCATTAAAACGTTGCATTTCGACCTGATACTCTGCGGTGTGCAATCAGGCGACGGCGGATACGCTATGGTTGGGCCAATCCTCGCCGAGATGCTTAACATTCCACATGCGACGATGGTCAAGAAAATAGAGCTTCTGACAGGTTCAGCAAAGGTTAACCGTGAACTCGAAGGCGGCCTGGAAGAACAGATAGAAATCAAGCTTCCCGCATTGTTCGCGGTCCAGACCGGCATAAACGAGCCGAGGTACGTCTCAATAATGGGAATACGCAAGGCCATGCAGAAAGAAATAAAACTCATGAGCCTCGCGGACACGGGACTGACTGAGAACGAGGTTGGCGCTTCAGGCTCTTGGATAAGACTAGAGAAGCTGTATATCCCGCCAGTTGAGAAGCAGGCTGAATTTCTCAAGGGAAACCCGGACGAGATCGCGGCCAAGATCACCGAGCTTCTCAAGTCAAGGGGGCTACTCTGATGATGGAAATCCTTGCTCTGGCTGAGCACCGACAGGGGCAAATGCGAGACATAACATACGAGATGCTCACCAAAGCCAGAGAACTCGTTGAGAAGACAGATGCAAAACTGACGGCTGCAATATTGGGTTACAAAGTCAAGGAACTCGCACGGCCACTGGCAGAGTATGCGAGCACGGTCATAGCCGTTGAAGACCGGAAGCTCGAGAATTTCAACTCTGAAGCCTACAGAAAAATTCTTTCAAAATTAATCGCTGAGCGCAAACCATCATTGATCATGGTCGGACACACGAGCTACGGAATTGATTTGGCTCCGCGACTAGCGGCTGCACTGAACCTGCCGTTGGCAACGGACTGCATCGACTTTTCATTCGAAGGCGAAGCATTCACGGTTACCCGCCAGATGTTCGGGGGCAAGGTAAATGTCAAGGCCACCGCTAGAAAAGCCGACACTTACATGGTGACCATACGCCAAGCGGCATTCACGGCAGCTAAACCCGCAACGCCCGCAAACGGGCAAATCATCGATTTACCCTCATCGTTGACAGAAGAGATAACTGAAAAAAGCTTCATACAATATGTTCTGCCTCCGCCAGGCGGGGTTGACATAACAGCCGCAGACAAACTCGTCGGCATCGGTCGCGGAATAAAGGATGCCTCAAACCTGCCCATTATGGAGGAACTGGCGAAAACCCTAGGCGGAGTCCTATCGTGCTCACGCCCCATAGTTGACAAGGGCTGGCTTCCGAGCGACAGGCAAGTGGGCACTTCGGGAAAAACGGTGAAGCCGAAACTCTATCTGGCGATGGGCATAAGCGGCGCATTCCAGCATGTCTTGGGCATGAAGAGTTCAGACCTGATCATAGCCGTCAACAAAGATCCGAAGGCTCCGATTTTCAGCTTCGCCGACTACGGAGTCGTCGAGGACCTGTTCAAAATAGTGCCGCCTTTGAAAAACAAGATTAATGAGGCGCGAACACAGAAAGCATGACTAGCAATGGAGAAGATGAATATGGACTTCAAACTTAACGATGAACAGCAAGAAATAAAACGTGCCGTCCGCGAATTCGCCGAGAAGGAATTCACGCCGGAACTGGCGTTGGAATACGATCAGAAAGAAGAATTCCCCATGCCGCTGTACAAGAAAGCAGCGCAACTGGGTATCACGAGCATGCGTATACCTCAAGAGTACGGCGGACAGGGCTACGGCGTGCTCGAAGACTGCATAGCCGTGGAAGAAATGTGCAGAGTCGACCCTGGTATCGGCGTGGCAATCTCATTGGGAAACCTGATGATTCCAGACCTGCTGCTCAAGCATGGTAACGATGAACAGAAGAGGAAGTATATTCCGCCGCTTGCGAAGGGCGAAAAGATAGCCGCGGCCGCCTTCACCGAGCCTGAGCATGGAAGTGACATAACTCGTATGAACTCCACGGCCGTGAAAACTGGACAGGAATGGGCGATCAACGGGGCCAAAGAATTTATAACGAACGCCACAATTGCGGATACGTTCATTCTTCTTTGCCAGTCAGACCCGAACGTGCAGCCGTCCCACAGGGGACAGAGCATATTCATCGCGGAAAAAGGCATGAGCGGACTCGACGCCACGAAACTGCATTGGAAGATGGGCATAAAACCATGCGTTACGGGTTCGCTCTCTATGTGTGACCTGAAGGTTCCAGAAACAAACCTGGTAGGCGAACTGAACAAGGGCTTCTACTACACGCTTGAACTTTTCGACGGAACCAGAATCACGGTGGCAGCCCAAGCCGTCGGTATGGCCCAAGGCGCCTTCGAGAAAGCTTTGAGCTATGCGAAAACGCGAAAGCAGTTCGGGCAGTCGATAATGAATTTTCAGGGGATAAGCTTCAAACTGGCCGAAATGGCGATCAAAATCGAATCCGCCCGTCTGATGATGCACAAGGCAGCTTGGCTATACGACAAGGAAAAGCCGAACGCCATAGCGACTTCGATGGCAAAAGCATACGCGAGCCGAGTGGCCATGGAAGTCACAGACGAAGCCATACAAGTCTTCGGAGGATACGGTTACTTGGCAGACTATCACGTTGAGCGTTTCCACCGATGCGCGAAGATAACCGAGATTTACGAGGGAACCAGCGAAATTCAAAAAAGCACCATCGCAGGATACCTTGCAAAACAGCCCTAAACCCGTTCCATTCTTCTTCATCCTAGCGCGCGTCCATCCAGCATGATTTTTCATGAGAAAGACCGAATTTAAATACGTTTTTTATGCAAGGTTCTGCCGCGTCTGCGGTTGATGTTTCACGTTGCCTAGCCATCAAAGCGTTGACGGATCGCTGATTAGGTTAACGGAGCCAGCATTCGCAAGTTTTATTACCGCTCTTAAGTCTACGCAATATCAGATCGAAGGAGACAGATTGTCTTGACTGCAGAAAGGATCAAGAAAGCAGCCGTAATCGGGTCAGGAGCCATGGGCCACGGAATCGCGGAGCTTTTGGCAATGAACGGATATCACGTTGCAATGGTTGACGTTAACGATGAAATCTTGCAGAAAGCTAAAGAGAAGATCAAATGGAGCCTGGACAAGTTCGCTGAGAAAAAAAGGATAAGACAGGAGGATGCAGACGCAGCATTTGCAAGAATCAGCACAACGACAAGTTATGAAGAGGCAGCAAAAGACATAGACTTCGCGATAGAAGCAGCGCCTGAGAATATGGAGCTAAAGAAGATGGTTTTCGCCAAGCTTGATCAAGTAGCTCCTCCAAATGCAATATTGGTCTCAAACACGTCGGCTTTGAGCATAACAGAGATGGGAAACGCTACCAAACGCCCAGACAAAGTTGCGGGAATGCACTTTTTCAACCCTCCTCAACTCCAGGCACTGATTGAAGTGGTAAACGGCGACAAGACAAGCCAAGAAACGATCATCGCAGTCGCTGAACTCGCTAAGAAAATTGGCAAAACACCGATAACAGTGCGGAAAGACGTCCGCGGCTTCATAGTAGACCGCATTCTCGGGGCAGCATTTAACGAGGCCTACTGGACCTACCAGCGGAAAGAAGCCACGAAAGAAGGAATAGACTCTTCAGTCAAGTACACTGGCGGCTTTCCGATGGGATGGTTCGAACTTAGCGATTTCGTCGGACTCGACATAATATACGGCGTCGGCAAAGTACTCCACGAAGCTTACGGGGAACGATTCAAACCATGCACGGAAGTAATTGAACCGCTGGTTAAGGAAAAGAAGCTGGGACAAAAAACCGGCGTAGGCTTCTACGACTGGACAAAAGGAAGGCCCCGGATACCTTTCAGCCTTCTCGACGAATACGACGTTGACAGATCCTGGGCAGTCGCCGTTAACGAGGCTGCCTGGCTTATCCATGACGATGCCGCTACGCCAGGAGACATTGATACCGGAATGAAGCTTGGCACGTATTGGCCCTCAGGCCCATGCGAATACGCGGATCGCACCGGAATAGACGTTATTCTGAACAAGCTTAGGGAGCTCCATGCGAAGTATAATATGGAAATGTATAAGCCCTGTCCAGTGCTCGAGGATTACGTGGGCAAAGGTTGGACAGGGAAGAAAGCTGGAAGGGGGTTCTATTAGATGAAGTTTGAATTTGATGAGACTCAAATCGGAATTGTCAAGGCTGTGAAGGAATTTTGCGCGAAAGAGTTCAAGCCTGAATTAGCGTTGGAACTTGACAGAAAAGAAGAGTTCCCGATGGAATTGTACAGGCAAGCGGCAAAACTTGGGTTCGTAAGCCTCAGTCTGCCCCAAGAATACGGCGGCCAAGGCTTCGGTCTTCTCGAAACATGCTTAGCCATCGAAGAGATGTGCAGGGCAGACTCTTCTCTCGGCGTTGCCATATCTACCGGAACCTTCGGAAGCGAATTCATTGCAACCTTAGGCAACAAAGAACAGAAGGAGAAGTATCTGCCGCCAATATGCAAGGGCGACTGGATATCGGCTGCAGCCTTCACTGAGCCCAACTTGAGCGGAAGCGACATCACCCGCATGGAAACGACGGCCACAAAATACGGAAACGAATGGTGGATAAACGGGACAAAGACTTTCATAACGAACGCGACGACTGCCGACTTCATAGTCGTGTTGGCACAGACGGACACAAAGATCAGACCAACTTACAGGGGTGAAACACTGTTCGCCGTGGACAAGGGCACGCCTGGGCTTGAAACGTCAAAGCTTCACGACAAGATGGGTATCCGCTGCTCAGTGACCGGAGAGGTTCGCCTCGACAACGTGAAAGTGACAGACTGGAACATCGTAGGCGAATTGAACAGGGGTTTCTACAGTTCGATGGAATTCTTCGACAAGACCCGCGTCGGCGTGGCATCGCAGGCCGTGGGCATGGCTCAAGGGGCCTTCGAGATCGCCTTCAAATACTCTAAACAGAGGGAAGCCTTCGGGCAGCCGTTGCTGCAGCATGAGCTCATAGGTGCAGGCTTGGCTGAAGCCATGACGAAGATCGAAGCAGCAAGATGGCTCACCTATCGTGCGGCCTGGCTGGTGGATTCTGGGAAGATGGATCCCATGATTACGGCGATGGCCAAGTATTATGCTGGTCAGATCGCTATGGAAGTGACGGACCTCGCAATACAAGTCTTAGGCGGCTACGGTTACTTGGGCGAATACCGTGTTGAGAGGTTCCACCGCGATGCAAAGATAACTGAAATCTACGAAGGCACGAAAGAGATCCAGAAGTTAACCGTGTTGAAGTATCTGCTCAGAAAATTCTGAAAAACGTTATAGGCATGTGGGCTCTAAACACGAACCAGGTGAAAGACCTTGAGTAAGGCATATGAAACTGTGAAAGTGGAAAGGGAAGAAAAAGTACTGTGGATTATACTGAACAGGCCGCATAGGCTGAACGCCTTCAACGATGTTCTAATCGAAGAGCTTGCTGACGTGTTAGACACGGCTGAAAAAGACGCGAGCATAAGATGCCTAGTCTTGATGGGTGAAGGTGACAGGGCTTTCAGCGCAGGCGCAGACGTGACCATGATTCCTAAGGCAACACCAGTCAAGGCCGAGGAATTCATGAGAGCCGGACAGAAGGTCTTCGGCAAAATAGAAGAATCGTCCAAACCCGTCATTGCCGCAATCAACGGTTACGCTCTCGGCGGCGGTTTAGAGCTGGCTTTAGCATGCGATTTCAGAATAGCCGCTGAACACGCTGAGCTTGGAACCCCAGAAACGAGTAATCTAGGCCTCGTGCCCGGATGGGGCGCAACCCAAAAACTAGTCAGAATCGTGGGTCTAGTGAAAGCCAAAGAAATGATACTGCTTGGAAACCGGCTCAAGGCTGATGAAGCACTGAAAATAGGATTGGTAAACAAAGTGGTGAACTTCGAGAAACTCAGGGATGAGGTTAGAGGTCTAGCCAAGAAGCTCAGTGAAGAGCCGCCGATAGCTTTGAAATACGCAAAGCATGCAATAAACTTCGGGTCACAAGTGCCGTTAGATGTGGGACTGCGGTTGGAGGCATGTCTAAGTGCTCTGACGTTCTCCACGGAAGACCTGAAAGAAGGCGTAGAAGCCTTCATGTCGAAGAGGAAAGCCGATTTCAAAGGCAAATAGCCCACATACTCATCCCTTTTTTCTTTATATTTCGCTCTTCGCCAAAATAGGCACGGAGAACGTGAATGCCATGAGAAAAGTGGCCGTAATCGGTGTTGGAAGCTCAAAATTCGGCGTCAGAACCGACGCTAACATTTCAGAGTTGGGTTTTGAAGCGGTTAAGCCTTCTCTTGAGGATGCGGGAATAGCCGCTAAAGACGTTGAATTTGCTGCCGTGGGCTCTGTCGGCGCCGGAGCATGGTATGAGGAGCTGCTTCCAGCCGTAGTGGTCGGCGAATACTGCGGTCTATCAGGAGCCGGCCTTGTACGTTGCGAGGCTGCATGTGCAAGCGGAAGTGCGGCCTTCTTCACGGCTTACTCAGCGGTGGCAAGTGGGCACGCTGAAATCGCCATGGCTTTGGGTGTTGAGAAGATGAGGGAAATTGACTCATCGACGGCCATGGAATGGATTGGAAGAGCAGGCTACTATTTGTGGGAGTTTCACAATTTCGGGTTAACCTTCCCAGGATACTATGCCTTGTATGCTAATGCACATATGGCCAAGTATGGCACGACTGAGGAAGACATGGCCCTAGTCGCTGTTAAGAATCACAAGTACGCGGCTATGAACCCAATTGCGCACCTTCGGAACAAGATTACTGTTGATGACGTTCTCTCGTCTATGGTGATTGCGTCGCCGCTGAAGCTGTATGATTGTTCTCCTATTACTGACGGTGCATCTTGCGCGATAGTCGCTTCAGAGGAGAAAGCAAGAGAACTCAAAATTGATACTCCCGTTTGGGTCGCAGGGATAGGCTATTCATCCGGAACGGCCAACTTGAGCAAGAGAAAGGATTTTGTGAGCTTGGACGCGAGCGTGTTGGCTTCTCAAAGGGCATATAAGGCTGCTGGAATATCGCCAAGCCAGCTTGATTTTGCTGAAGTGCACGATTGTTTCACGATTGCCGAAATAATGGCTTATGAGGATCTAGGCTTCTGCGGCCGCGGTGAAGGAGTAAAACTGCTGCGAGATGGCCAGACTGAAATTGGCGGAAGAATACCGGTAAACATGGACGGCGGGTTGAAAGCCAAGGGGCATCCGATAGGCGCAACCGGTTGCGCCATGATTTACGAGTTGACGCACCAGCTTAGAGGAGAGGCTGTTGAGAAGGGCAGACAGGTTCCACTGAAAAACTACATAGGACTCGCCCACAACGTCGGCGGAACAGGACACTACTGCTACGTGACGATTCTGAGGAGATAAAAAGCATGACTTCATCATCAATGCCCTCGATAAAATCTAGACCAATAACGATAGTGCAGGAGATTCCCATAAGCAAAACCCTAAAGTTCTGGGAAGGCCTCAAAGAAGGAAAAATCTACGCCACACAATGCTGCAAATGCGAGAAGCTCTATTTTCCCCCGTCCGCCGACTGCCCCGACTGCATCTGCTCCGAAGTGAACTGGGTTCAATTGAGTAGCGAGGCGGAAGTTGAAGCCTTCACGCATATTGTGGTGAGGCCGACAACGTTCTCAGACCAGAAACCGTACACCGTGGCGATCGGAAGACTCAAAGAAGGCGTCAAAGTGCTCGCTTGGCTAACAGGCTTCAAACTGTCCCAAGTCAATGTCGGCATGAAAGTAAAACTCGTGGCCAAGATCACACAAGATGGAAACCCAACGTACGAGTTCGTACCGCCATGAAGTGGACCCTAGGCTCAGACTTCGGAGAATGAGAGGCCAAGAAGCATAACTGAAAAATGGTGGGCCACTGGATCGCGACGAATGTCACTTTCCACGTTCGGTCGAAGATAAGAGAAAAGTGTTCGCGCGCGCTATTGTCACTGGCACGTTTAAGATACATTCTGCCGCCCTTTCTTATGAGTCTCCAGTTCGTTGTAAGAACTGGAACACAAGGTTATCTGGTTCCTTCTGCAAATAAGGCAGGAGGAGAAACTTCACCCCACTTCCTGATCATAGCAGCGGCTTCATTGTATTCTTCTTTGGCCTTTTCTCTTTCGCTTTCTGGCAATGATGCAAGATGGTTACCTATGCAAAAGAGTGGTGGTGTCGCGCTCCAGTTGTATCGAGTCTTTTGATGTTGATTCTCTGGAATCCTGTTTTCTGGAACATTTCTGCCACCTTCTCTTCGGGCAGATAATCCAGTTCCCCTAACGTGTACTTCGTTTTGCATTTGAACATTAGCAGGTGGCTCTCCTGCGCTTTGGTTCGGGCAACAGGAAGGCTCTCGACAATTATCACCCTCCCACCCTTCGCAACTACGCGTTTCATTTCTTTGAGTGCAGCTTTTACTGAACGGTAACTTCGGAAATTGCGAATCGAGTGAACTGCTGCGGCTACATTGAAAGAAGAAGATCTAAAGGGCAAGCGTTCAGCGTCAGACTTGACGCCTGAGACTCTATCGCAGAGGTTCAATTCGTCCATGCAAGTGTTGAAATTTCTCCACCAGCCTGGACGCTCAACTCCATCCATTAAGTCTATGCCCACGACAGTTTGAGACGATTTTGCAGCTGCGATCGAGAAATACCCTCTACCACAACCGATGTCGAGTATACTATCATGACTACACAGTTGCATTTCCTGCGCTATTGCCATTCGCTCTAAGCCAATGTCTGAGTTGATGTAAACATCTCCCCATGACACTTTAAACTGTTTGAAAAAGGAATCAAGAATCCGTCCGCAGTCATCTAGGAGTCTTCTAAAATCATCTGGAGGTAGTGGAACACTCAATGCACGTGCTGGAAAACTCAACCTTACTCCCAATTTCTTCGCGAGACGAGGAACTGACTGCATGCCTAAAACTTGCAAATTGACTCCCATCTTAACAATCCCTCAAATTTCCTTTCCACAACCTATCTCCGTATCACGTAGTTCAATTTGAGATTTATTTTCTTCCGTGCGCGTTAGGGTGTTCCTAAATTAGCCTGTTGATGCGACCCTTGCTACCTGCATTTGTTTTTTGTCTCGGAACGTCTGTTTGAGAAAACTCCTCACAGTATATCTTTCTAGGGAATGGGTGTGAGGTTTAAACCTGCAATCTTTTTGAAATGTTCGGTGTTTCTTGTGGCCAGGCTGTAACCCTTGGTTAGGGCGATTGCGCCTATCATGGCATCTCTTAATCCGATTGATTGTCCTTCTCTCTCTAATTCGGCGTATACGCGTCCGGCATTTTGAGCTGATGTTAGTCCCATATTCATAACGACTAGTCTTTCCAGCAAGGTTTTTGCTGACGCCAGATTTTTCTGGCGGTTCCTTGATTTGTAGGCGCCGTAGAACAGTTCGAAAGCATTTATGATGGTTGTGGCGAGTAACCATCCTTTTCTTTCCATTTCGCTGATAGAGTCAACGACTTTTGTCTCGTTTCTGAGGAGATCTATTAGAATATCTGTGTCCATTATAACTCGGGCAGTCTCCATCGTTTCCAGGCCTCTGTTTGTGAAGCTTTGATTTCAGCGAGTTCTTCATCTGAAATGTCCCAGGAACCGGCGAGGTCTGTGATTTTTGTGCCTTTCCCTCGCAGGCTGATCAAATACTCCATGGCTTCATCTAGGGAAACGGGACGCTTCAGCCTCATCTGGAGCTCCCCTGCGATTTCCGACAATTTGGCGTATGTTTCCTTGCTGATTTTGACGGTCTTCGTTTGTGGCACGAAGTACACCTAGTGGAATAAGTAGTAAAACTCCATTTAAACGTTTTGGAAACAAACGGCTAGTGGGCCCGCGCGAAGCGTAAGAAGGGACGGGATTTGAAAGACAAGGGCAGCAATGTTCTATGGGTATTTCAAAACACGGAAAACTCTAATGGTTGTTGGGTTGTTGGGTGTGCAGGCTAAGACGCGTTATTAAAGAGGGGTGACAGATGAATGAGCAAAGTTGAAAAGCGTAAAATAGAAGTCTCCAGAAGCAGCAGCCCAGAGAGAGAAATAGAAAACAAGGACAGAGCTTTCGTCCTTTTCTACGCTTCTTGGTGCCCATTTTCCCAAAGGTTCCTACCACTATTTGAACAGTACGCCAGAGACAATCCGCAAGAGTGCATGAGCGTCATAGTTGATGATAGGCCAGATTTATGTGAGGAGTACGCGATAGAGTACTACCCCACCGTGCTTCTTTTCAAAAAAGGAAAGGTGCACAAGAGACTTGATGCCGAGCCTGGGGTTGGGTTAACCAAAAAACAACTAGCAGAACTCACCAAGAATCCGTAGATTTTTCATTTTTTAGCGCGGGCGCTACAAAATATAGGATTATGTTGATTTTACTTGCGAGACATCATTTCTTCGTAGCGATGCTCGGGGAAGTGGCTGCTGTCGCAAAATGGTTTGATGGAGGACTTGCCGCAGCGACAGAGGGTTACGCGATTGCGAACTTCGTAGATTTTTCCATCTGCAGACCTAATCGGGATGCCTGCTCGCACCCAAATCGGACCACTGCACTCCAGTTGAGGGTCTTCGATTAAGCCGATTGATTTTTCCAATTTTGGTTCAATTGCCTCTCCCGTTTTCTTGTCCCAAACCACAAGGCGACCTGACGGGCAGTCTCTTGCTTCTTCGATTGCCGCATGTTTAGCATTCAAGTCATCTGATTTTGGAATAAGGTTCCAAATTTCGCCTGCTCTGTGACAGAAACGCGCAGAGGCACAAAGATCCTCAACGTCGGTTAGCTTAAGCGTTGGGCCCTGTATGATTTTTGCCTGTTTCAGGTAGGGTTCACTGCTGGCCTCCTCAGTGCCATCAAAACCGATTTTTGTGTGTGTTGCATCACAGAAAGGTTTGTTCTTTGATTCTCCACATCGGCAAAGGCCGCATTTTTCCTGCAAAGGATATTTCTTGCCCGATCGCCATTCAACCGGAATCCCTTCCTTATTGACGATGATGATTTGTTCGGATATGGGAAGTTTGCCGGAAACAAAGTATGGGCCATTCTTGCTGACTTTGATTTCACACTCGTAATTGACTTTGTCAACGTGTTCTTCTTTAGCCGTTCCCATTGCGGTTAAGCTCCTTGAGTGTAGTATGTACTAGATCTCTCAAAATTGCTCACTAATAAGCGTAATGCGCGCTCTTCCTTTTCTAGAAGTGCCATCTGTGAGTGTGACGTTAAATGTTGAAGCGTGACGTTAGTGCGCACAGAAAATTCCGATAGTAACAAAAACTGTTAAGTAGCTTAGTTCAAAATCTAGTGCTCATATGAACTTTGTCGCGATTCCTCTGACTGTTATTACTTGTTTCTCAACTATGTTTGGAGGTATCGTTGCAGCAAGATACAGGAAAAACATCGGGATTCTTGGGGCTTTTGCAGCAGGTGTGTTGATAACTACTTCCTTGCTCGACATATTGCCACAGACTTTCAAGCTTGCTCAATCCGCCAACGTGCTTCTTGAAGATGTCATGGCTCTGACAGTTGTTGGATTCCTTTTCCTCTATATCATTTCTAGATTGATAAGTGAGCATGTTTTCAGCAAAGATGGTGAATACGTTGAAGTTAAACATCCTCTCGGTGGAGTTTTTGCAACATCAGAACTCTCGGTTCACAGTTTCATAGATGGCTTGGCAATTGGGTTTGGTCTAGAAGCAGACATTCACGTTGGGATTATAATCGCCTTTGCCGTCATATGCCATGACTTCACTGATGGACTCAGCACAGTTACCGTGATGCTGAATTCTGGCAACTCCCTGAGGAATTCTCTAAGGATGTTGTTCTTGGATGCCATTGCTCCAGTCTTAGGAGCAGTTGTCACACTTTTCCTTCAATTACCACCGTATTACATAGTGCTACTTTTGCCTTTCTTTGCAGGTGGTTTTCTGTATCTGGGGGCAAGTGACCTCTTACCACAAGCGCATGAAGAGAATCCCGCAACACTCACGGTGATCACGTGCACAGCTGGATTCGTACTGATATTCATCCTGACTTTCATCCTGACCAGAGTGCTGAACATGTAGTGCACATGCTTGTTCCCCAAATGGTAGCGCGCGCTCTTCTAACTCAGTAGAGTATCACACAACTAAGGACATTTTGCAACATGCAACGAAGTTATCGGGTCATAAGAGCATAAGCAACGCACTAGTCTAGCGCGCGCTACTAGTCTACATCAACTAGTGGAGTTTGAAGGCGACGAATACCATTCAGCCATTGCCAATAATGTGGATCAGGCCAAGAAACTGATTGAGGCCGGATTTGAGTACGTCTGTAGCCATAATGAAACAATGCTATTCAAAAAGAGAAAATAGCGCGCGCTTATCAGCCACGCTCAAAGAAAAAAAAGGAGTTATTTAGTTTTGTTGCTAGAGGATGCTATTGTTTGGTTTCTACTATTTTCGCAATCGGGGCGTTCTTCTTCACCGATTCAATGCCATTCACGCATGCTTCCTTTGAGGAGTAGCCTTCGCTTACTGCGATTATCTCTCCATTGGCTGCTTGCAGACGGAATCTGAATTTTCCTGCCTTGTCTTTGAACCATTCAAATTTGGGTTCTGGCAAAGATATCACCAGCTGAAGGTTATCTGTTGAGTTGATAGAAAAGGTTTTCGTCGCATAAGTAAAGACATTTGTTAGATTCAAGTTAACATGATGCGTGGGTTTGTGCGATATGTTTTTAGGTAATAAGAAGGTGTTTTATCATGGTGATGAAAATGTCATTCTTGGATAAAGCGAAGAAAAAGGCCGAAGAGGAAGCCAAAAAGGCTGCCGACGCAGCAAAACAAGCCGGTGAAAAAGGAGTCCAAGGAGCCAAGACGGCTGGTGAAAAAGTCAAAGAAGCCGGTGAAAAGGGAGTAGAGGAAACCAAGAAAGCCGTACAAAAGGTGAAAGAAAAAATCGACTAACATGTCAGCTCCGCCTTTGTCACTTTTGCGCACAAATCCTTTTTTTTCTTCAAATTGACGGTGCACGCGATCAAAAATCATCGTTTATCGTAAAATTTAAATAAAAATCGCGATGATTGTAATTCGAGGCTAGGATATTGCCTAAAGCCGCCAAAGAAAGGAAGAAGAAGCCCGCAAGGAAATAAGAACGGAAAACTATTCACCAACGTACAAATCCCGTCATTTTCTTTGTTTACGAACAGGCAGCGCGTGCTTGGCACGACACGAGAGTGTGACCTTAAATGTGAAGGGGTGATGTTAGATTTATTATAGGCACATAAATCGTGTGTGGGTTATGGCAAACGGCCTTGCTCGGATCGTTGGGAGTTTGGCGAAGCCAAACGGCAACAATAAGATGATGATATTAGCGCGCGCGTTCATCTGGGCGGAAGGTCACTGGTATATCCAGTTGAAGAAGGCGCCTGGAACCTGTCCACATTCTCCCTGATGACTTCATAGGCCTTTTCTGCGTCTGCGTTGGGCAAGTCGTTCAAAGACAGCGGTTCTCCTCCGAACCTCAGCGTTAGCTTGATGGTTGACCGCATTATTCCCTTGTCCAATATTGCGTTTGCGATGTCCCTGTAATTATAATCGGTGTAATCCTTCTTCAACCCAAGCGCGTGCGGGTGCCGCAGAATTATCCGCTCATTCGTAATGACCACAGAGTCGATGTTGATCTTAGGATGATAGATCTTCTGCGGAATGTACAACTCAACCTTCTCGTTCGGGCCAAGTAGGTTTTTCAAATCATCAGGGGCAGACATAACTATCAACCAACTATACGAGATTCTATCGATATTTGCCTTTTGGCTCAGTCCTCAGAGTCTCAACGATTGGCTTGTGCTCACGTGCCTAATATTGAGGGTAAAGTTTTATTCAACCAACCCGAATCTGAACCTTGGACAATAGTTATAGCTGGGCATGTGTGTCCTTCAGAACGGAGTTACATGCATAGCTAAGATGGTTGATGTTCCCGTGATAGTCAAAGAGGTCCATGCAAAAACAATATTGTCCAAATCGAAGGTTTTCGACTACACCATTAATCCTTACATCGGCTGTGAACACGGCTGCGCCTACTGCTACGCACGTTTCATAAAGAGGTTCACTGGTCACCGAGAAGATTGGGGGAGATTTGTCGACGTGAAAACGAACGCCGGAGACCTCTTGCGGCGTGAAATACGAAGGAAAGAAGCGCGCAGTGTCTGGATAAGCGGATTATGCGATCCTTACCAGCCGCTTGAGAAAGACTACAAGGTTACGCGAGCATGTCTCGAAATCCTGACAGAACACGACTGGCCTGTCACCGTTCAGACCAAGTCGACCATAGTGACGCGCGATCTAGATTTGCTGAAGAGACTCCGCGATGTTGAAGTGGGCTTCACAATCACAACGGCCAGCGAGAACATCAGGGAAATTTTCGAACCAAACGCCCCCTCGATCAAAGAACGAATAGAAACACTCAAGAAACTACACTCAGAAGGCATCAAAACCTTCGTCATGATCGCACCACTGCTCCCAGAGGCCGAAGACTTGGTGACACAGCTGACTGGAAACGTTGATCACGTTCTCATCGACAGAATGAACTATCACTACGCAGATTGGGTCTACAGAAAGAACAAACTTGAAAATGCATTGACAAGTGATTTCTTCAACCGCCAGAAAACAGAGCTTGCCATCGCTTTCGCAAAGGAAAACATCCCTTGCCAATTGTTGTTCTAATGTTTTTCAGACGATTTCGCACAGCATCTTAAGTCTGCATGTCTAGTCTAATGGTAGTTTGGGAGATAGCGGGTTTCTTATACTGATAGCTGCATGTTAGAACTTCGAGCAGATGAAGATGCCCAGTCTCAGCGCGCGCTGGCTTTCTGGTTTCTGACCTTCCAAAAACAAAAGGAAAAATGAAGTTATAAGAAGCGCATGCTGTATAACACATTCCATCCAGAAACCTCTTTAACGAGACAGCACCAATGCTAATGAGAGAGCCAATGCAGAAAACGCGTCGGATTTTTGATAGACTTGAATGCAAGGACTGCATCTACAAGTCAAGCCCCTACTGTTGGGGACAATGCCCCTACAATATCTGGAAAAAGGAACAGTTCTAACGCGCGCGGGCTTAAGCGGTAATTATTCATTGAAGGCGAATTTCAGACAGACAGAAAAAAGATAAAAAGTCTATGAAGAGTGTCGACGCTCTATGGCGCGACACTTCCAAATTTCGATTCTTCTCATTTGTTCTCTAGTTTCCTTCACGTTTTGCATGTTTTTCACCTCGAACTACGTCTCAGCAGACATGCCAAAAGCAAAAACGGAATAATCCGGTTTCACAATTGTGAGGGCAAAAATCTTGCTTGATCCCACAGAATAGGGAACGTCGCATATTAGTCTACTGGATTCGAACTCAGTATTTGCCCCCCGCTAGAGAACAATTGAATAGTAGTCAAGAGAGACCCAAGTATCGCGCGCTTTGGTGCAGCTTAAATGAAATAAGAGGTGATGGAAGATGGAGAAAGTATATCGATGCCCAAATTGTAATAGAATAGAAATCATGTGGGATGCAGGACTTAGAAAAGCTGTATGCCCAAAAGATAAAACATCGGTAAACAACTACAAAACGGAAAATAATGCTTGAAAATATCTTTGACGCCCGCTCGCGCGGCGATAACCGGCTTCCTCTAGTCTTTTGATGTCCTTGTTTGACAGTTCCATCTCTGTTTTTTCGCAGCATTTTCCACAATTTGAACACCGCATAAGAAGCAGACTCTCCGACAAATCATATCGAAAGACAGTCTTTAGTTATGGTGGTTTTGGTAGTCTGGGAGAATTTAGCACGCGTAACAAGGTTCTGTCCTGTCTTCTCATTCATAGCCCTTGTTATCCGCCTATTTTTCTCCAGCCTTTCACTTTTTTATGAACAATTTCTCAACCGCTCTTGCTCGGCTAGCAGGTTCTAGGACGTTGTCATAGCAGTCAGTTGGCGGCTAGAATCGTCAACGTTGGTGAGCAATCCTTTTTTTCCGATTCTTAATTGTCTTTGACCTCTGAACGTAAAGGTCCGTGCATTCTCGATTCGAATGGTGTCTCCTTTAGAGATGCAGCTTATCTGCTCGTTCCACAAGCACAGCCGGATCGTCCCAGTTTCATCTTCTATCAACGCGTTTGCCACGCTTGCGTAATTTCCATAACGGGTGCAGACTAGGTTGGGCTTTGGAATTTCCAAAACCTTGGCCTTCAGACAAACCTGTGTCATTCCGCTTCGCAGATCTCTGATTGGAAGAGAGAGTGATCGTCTATTCTTCTTAGCTAGATATCTGCGGATCATGTCTGTTTTCATGAGACTCCTAATAGGATTGCCTCCTTCCAACAGAAATTCCTTGAGTATTAAAAATTGGGCAACAACTTTAGAATCCTTCAGAAATAGGAACATGGCCTTGTCTTGTGTTTTGCCACGACATTCGATTGAAAGGTCTCCAGTTGTGTATTTCTGGTTTTCTTCTGCTGAGATTAGAGCATGAAAAAGTCTGTCAGGGTCAACTTCATACTTTATTGAAAGAAAAGCCAGATATTCACCGGTTGATACATTTTTTCTCAAGGCTTTTCCTCTCATTTTCCCTGTTGTTCTTTTTTCAGAAACCATTCTTGGTCGATTTCAAAAATCTTAGCGCGTGCGCTGCTAACGTAATGCACGCGCAGCATATTAAGATGCGTGTAGATGTAGCGTGCGGTAAGGCGAAATGAAACATGTTTAAGAGTTGGATGTGAGTCTTAAAGGAAGTGGTACAGCGGTGAATGCTTGTGTCTCAACCTGTTTATGGGAAAATAGTGAACTATCGGGTAGGCAACAAAACACAAAAGCCAAAATGGTGCCTAATTCAATTTGCAGATGCAAATTCCATCTCTAAGGTAGGCCAACTCATCGGGCGAAAAGTAGTTTTGAAATATGGAAAGAACGATTTCATCGGGAGAATTATGGGTTTTCACGGCAAGAAAGGCGTGGTCAAAGCCAAATTCCGAAAAGGAGTGCCTGGCCAAGCTTTAGGAACAACCGTTGAATTAGTCGGCTAAAACTTTAGTCTGCATCCAACCTGTTCCTATTCACCATTTGGCTTTTCTTCTGGGAGCTCGTCTGCGCGTTGTCTGAGTGGAGGCGTTTCATAACTGTTCTTTGTGGATGACGACACGCTGAAGAAGGTGGCTGTGTTGTTCGGGGAGGATGCTGTTAGAGTAGTTGAGACCTTCAAAGGAGTTCACGAGATCACGGATAATGAGATAGCGGACAAAACTTTAATACGCCTTAACCTGGTTCGCAAGGAACTATACAGGTTCTACGACCACGCCATCGTGGCTCTCAGGCGGACCCGCGACAAAGAAACGGGCTGGTTTATCTTCAACTGGAGACTCCAACCAGAACAACTGGAAGCCTTTATCCTAGACCAAAAGCGATGTGTTCTTGAAAAACTGGAAACCCGGCTTGAATACGAGAAAAGCCACGAGTTCTACACCTGCCAAACGCTAGGCTGCAAGCGATACCCCTTCGAAGAGGCATTTGAGCTTCTCTTCAAATGTCCCGCCTGCAACAAACCAATGATGTACCTCAACAACGAGCGGATCGTTGAAATCCTAACCCGAAAAATTGAACAGACAAAAGTTGTGTAAGCGTTGAAATGCAGGAGAATTATTCCATTCGCAGATTTGAGATGCAAGTTATTTAGCGAAGTTCTTGGGATAGCGGATAAAACTTTACCCCCAAACCCAACTACTCTCAAAAAAACTTGTTGAATGTTCCTATTGATCTCGAATTTGATTTCTATAAGCATGGACTTTATGATTTTGGACGTGCTGTTTATAAGCAGCGGTGTAAAAGCTAGACAAAGCGTGCGAGAAGCGATTTTTGCACAGCAACCGTAAAGGAGTTGAGAGAGTTGACATATGAGAGAAAAGAGATGCACAAGGCAGTTTGCGCTGATTGCGGGAAGGAATGTGAAGTACCATTCAAGCCTGATGGCAGCAGACCTGTATACTGCCGAGAGTGTTACTCCAAGAGAGCACCCCCAAGAAGAAGTCGATTTTAGATCAAGCCAACAGCTCTAATCTAAGATTGGTTTTCTCCCAGTTTCCATATTCTTTTTTCAAATCACTTAAGTAGATATCGTTCTTTCATACCTCGGTGTACATAACCCACGGACCTGTAAGCGCGCGCTAACTACATGAAGCATGGAATGAATGAGCCGATCACATCCCTGACGGCTAGAATTGTGAAGTAAATCCCGTGAATGAGCTTTCTGAGACACAGTTTAAGTGTCTGATCTCGACAATTGACGAACTGTAATGCTTAAACCGTGGCTGGATTGTTGGTGTATGCAACAAAAATCGAGGAGGTGTGCGGAAGTGAGAGACGAAGAAGAAGAATCGGAAGAAGACGACTGGGAAGAGGAAGACTGGGAGACGAAGAAATGTAACAGCCCACTGTCGGATTCATTTCTTGTGTCTTTTCTTTGTACGGTTTTTTTAGGTCGTTTTAATGCTTTTTGGGTTCATGTTTATAACCTTCTTAACGCGCGCTAGTGGTATTGCTTTCAGCTTACTTAGCTGATCTCACCATTTCGGGGTTTTTACCCCTCAGAAAATACAGTAGACGTTTTGACGTTAGGCTTAATTTTGCTGTTCTCAGTGGTTCTTTATCTTGTTTCACAAATCCCAGACTAACCTTAAACCCTCTTTTTTTGAGGATTTGGTTTTCGTATATGCATATCACCTTTTTAAGATGACATAATCTTGACCTTCTTTTTTGAGTCGTTCAAGCTCAGTCGGAATTTGCTCTAGCGAAAACTTTTCATAAATTTTAGCTCTAAGCCTGTAGTATTCTTCTCTGCAAAACGAGCAACAGAAACGGACTTTCGTGTAACTAGTTTTTTGAAGCTCCTTTCGACAGTAGAGACAATAACAGTGCGGATGACCTCTTATGGCTCTGCACTCGTCACAATACCGTTGATTAGTATAATGGGTTGGTTTTACCGTAAATTCCTGACCGCACTTTTTGCACTTTCTTGTGCCCCAACTCATCTTAGCTCACCTCAGAAACACATGGTTCAAGAGGCAGGAGAAATGTCCAACTCCCGTCTCGTAAAAGGTGTTGTTGTCCATGTGGTGATGGCGAAGGAAAGAACGTGAAACCTTCGTCATCTTTAACTAGGCTCTCCTTTATCTTGGCATTCACGCACATGTTTGACGTGTTCAGCAATAGGAAGACGGATATTTATAGGGTCTTTCGTGAAACGCAATTTTCCAGAAACCTTTTCGGCGCGCGCTCGTACTGAAGGAGTATCCAGAGGAGTACGAAAAATTGAAGCAACGAACCGAACAGCTCACCGAGTTCCTAAGCAAGATGGAAAAATCGATCCGACCCTATTCATCCTTTCATCAAAAATCACCGTAGGGTCTTGTGACAGACACAAATTTAAATAGAAAATCGGCAAATCGAAGTTTGAGGCTAGAATAGTGCCTAAAAAAACCAAAGGAAATAAGAAAAAGACCGCAAAGAAGTAAAAGCGGAAAATCACCTAAAAGCAGAGATCCCACTCATTTTCTTTGTTAGAAATAGAAGCCTAATAGCGCGCGCTCTTTCTCTCTGCTTTTCCAGACGCCACAAAAGTGTGACCTTAGATGTTGGCGCGCGCGCTAACAATCTTCTCCTAGATCCGAGACAGCAAATGTGATGCTTTCAGAAAAACGCAAGCAATCAATTCTTTATCTCTTTATCGGGATTTCAATCTGTGTTGAAACAACTTGGTGAGTTAGCTGTATGAATGCTGGAGTGTGCATTGCGTATTGTATTTCAACCTGGAAGCTTGTCTGGCCTTGCCACGGTCTGATGAGAAAATTAACCGTTACGGTCCCTGATCCTTGAAATCCTAGGTCGTCAACTTCAAAAATGATGCTTTGCCCATCATGGTCTTGGTGAAACTTTATTGGTGACCATGGATATCCTTCGGGCATTTCTAGATATGTCTGCATAGAATTCGCTGCAGAAAACCCTAGGTGAAGAGAGTCAAGCTGTGTAGTGTCCAAATGCCAGATTGAAAACCTCATGGAGACTAAACCTGTTTGGGGATTGACAGGGTCAGTCCCGACATAGATATCAGACGTTCTAACTCCGTTTTGATAAACGTCCGTCCCATTAGCATCTAGCCCAATCGGTCTGAAACCTTCTACCGATAGATTCTCCGTGAAAAGGAATACTTTCAAGCTGGACAAAGTGAAAATCACAAGAAGCGCAGCCAATACGAGAGCTGAACACACAATCAGAACAACCTTAACCCTGCGTTGCACTTTCTGTGCCCCAATCCATCAAGACTCAGATGCTTAGCTTATACCTTTTGCTTTGCAATGGGTCTCGGGTTGTGTCTGCAGCATTTTTCTGAGGGCAACCTGAAGAGTGTGACGTTAAACGTTGGAGAGTGACGTAAGTGCGCGCGTAGACTTCTTCCGCAACTCTATTCTATTTTCCCTCTTGCGATGTTTCCGGCGGAATATTCTTTTTCACTAGGATTGGAATGAGTAAGCCGTACGCTGAGATGAATATGAGTGGCGTGTGCAGGATCAAATTCCATAAGGTATAGCCTGGCATCATGAAAAATGACATGGCGTTAAACAGACCGATTACCAGGCCAACGAAACTAGTGGTTCTTAGAACAAGCATGTTTACCTTTGGATAAATTAGGGTTAGGATGGCTATTATGAGGGGCGTGGTGGGACAGTACATTACTCCGAAGGAAGATGTGAGTACCAACAAAGGATTGAAGTCTGGACTGAGACTAGCGTTTATCGGAGACCAAAAAGCCAGGAAAACAAAGGGCAAAACCCAGTATCTCCAACCGGGGAGCCTCCCAAAAGTATACTCGTTATGGGGTCTGTAGACTTCCCACATCCAGAACAGACCCACGACAAAAATAGGGACCAAATTACCTGTTATCACGGCAAGCCCATAATGTTCAGTCACAGCGATGTGATTACTGAAAGCAAAGAAGAAGAACAGGGTTCCGAAAAAGGCGTCGGTAACTCTGCCTATTTTCGATCCATATAGATACAAGGCTATGAGAAGTACAATGGTGATAACGTGAATTATTGGGCTGAGCCACAGGTACGCAGCAGAGGTTTGTATCAGGACGTCTTTAATCACAAGTGAGCTGTCTTGCGGAGAGAAAGGCACAGCAGCAAAAGATGGGAGAAATACGCAAACCAAAAGCATTACAAGAACCAGTATGGTCTTTCTGCTTTCCTTCATAAGCTCATCTAGGCAACTATAACTACGCGCACGCTAAAACTTTTCCCCAACCAGCTCTCTCTGCTTTTCCAGACGTCATAAGAGTGTGACCCTAAATGTGGAGGGGTGACGTTAGATTTATTAACGATATGCTCAAACGATGTACAAAAGAAAGGAAATTCTTGTTCTTTTTCAATATCAGTTGAGAGCGCGCGCTATCGTTCTAATGCTTAGCATTATATGTTTTGTTTCAGCTCATTTGTTGAGGGAAGTATGAGAGAAAAACGAATTGTGCTTCTTCTGATTGCAGCAGGCTTGGTCAGTGTGGTCATTGCTGTAGGGAGTCTGCTTTATCGTCAGGCTATAAGGTATGCAGATTTTGAAGCCGATAGGTTTGGTTTCCCGTACTATTGGATAGAGCATGTCAAAGCGACTTTCGCAGGCCGAGCAGACTACTGGAGTATCGAAACATCAAATCTCGCTATGAACATTGTGCTATTCTTATTGGTCAGTATCGCCGTGTTGTCCTTACCTCTTGTTTGGAAACCAAGGAAAAGTTAGCTTGAAAAGGTTTGGGGGTGAGGTTTTATCCCAAAACCCAAAACCACGGCTGATGAACACTTTCTCTAGTGCACTGTGAAAGGCAAAAGTTCAGAGTAAGCACTCATCTTTTGAACTCTTCTAGCACGCGCTCTTGTCACTTGAATCTATGCCTGCCTGAATGTTTATTGAGAGAAGTCTTAAATATCGGTTGAAAACACACACTTGAACGGTCGTTTGCGTTGAAGGAAAGAATACTGATACTCTTCGTGGTTTTGGCTGCCGCATCATTGGCTTTCTCGCCTCTTTGTGGGGCATTAGCTAGCCTTGAGATCTACGGCTAAACGGACCAGACTTACTATAGGCCAGGTGACACAGGGACGCTCAAGCTCTGGGTGTACAATGACGGGAACGAGGATCTGATTCTGAAAAACGTCACCATATATTATCCATGGTATAACCCTGTGGGACTGTGGGAAGGGAATGTAACCATTACACCTTCAACCTCCACGGTAATCGCAGCGGGTGGAAACTGGAGCGGCACGTCTTCCTTCACGGTGCCGAATGACGGAAGGGTTATTGCGGGAAGCAGTTCAATCAGGATCAATGTTGTCACCGATAAGACCACGCGGTCCTCATCCATCTCGATGAGCTTGGCAAGCGTGCCTTACTACTTCTCTCTTCAAAACATGGACCAGCTTTTGACCACGCTCATGATTCTGGTGGTAGTAATCGTAGTTTGCACTTTGATAATAGCAGGAGCAATATTCCTGTCAGTGCGTAGACTACAGATGATGTGGAAACCAGAAGAGAAACTGCGGTAAGCCGAAACCTCCAATCCCACTTTTTCTATCCTAATTAGCAAGAAAGATTATTGATGGCGCACCCAGGCGTGCGCCAAAAGACACAGAGAAACAGGTACACACACGCAACTCACATCAACAAGACAGACTCCAAAACACATGTATACTTAGACACAGAAACGACTAGACAAACACACACAAGCGCAATGCGAAAGAACAAAAACAACATACTTGATGGTTTCCAGCACCATAGCGCGTGCTATCGAAGCCGGATTTGAGTACGTCTGCAGCCATAATGAAACAATGATATTCAGAAAAAGAAAATAGAGCGCGAACTCAAGAGCGAGCTCTGGCCTCGTATGTTATCTCCATCATAGATTGCATGTCAGGATGACGAACAAATATAACGGAACAAGCGCTGTTTTCGCAGCAGTACTTAGCCTTGCGATTGTTCTTTTTCAACGGTTTCCCACATTCTGGACAATTAACCATCTTCAAATTCCCTCTTGGATAACTAAAGAAGATGATGTAAAAATGTTATGAATCTCGGATAGTGAAGGGAACTCTCTTTCTAGCGCGCGTTGCATGTATGTTCGAATGACGCACGCGTGCGTAAATAAGCAATACGGCATAAGAATGATGTAGGTTTTGAACTTGTCAAAGGAGACTTCTGGAAATTCTCGTTTAGTGCTTTGGACAGGTAAACCATGGATATTTCCCGGTTTGCTAGCTAGGAGCATATTGATTATTGTGGCTATAGTTGTAGTCTCCTGGCTCGAACTCTCTCTCAACGTAACAAACGTGCATCTTCTGAGCCAACCGTTAACATTGTGGACGGGCTTGGTGATTTTCTTGACATGGATAGTTAGCTTGGCGCATCTGCTATCGCTAGCAGTTTCAAATACCTATATTCTCAGAAATGATAGTCTGGAAGTAAGGGTTGGAGTCTTATCCTCGAAATCATTTGTAATCGCTCCTACAGGTTTTTCAGATCTGGAAGTTACAAGATCGATATCTGCAAGATTCGTGAATTCTGGAAACATAATTATCCGCACTCAAGGCGAGCGCGACATGAGAATGGAAAGAGTCAGAAACGTATTGAAAGTCGCTGACCAAATAAGGGAAGTCATGTCGAGACCAATCGTCAGAATTAGTGCGGGTTCCGACTTATTGATGACGGAACCAAGAAAAGAGGGGAATTGAGCGCGCGCATGATCAAGCCGAAGTTTTGAAGCCCCAAGATCCAAAACCAGTAAGCCGAGCCTCTTCTAGACTTCGAAAATTATTAAAGCACTATTACGCATATCATACCTTCTGGGAACATAAATGCCGAAAAAAGAAAAACCGTTAACTAAGAA
>Ga0315289_10001020_pt1 | contig 43779 bp, 31 predicted proteins | sample YL17G11_40_MG_FD_203452 | JGI IMG/M metagenome (GOLD analysis project Ga0315289, IMG submission 203452) | Sediment microbial communities from Yellowstone Lake, YNP, Wyoming, USA - YL17G11_40 | ecosystem: Environmental > Aquatic > Freshwater > Lake > Sediment | place: USA: Wyoming | collected... | reverse complement strand
TGGAGCAACCAAGCGAGTTGGCGCCTATTGTCATGTTTGAGGCTTTTGTTGCGAGGGATATGGTTTGGGAGAGAGAAGTTTTTCTTTCATTCAAGATGTCGTTTGAGGTCAACGTAAGCAAGATCTCAGGGATTACTATCAACAGTCGCTCTTTTCAAGCGAATAGCAGTGCTTTGTGGGATGCGGAAAACAACGGCTTCTATTTTCAGCTCTTCTTTGAATTGTGGATTTTTGACGGTATCTCATCGTTTAATTATCATAACAGGTTCGTGGGTCTCTGGATGAATGCGACAACTGCTTAGATGGCACTGCGTCCGTTGGGCATGATAATGACTGTAATAGTGGCGAAAAGTTAAATAACGTGGATTTACAGTTCGGCAAAAAGGAAGGCTGATCGGATTGAGGGCGCAAGCCTCAATTCGGTACATAGAAGTATCTTCTAGAAGAAGATTCCTCTCTGATTTAAATTGAAGGTAGCCTTTAGATTGGATTTGAGAAAGGAGAAACACTCTGGGTGCTGAACCATGAGAAGAAACCTGATTCGCCGTTGGTCATCATAGCTGCGCTCAACGAAGAACCAGGCATCGGACGAACTATGACAGATCTTTCTTCTCATTTGGACGATCCCAGATACTTAGTTGTCGACGGCCGCAGCGTTGACGGCACCGCAAAGATTGCAGAGTCAATGGGTGCGCAGGTAATATTTCAAAAGGGCAAAGGAAAAGGCGATGCTCTGGCTACGGGAATAATGCATGCTCAGTCTGTCGAAACAAAATACGCCGTGCTAATAGACGCTGATTTTACTTATCCTGCAGAGCACTTGCCCGAAATGATTGAAATCTTGGAGCAGAATCCGAAAGCTGGAATGATATGTGGAAACAGATTCAACTCCCGCACCCACATTGAAGCAATGAACAACAGGTTCTACCTAGGAAATAGATTGCTCGCTTTCACACACAACCTACTAAACGGCATTACTCTGCGCGATCCTCTCACCGGCTTGAGAGTGGTCAGATGGGAAATACTGAAAGACTGGACGCCTAAATCCAAGGGCTTCGACATTGAGGTTGAATTGAACCACCGCGTCGAAAGGAAGGGCTACGGAATCGTTGAAATAGACATAAAATATAGACCGCGCATGGGTGAAAAGAAGCTGAAACTCAGGCACGGTTTCACAATCTTGAAGCGGATATTGCTGGAAACCACATACTGATTGAGCTACGCTCTGTTGCATTGAGCTGATAAGCTGAGCCTAGCAAAGAAGCAACCCATCTTTTCTTGGCTAATCTAATGATTCTCCGGCTTTGATATTATGTTCAACTCGAGGCGAGAAAAGTGAATCATGTTCGCAAGCTTCTTGTCACAGGCGGAGCTGGTTTCATTGGGTCCAGTCTGGTTGACTGGCTGATTTCGAAAGGCTATTCTGTCCGGGTTGTCGACAATCTTTCTAGCGGGAAAGCGAGCAATCTTGAGCATTGGGCAAGTGATTCACGTTTTGAAATGATTAAAGGTGATCTGAAAGACCCTGACTTAGCACTCAGGAGCGTGGAGGATGTCGAAGTCGTTTTTCACATTGCTGCAAATCCTGATGTCCGTTTGGGCGTGACTGATCCCCGTATTCATTTTGACGAGAATCTACTGGTAACCCTTAATATTCTTGAAGCTATGCGCCAAAGCAAAACTGCTAAGTGCATAGTTTTTTCTTCGACTTCTACCGTATATGGTGAGGCTGCGGTTCTTCCAACTCCCGAAAACTATGGACCCCTTTTGCCGATCTCGATTTATGGTGCGTCCAAGCTTGGTTGTGAAGCGCTGATCGCGTCCTACTGTCATACTTTCGATTTGAAAGGCGCTTTGCTCCGGTTCGCCAATATCGTTGGGCCTAGGTCAGATCATGGTGTGATAGTTGATTTTGTCAAAAAGCTTAGGAAGAATCCATCCGAACTTGAGATTTTGGGTGATGGTACACAGAAGAAGTCTTATCTACACGTCAAGGATCTTGTTGGTGCGTTTTCTATTATATTAGACAATTTGGCAAAGAGCGAGTTTGTTGAAGCTTACAACGTAGGATCTTTAGATCAAGTGACTGTTCTGCGAATAGCTGAAATGGTTTCTGAGGAGATGGGGATCTTGAAACCGAGCTATCGGTTTGCCAATTCGATTGATGGTGGTCGCGGTTGGAAAGGCGATGTAAAGATGATGCAGCTTTCAGTTGAGAAACTCATGACTTTAGGTTGGAGGCCAACTCTTAACAGTGAGAATGCGATTAGATTGAGCTGCAGAGAGTTCTTGAGGGTGTCTTAAGGTTTCAGGTACAGCATTCTCTATCCTCATTGTTTAAACCCGTTCCAGTTGTTGATCAAAATGCAGGTCTTCTTTGTGGTTCTAGCCCGAGACGCGAAGAAAGTGCCAGGCAAGGTTGTGGAACTGGGAGAACTAGGTTTTCCCTACGTCATAGTTTGTGGCGAGAAATATACTCATTCTAATGTTGTTTATAGAAAGCCCCAAGGCAAATATGATGCCCTAAATTATGGGATGAGATTCATTCCAGCCGATGCTGACATTGTAGCGTTCAATGACGTTGATGCGGAAATCCATAATCCTGAAGCAGCGCTTCGTCTTCTAGAGGATGACAATGTTTCGCTGGTTTTTGTGAAGGTTCGCGTAACTGGAGGTCCCCAGCTAACGTTTTATTCACTTCTCGACTTCTTCAGAAAGAAGATTCCTATTGCAGCAAGCGGCGAGTTAATGCTGATAAAGCAAGACAGTCTGAAACAGATAATGCCATTGAAGAGATGCAAGGCTGAGGACAGTTATATTTTGTTTAAGGTTTTGGAGAAGGGTGGCAGGATAGCCTTCTGTGAACAGACTTACGTCATAACCAAACGAACTGCTCATGCAGCAGAGGAAGAAGCTTACAAGCGAAGAACAGTTGGAGGAATATATCAGGCTCTCTCCATGAGCAAACCGCCTATGATCGTGAGGCTGTTCTACGTTCTTTTACCGTTTGTGTCGCCTCTTCTTCTTCTCTTAGGCAAGAAAGGCTATTACTGGAGCAGGGGGATAATCTTGGGGTTCGTTGACTATGCTAGAGGAGACAAAACAGGATCTTGGAAGCCGATATAGTGATGTGCTAGTTGCAGTGAGATCAAAACGTCTTGCAGAAGTGAAGAGCAAGAGATGAAATGAATTTTGCTTAACATTGCCAGAGTCGTGGATGATGGTCTTTGCACTGGATGTGGCACATGTGCTGGAGTATGCCCTGTCGATGCTGTTTCGATGTGTGTGTCGGATGGGCTGTATCTGCCTGAAGTTGCTGATAATTGTACACATTGTGGATTATGCTTGAAATGCTGTTCTGGACATTCGGCTAATTTGAATGAGCTTGAGTCTACCATTTTTGAGGGCAAGCCGCAAGATGCTGTCCTCGGCAACTGCATTGGTTGTTACGTTGGGCATTCTAACGACGAAGGTGTGTTGCACGATTCGACTTCTGGAGGCGTCGTGACTGAGCTTCTTGTCTATGCGTTGGAGAAGGGCATCATTGACGGTGCCTTGGTTGTTCGCATGAAAAAGGACGCGCCTTTGGAGCCTGAGCCGTTCATCGCCAGAACGCGGGAGGAGATTGTTTCTGCTTCGAAAACGATGTATTGCCCCGTGCCAATGAATGTGGCCCTGAGGACGATTCTATCGGAGGAGGGCAGTTTTGCGGTTGTTGGATTGCCATGTCATATTTATGGGGTTCGAAAAGCTGAAGCTTCCTTGCCTTTGTTGAGGGGCAGGATAGTTTTGCATGTGGGTTTGTTTTGTTCTCACACGGTTAGTTTCTCTGGGACGGATTGTCTTCTAAGGAAGTTCGGTGTTGGGAAGGACCAGGTGGAAAAGCTTGATTATAGAGGAAAGGGTTGGCCGAGTCACATGTTTATCGGGCTGAAAGGCGGTCGGAGTCTGAGCGTCCGATTTAATCGAGCCTGGAGTGCTTGGTGGAATGTTTTTTCGCCTCTCTTTTTTGCTCCTATCCGGTGCATTATGTGTGGGAACCAGTTCAACGAGTTGTCGGATGTTTCTTTCGGTGATGCTTGGCTTCCTGAGCTCAGGGGAAGTAAGATTGGCGAATCAGTCATAGTTGCCCGGAAGGCTTCAGTTGACAAATTGCTGGTTCGTATGAAACGGGATGCAGTGATATCGCTCAGAGGTGTTTCGCCTGATAAGGTTAAGGAGTCGCAGGCTTTTAGTCTGAATTTCAAGAAGGATAATCTTCCGGGGCGGTTGGCATTCTTGAGGATGATTGGAAAGAAGACGCCCAATATAGATTCAAGGCCGAGTTTTCCTGCTTCGCCCGGGGCGTTCTTGTCTTATTTGAGTCATCGTGTTTCTTCAAGCAAACGGATTGGATCTTTCCTAGCTTACGTTCCTTTGCCTCTTTTCAGACTTTACTTCGGCTTGTTCAAGTGTGCTTTCTTATTGTCAAAATGAAGTGTCTAATGATTCAATGGCGTTCGCTGTTCAAGTCGAGTCGTTCTGATTTGAACTGAGTCAAGGTGATAAACATCCCAGTACCATCCTTCAAGATTCACATCATACATGTTGGCAACATGGCCAACAAGGGTACCGAGGCACTGCTTTCCAGTGACATTTCTATGATCAGGAACATCGTGGGCAGCGGTGTTGTCATTTCTGTCTCTACGACTGACATCGCTGGAGTCAGAAAGCTTGGGTTGCCGTTGACCGCTGTATTGCCAGCAACAGTTGATATTCCCTATGAGAGGGCGGATTCGCTTGCGAAACGTTTCGGATATACTCGGGATAGTTTCAGGTACAAGTTTTTCGGTTTGTGTGCCCTGCTTCTCATGTTAGTCCAGATGAGTTTGTCTCTTGTTTCGATCGCGTTTGTCAAGGTTGGTTTGAAGGGGTGTTATCGGCTGAAGGTCTTTGCAACCTTGGATGATTGTGACGTGGTTGTTTCTTGTAGCGATGAGAATTTCAAAGAGTCTGCATCGATGCTTCCACTGAACGTGTATTGGGTTGTTTCTTGGTGGTCGATGCTGCTTGTTAGGACATGGGAGATTCTTGTTGCGAAGTCTTTCGGGAAGCCTGTCATCATGTTTCCGAACTCGATAGGGCCCTTCCGAACAGCAATAGGTCGTCTGTTGTCAAAAATAGCGTTGAACAGTTGCGATTCTGTCTTGATCAGGGAACCCATTTCCTATGGCACTGTGGAATCCTTGATGATAAGTACGCCGAAGATTTTGACATCTGACACTGCGCTTACGTTAGACACGGAATGCGATTTGCCGTTCGCCAAGGATGCTAACGGAAGCATTGGCGTGTGCCCGGGTGTTTATGCTCACAGTATCCCTCCAAAAATGGTTAAGCAATACATTCTAGACCATGCAAAAGCGCTTGACAAAGCGATTGAAAAGCATAATTTCTCGGTAGTTCTCATGCCGCATTACGTCAGCGGCTTCCAATTCGATGATTTAGACATGTGCAAGCTGATACTTGGAAAAATGGAACACTCCAATAGAGCCAGGATACTTGAGCCAAAGGACCTGAGAGAGTTTAGGTCTGCAGTGAGTCAGATGGATATGATCGTATCTTCGAAGATGCATCCTGCAGTCTTGGCTGCTTCAGTCTATGTGCCTATCGTATTCATTGCCTATGATCATAAGCAGACTGGTTTCGCCGCGAGCCTAAGCCTAAGTGATTGCGTTATTCCATTACGTGAAGTTACCTTCTCAAGGCTTCTCGCAAAGATTGACCATGTCTGGAACAGCAGGGATAAGATTCGAGCTCTGCTGAGGGCACGAGTTCCTGAATTGCAGAAAAGCGTCAGAAGATCAATTGAATCAGCCATGGCTCCGTTTACTCGAAAGCTTCGAGGTGTGAAGGAGGAGTGACATCTTGACCAATTACATTAGAGCATTCTATTATCTGCATTCCATGATGCGACGCGCTTATTGGGATCGTGACAGACTGAGAGACTATCAAAATGATAGACTCAGAGAAATTGTAAAGTTTGCTTACGAAAACTCGCGTTTTTACCATGAAAAACTCAAGGGCGCAAGTGTGAAACCCGAGGAGATCAAGACAATAGAGGACTTGAACAGGTTACCTGTAGTTAGGAAAAGTGAGCTAAGGGAATGTGCTAGTCAAGACGTAATATCGAGCAAGTTTGATATTGCGGATCTGAGGGTTTCGAGGACGAGCGGTTCGACGGGAAGGCCATTGCATATCTATATGGCTGATTGGGAGAATGAGTTCAGGAAAGCTAAGCATCTTAGGGCGCAGATAGCTTTAGGGCAGAAACCCTGGGATAAGTGGGTTACGATAACGTCTCCTTTGCATTTTGCTGAGACTACGCAGTTTCAAAGGCTGTTCAGGTTGTATGGAATATACTCTGTTTCCGTTTTTGATGATCTTGCCACGCAGGTTTCGAAGATTGGGAAATTGAAACCGGATGTCATTGACGGATACTCCAATTCGCTGCTTCTGCTTGCCAAAGAAGTGCGGAAGAACGTGGTTCAGAAGATTGAGCCAAAGTTCCTAGTGAGTGGAGCTGAACTAATTGATAGTAATTCGCGCAAGTTCGTTGAAGAGGTTTTTGGAGCGCCTTTCTATGATCAATATGCCTGTGTAGAGCTTGAGAGAATGGCTTGGCAGTGTAGAGAGAAGGATGAATATCATATTGATGCTGACTCTATCATTATGCAGTTTGTCGATGAGAACGGCGAGGAAGTCTTCCCTGGGGAGGAAGGTGAGGTTGTCTGCACCAGTCTGTTCAATTACGCTATGCCTTTCGTGAGATATGCGTTGGATGACGTTGGAGTCCCTTCTGATAAGACTGATTGCGAGTGTGGTCGTACTCTTCCTCTTATGAAGGTGGTGGAAGGGCGCAAGACTGCTTTGTTGACTCTTCCTAGCGGACGGGTCCTAGCGCCTTTTGCTTTTATGCTGGCAGTTTGGACGTTCAAGTATTACGGATGCATTGATCTGTTTCGCATAGTTCAAAAGAGGAAGGATCTATTGGTTTTCAGGCTTAAGGTCAACGAATGTGATGCTGATAGAAGTGTTATTGAAAAAGAGCTTCTGGCTCATGTGCGAAATGTGCTAAGCATAACTGAAGATGAAATGGCTTTCGAAGTGGACTTTGTTGACGATATTCCACTGGACAAGAGCGGGAAGTTCAGCATAGTTGTGTCCGAATTAGATCAGACAGCTCAGTAGTCTGTGGCTTTTGGAGATGCATCAGATTTGTACAATTACTTCAGGATGGCATATGATGTTGCTTCTCTCCTGAGGCATACGCGCTGGAGTAGAGAACGGTTACTTGATTATCAAGACAAGAGAGTTCGGGAAATCGTTAGATATGCTTTTGACAATGTCCCATTCTATCATGATAAGTTCTTGAAGTCAGGAGTAAGGCCTGATGACGTGAAGTCTGTTGCAGACTTGAATAGGCTTCCGATAATAAGAAGAGAAGAGCTGCAGGAAAACAGCGGCAGGATCATTTCAAGCGAGTTCGACTCAAACAGGCTCAACGTCGTTTCGACCAGTGGTTCTTCTGGGAAGCCTTTGATCACCTATCTTACTAAGAGAGAAGACGAGTTCAGGAAAGCGAAGCTTCTAAGACCCCACATTGTTTGTGGTCAGAAGCCTTGGGACAGATGGGTCTTGATTGAACCCACTCGGCACATCAAACGTTTAGGTAGGCTTCAAAGAGTGCTAGGTTTCTACGCGCCTGTTTTTGTGTCAATCTTTGATGACGTGGCTAGGCAGGCTTCATCCGTGGAAGAGCTTGACCCTGAGGTTCTTGATGGTTACTCAAATTCTCTCTTCATACTGGCAGAGGAAGTGGAGCGAAGAAGCATTAAGACTATCAGGCCAAGATTTATCATGGGCGGGGCTGAGCTTATTGACGGTGCGTCGCGGAGATTCGTGGAGAGAGTGTTCGATGCGCCCTTTTTTGATCAGTATGCAAGTGAAGAGCTTCAGATGATTGCCTGGCAGTGTCCGGAAAAGGAGGAGTATCATATTGATGCTGATTCTATCGTCATGCAGTTTGTTGATGAAGAAGGCGAGGAGGTTGCGGCCGGAGAAAGAGGTGAATTGGTATGTACAAGTTTGTTCAACTATGCCATGCCGTTTGTGCGATATGCTCTTGGAGATTTCGGCGTGCCTTCGGAACAGGCTAGTTGTGCCTGCGGTCGTAGTTTCCCGTTGATGAAGGTCATTGAGGGAAGAAAGGATTCAATGATAGTTCTTCCGAGCGGTCGCAGGGTGCCTGCTTTGGTTTTCGGTTGGATCATGGAGTTTTACAGGTTTTATCGTAATATCTACCAGTATCGGATTGTTCAGAAGAGAGTTGATCATCTGAGGGTGTTCATCAAGAAGAAGAATGGGAGTGCTGACGAAAGGGAGATGGAGCTTGAACTTGTGCGTCATATGAAGAAGATGCTAGATCTTAGCGAGTTCGAAGTGACTGTTGAAGTTGAGTTTGTTGATGAGATTCCGCTTGACAAATCGGGTAAGCTTAGGAAAGTTGTTTCGGAGCTCGAGTAAGCGTTTAGCGCGTTCGTTTTTGTTGTGTTTGGAGCCAGAATGCGATGAGGATTCTGCAAGTCATTCCCGATCCCTACGGGTTGTCAGGTGGAATACTTGTTCACGTCCAGAACATTACTGAACGTCTCGCTGAGAATCATGATGTGACTGTGTACGCGACAAATTATGTTTCAGGATATCGTCGCTATGAGCTGAGAAACGGGGTCAAAATTGAGCGGTTTAACTGTATTGCCCCAAATGAGGCGTACTATTTCTCTATGGAGATGTTTCTTAGATTATGCAAAGTTCGGTTTGACGTTGTTCATGCTCATGGTTATCATGCATTTCCGTCCCACTTCGCGTCCTTGGCAAAGTGCGACAGATTCATAGTCACCCCGCATTTTCATGGTGTTGGGCACTCTACTTTTCGGAATTCTCTGATTAGGCTGTTGAAGCCTTTCGGAAAGAGGACTTTTGAGAAAGCTGATAGGATAATTTCGGTGTCTGAATATGAGAAGTCTCTGATAATTGATCAGTTCGGTTTTGACGACGACAAGATCACTGTTATACCGAATGGTGTTCGTTTTAGCGAGTTTGCAGGTTTGAAAAGGCAAAAGCGCGATCTCAGAACAGTCCTTTATGTCGGCTATTTGACCGATTTCAAGGGAGTGCAATACTTAGTTGAGGTTTTGCCAAGACTTGATGGTGATGTCATTCTTGAGATTATCGGCAAAGGACCACTTAAGCCCTATTTGGAGAGGCGTGCGCGCGAACTGAAAGTATATGATAGAGTTAAGTTCTCTCAGGATCTGACGAGGCAAGAACTCCTACAGAAGTTTACTGACGCGAACGTTTTTGCTCTGTTGTCTAGGTATGAGGCGTATTCCATAGTTGTGGCTGAGGCTTTGACTGCAGGAACACCTTGCATAGTTGCCGAGACCTCTGCTTTGGCTGAGTGGGTAGACAACGAGACCTGCTATGGTGTGCATTATCCTATTCATTTGGATGAACTGGCAGGGCGGATTAATCAGGTTCTTAGCGGAGGAGGCAGCCACCACACGAAGAAGTGGATAGGAACGAAGATCTTGGATTGGGATGACGTAACCCGTCGTCTGGAGTCTATCTACAACTCTTCTTCTTAACGCGCGTGTCTTGTTAGCGAGCTATAATAAGCATTTATATTGAGGATTAACGTTAATCTGGAGCTTGATACATAGATAGACAACAGAGTGATAGCTTTGGAGAATATCAATGTCGCACTCGTTGGCTGCGGCTATGTTTCGAACAGCCATCTTGCAGCTTGGAGCAGGATTCCTTATGCGAAGATTGTCGCGGTGTGCGACAATAATATTAAGGCGGTCGATAGGGTTGCGAGGGAGTGGAAGATCGAGAGAAGATTTACTTCTGTTTCAGAGATTAGCAGTTTGAAAGACATCACTTTGTGGGATATTTGCACTCCGATAAACACACATAAGGATTTGGCAATTCGCGCGATGAAAGACGGGTTCAACGTTTTGATCGAGAAACCTCTTACCATCTCATCACAGGATGCAAAAGAGATAGTTGACTGTCAGAGGACTACGAACACGAAGGCAGGTGTGATACATAATTGGCTGTTCGAACCTCCTGTACTGAAGGCGAAAGATTACTTACGTAGGGGGAGAATAGGAGAAGTGATTAGCGCTCAGATTGATGTGCTTCATACGAAAGATGATCCAATGGCTGCTAACAAGGATCACTGGAGCCATCAACTTCCAGGGGGTCGATTTTCTGAGATGCTAATCCATCCAATTTATCTTATGCGAGAGTTCATAGGCGACATAGAGGTGGAAAGTGTTGCGGTTTCTAAGCTTGGAGAGTATGAGTGGATGAAACACGACGAATTATTCGCAACATTTAAAGCCCAAGAAAAACTGGCTGGGACTCATGTCTCTTTTAACGCGCCACGAAATTCTATCAATATCAGTCTTTTCGGCAGGAGCGGTATCCTGAAGCTGGACATAATAACTGCCACATTAAATGTCCTGCCACAGCTCGGGCTTGGAAGAGTTGGCAAGGGGGCTGATTCTGCCAGACAAGCATTTCAACTTCTGTCATCAACAACCAAGAACGTTCTGACGGTTTTGTCTGGCAAATGGTTTGACGGGCATGAGATGTGCATACGCAAGTTTGCTGAAAGTTTGGTTGAGGACAAGGAGCCCCCAGTAACGGTCAAAGAAGGTTACGAGGTTGTGAAGGTTCTCGAGAGCGTATATGGGCGTTTGTAGTTGGCCTTAGATTCGAGCATGCGGTGAGCTGTGGGTTGAAAACTAAAGAAGAGAAGGGCTCGCATGCTCTTATCATCACATTCGTGGGGCCGGTCGGAGTCGGCAAGTCTACACATATGAAGTTGCTTCAAAACCATCTCGCATCAAGAGGAGGCAAAGTTGTTGCAACCTTCATTAAAAGCAGTCATGCGCTCACGTACGTCTTGAATGTAGCTTTGATGGCGCTGGGAGCATCAGAAGAGACGCACTACGAAACGCAAGTATCAACAAGCATTCGAAGCGACATATTCGCCAGATTGCTCCCTTTGTGGTGTTTTCTGGACACACTGAGCATTGCAGGAAAGTTCCTCGTTAGAGTATACATTCCATCTAAGCTTGGGTTTACTGTACTCATTGAAGAAGGTCCGGCCATGACTTTGCTCTCTTATTATTGGATTTTTCCTCGACTCTTCAAGGCAGAAGCTCGAGTGCCCAGACTGGTACCAAACCTATTGGGTTGGATCCAGAAGAATGAACACGTAGACATCATTCTGGACGCGCGTGACGAGGATCTTGTCTGTAGAAGGAAGAGCAGAGACTTTAGGCGCGATGAGTTGCCCGAATACGTGGACCTGCAAAGGAGATGGGTTGAACATCTGAATTTTGGGAACACACTCTTTATCAATACACGCGGTGAATCAATCGCGGAAACTCACGAGAAGATCGTTTCAGCTTTGGACGACATACTAAACTCGTTCAATTCATGAACAATAGATTCGAGTATGAGCGAAAATGTATTCATCAATAATCGAGAACGTCGTGGTGCCTTCTTACGACATTGTCAGAGGTACGTCTAGATACGAGCATAGGAAGTATCTCGACAGGAGTCAGTACTGGACGCGAGATGAAATTGAGCGTCTGCAGAGCAAGAACCTATGTCTCTTGATCGATCATGCCTATGGCACGGTTCCCTATTATCATAGAATCTTTAAGGAAAGGAATTTGAAGCCTCAAGACATAAGAACTTACCAAGACCTAACCAAGTTGCCAGTCCTGACGAAAAGCATCATTCGCAGGAATTTGGCCGACCTGATATCCAGAGACTTCACGCACGATCGTCTGATTCCTTACTCCACTGGCGGCACAGGTTCTCCCTTGAACTTCTACATTACGAGAGAAAAGATGAGCTGGGAGGTTGCAGCCGAATACAGAGCCTATTCGTGGGCAGGTTACAGACTCGGCGATCGTTGTTTCATGCTGTGGGGTGCCCGCAAAGACATGAATTTGCCCAGATTCTCCTTGAGCTACTATGCTAAGAGAGTTGCCGGAATGCTGCAAAGGACGATTGTCGTTGATCCTTTCGTTCTTTCTGACAACGTACTGGGCAATTACGCTGATGTCCTAAGGAGATTCAAGCCTCAAGTGGTTAGGGGGTATGCCATGCCCGTCTACATGTTGGCAAAGTACCTAGTTGACAAAGGAATTGATGACGTACGACCGAAGACAGTAATTACTGGTGCAGAGATGTTGTTTGATTCAATGAGAAAGACTATTGAAGAAGGCTTTGGCTGTCGCGTTTTTGACCATTATGGATCAAGAGAGATCGGGGCGATCGGGTCTGAGTGCGAGATGCACTGCGGCTATCACATATCTGCAGAGAACGTGATTGTTGAATTTGTCAGGGAGGGAGAGCCTGTGGAACCAAGGCAGAGTGGGGTAATATTGCTGACTGGCTTGCGAAACTACGGAATGCCCTTTATTAGGTATGAAGTTGGAGACGTTGGTGAACCTTCTGAAGAGGTCTGTAGTTGCGGGCGAGGGCTTCCTCTAATGAAGGCGATAAAAGGATACGAGTCTCAATTTCTGGCAGTGCGCGACAAAGTAACAGGAGCCGTTATGCCTGTGAGCTCTCACATAGACTATTTCTTAGATCTTCTTGAATCACCGCCATCAAACTATAGGATTGTTCAGGAGAGTCTTGACTATGTCGTTATTAAGATTGCACAGGAACAGAGATGTGGTCAAGAGGACGTGGATTTGCTGGTCAAAGAACTGCGAAGCTGCTTGGGAATGGATGTCAAGATAGAAGTCCAGTTCGTAGATGATTTGCCACCTTTGCCCAGCGGCAAAAGATCCCCAGTGATATCCAAAGTGAGGGCTTTTCAAGATGTTGTTTCTAGGTGATAGCCGCAATATTACGGAATGCTGAAGAATTGTGATGATTGTTCTGCGAGGAGAGAGATTTGAGAATTCTATTTCTCAGCGAAACGTTCTACCCTCACGGGGGTGGAGCTGAACTCGCAACCTATCTGTATGCAAGATTGCTCAAGGAAGAGGGATTCAACGTCACAGTTGTTACGAATAGATTCGTGGAAGAGCGGCAAATCTCCAATGAACAAGGGATCACTGTTTTCCGATTGCCCTTGATGGGAAATGCAGGCAGCCTGAAATATTCGATTTTGAGTCGACCTGATGTGCTTGTTTCAAGTTTCATACGGAAACTAGTGAAATCAGTCGACATAGTTTATATCCCGAGATTTTGGTATTCATCTTCATTGCTTGCTAGGGCCTGTAGAAAGCCTGTCATTACTCATTTGCACGATTACATGCCCGTGTGCCCTTTGTCCAATCTTCATGACACGCACAAGGGTGACATCTGCTTCAACAAGAACAATTTGCTTTGTTCTTCCAAATGCATCTATGCGTTTGAAAGAGGCCAATCGAGAAGCCAATTGGAAACAATGGGTTCGGTTGCTCTTAATATGACTGTGGGACGCGGTCTAGGTAAACTCGTAGCATTGAGTGATGCGATCATATGCGTATCGAACGCTCACAAAAATCTGATAGCAGCTCGCGCTCCACATCTGCAATCTAAAATGCATTTGCTCTATAATCCGTTGCCTAATGTTTCCTATTTAGAGAGCAGAGGACGTGATTTCGGATATTTCGGTGGACCTTCACGCATGAAGGGTTTCGAAATCTTGTACAAGGCGATTCTTAGAGTCAAGAACAGCAGGATAAGAGTCCATGCCACGAAGTTCTCTGAATCAGCACGATCTTGCTTCCAATCGTTAATCGGACAGTTTCTGTTTTACGACAAAGCTCCTCCTCCTTTGTTTGAAAGGATTTGGAAAGAAGTCCGAGCCATAGTCGTTCCATCAGTCTGGCAAGAGCCTCTTCCGTATATTGTCAGCGAGGCACTGCTGCGCGGCAGATTAGTGATAGCATCAATAATGGGGGGAATACCAGAGCAACTCGAAGGAACTGAGGGCAATTTGCTTTGCGATTCTGGGGATTTTCAGCAGTTTGCCAATTCGATGGATTATGTGTCGGAGCTTGACGATGAAAGAATAGCCGAATTTGGATGGCATAACAGAGAGAGGGTTCTTAGGAGGTTCGACAACGGGACCATCGTCAAGGAGTTTGTGAGGATTTGTGACAAAGTAGTCTGAGATCTGGGAAATGGCAGCACGCTAGGTCAAGTGGCAAAAGCTAAGGAGAGGTGAAGATTCCAAATCGCAATGCTGGCTGGATCTGTTTCACTTTCAAAGTGGGCGTCCTTGCCTTCTTCGAATGCACATCAGAGAAAGGTGAGGCAGTAACACGCAGAAAGACATAGTTGTCCCTCGGTTAATCCATTTCTTCGGTCCAGACGGTGCAGGTAAGACCGTTCAGACAGATATACTACTCAACACTTTCAGCGAACGGGGTTTCAGAGCAGAAAAATTCTGGCTGCGGGGGCATCATACCCTAGCCTTTATCCTGTGGAGAATTCTGGTCAAAATAGGCTTCTATCGCGTTACTCGCAATCCGCTCGGAGTCGAATCCAAGCTTCCGTCCGTTAACATTGGACGGCTGATGCCAAAGGTGTGGTCTTCTATAGAATTCGTTAGTGTCCTACCGCACGTCTTGCGACTACGCCTTTATCTAGCCAGAGGCTACTGGATTATCGCGGAAAGATATCTTCTGGACACAATCACTTCAATAGCCTACGTGACAGACAATCTTAGCTTTCTCAAGAGTCGAACTTCCCGAATGATTTCTCGTTTCATTCCGGAAGAGACAGCATTCGTATATCTTGATTCTGACTATGAAACGATATGGCGGAGGCGAGTGCCAACACTCGCAATGAACCAAGCAGCTAAACAGGAACTTGGGAATAGATACTCAAAACAGAACTATGTTGAACCTTCTAGTTACATAGAATTTCAAAGAGCGGCTTACAGAATCCTAGCGAAGTCTTTTGGAGCCTTGATAATCGATACTTCCAAAAGGTCAATTGAAGAAACATCCAGGATCGTCCAACAATACGTTGGTCTTGCTTAATAGGTTGCCCTCTTGACGTGTTCTTTCACTTTCTTCAAGAAGTCCTTGAAGAACCTACCGTCAAAAGCATGTAAGAACTGGTTTGCCATGCCCTTGATGGTTTTCCCTTCCTGAGCTATTTCAAGTAGGCTACGCGCTACGGTAATAGGATGATATTTGTGTGGCATTTCGAATTCGTTGTTAATCGTCCTTGCAGTTTCGAATTCATCATTGCCAACATGACCCAGTATTGTTTTGAGTGCAACAGGGAGAGTCTTATATGCAGTCTCATAGAGCAACGCTGTGATTGCCGTGTGTGTCCTTATTGCAGATTTCAGGTGCATCTTTTTCGCGAGTTGAAGAAAACGGTCAACATCTAAGCCATCAAGATAGTAGACATAGGTGTAGAACTCAGAAAGAGTGTACATGTTCTCTTTCACTATTGAATGGGCAATCAGTGAGACCAAATCTGCTTCCCGTGTTAACATCCTCACGTGGGAATGGCTTGACGCATTTGCATTAGTTACGTCGTCTAAGAGTTTGACCTTGTCGATGTAGGGCACATAGCTAACTGCTACCTCGTCGTACAAATCCACGCCTATACCTGTTCGTGGATCTTGCAGAGTAGTCGACATAGGTCCACGGACAATTCTCTTGTAACCCGCGTTTTGTGCGATGTCGCAGGCTCTTTCATATTGGAGTACGTCACCGAAAACAATCACATCAATATCAACTGTCGTCGAAATGTAGGGCCTAATTGTCTTGAAAATAGCATGTCTAAGATGTGCCTCGGACAAGACTCGGGAAATTCTTTCCACTGCGTCAAGCATTTCAGCATATTTCGCCATATGCTGTTGATAAGCCTGACGAAAGTTGCAGAATATGGTTCTTCTCTTGGTCTCGTTTAGATACAATAGCGAGAATCTGTTCTTCAATGAATAGTCAAAGAGCTTTACACTGTCGCTAGTGTCAATATCAGGAATGCTGGAAGGAAAGCCAGGAGAACCGATGAATCGCAAGAGTTGAATAGTCTTGTTCACGCAATTGCCCGCCCATAGACCACGTGACTCTGATTGATTTAGGAATTGATGGTTAATAACGTGTTGCTTGACGAGTCTCAAAGCAGTATGGTGAAGGATCATGGAAAGAAAAAAGGCACATCTTTCCTATTTTGACACAAAAGCCAGTGAATACGATTCCACTAGAGGCTTCTATGAAACCGGTTATGGGGGACTAAGAGAGCGAGAGCTATTGATGCTTTTCTCTAGAGGAAAAAGAGTTCTTGTTGCCGCGTGTGGTACGGGGAGGCTTCTGCCGTTTCTGTCCAAAAGGGGGTTTGAGGTTATTGGAATTGACATGTCAAAAAGCATGTTGAGCATCGCCAAGACTAAGGCAGATGTCTACGATGCCGTTAGCCTGGTAAAATGTGATGCGGAATTCTTGCCTCTTCGTGGCGGAGTCTTCGACGAAGTCATTTGCAGTCGAGCATTCAAACTATTTCCAAATCCCTCCGGAGCGCTGAAAGATTGGTCCAGGATTCTAAGTAAGGGGGGAAGAATATTCATTTCTCTGGAGACAAGTAGTCCGCTGTGGATAAGAGTTGGCTATAAGCTCAAGCTTCCAATGATGGGATCACGCTTTGAATGGCGGTACAAAGTTGAAGATGTCAAAACTCTGTTTCAGGAAACAGACTTCCGGATGCTTTTCAGGGGGTGTGTCATATACTTCGGAAGGTCCGTTTACGAGACTGCAGAAAGATATTTCAGACCTCTGCTGGGCTTATTGAAGTTGATAGATTCGCACTCCAAGAATGGGAGAAACGTGATGTTCGTAGCGGTGAAGACATGAGTTCTGAAGAGTGGGATAATGAAGCTGCAGAGAACATTAGTCGTCGCATAAGTTATGGTGGGATCGAGAGATGCCGCATAATGCCTTCCTTCATTCATTTCTTTGGGGCTGATGGGACTGGGAAGACGACGCAGGGGCAAATGCTGGTTGGGCGTATGAGAAAGAATGGCATTGACGCCAAGCTGGTGAGAATTAGGTCGGGTCGCACTTTTGCTTCCATTCTGTATTCATTCTTCAGGAAAGTCGCTCCAAGCCTCGTTGTGCTCGGTGGTGACAAGCGTGTGCTTCGAATCAGATCAATCAGGGGGCGATTCGGTCGAACAACTTGGAGCCTGATTGAATTTGGGAGCATGTTGCCATGGTTAATCCGAGGAGTGTTTGTTCCAATTGGCCGTGGGAAAACAGTGGTCGCAGAAAGATACATAATAGATGCCATTGCCACTATTGCATTCATGATTGACGATCCATCGTGGGAGAAGAGTTACCTCGCTCGAGTCATGTTAGACTTTATTCCGAGAAACAGTGCCTTCATTCATCTTGACGCGTCATATGGGACGATTGCCAGCCGGAAGGGATTAACAGTTGATCCCAGAGGATATCTCGAGTTTCAGAGAGGAACCTATCTTCGGTTTGCGAAAGCCACCGGAGCAATCACCATAGACACGGCAAAGCATTCGTTGCTTGAAACGCACAAGCTTATCTACGGCTTCGTAAACCTATAAGTCGCGTCTGAAATGTGCTCAGCAAATCAGCTTGAAAAAAACTCAGGAGAATTTCTCGTTTGGCATCTCGTCGACAAAAGGTTCAGACACATTTCTAACCTGCGGGGCATGAGCGTAGATTGGGAACGAGCAAATTGGAAGGAAGCTCTGTCGTACGCCAGCGGTAGTCGCACTGTTCTTTTCAAGTTCTGCCAAGAAGCGCTAGCCAGCAACAGCCCGCTTGAACTTGGTCTCGTTTCAAAGTTTGAATCGATAGTCAGAGCTGGGCTCAACAGTCTTCAGCTTCTCCAGAAGACATTGATTACAATTAGAGACCTGTGGGATGGGAAGGTTGACTACTACGTTATCAAGACGCGGGACGACCGACCAACTGGAGACGCCGACGTCTTGTTCACGGCTACAGAGAAATATGAATCCGCTATAGATGTTGCGATTAAAAGAGGTTACAAGTTTGTGCGCGAGGAACCCTTCAAAGGCTGGATCCCAGTCAAGAATGGTGTAAAGATCGAACTGCATAATGGTCTATCATGGTTCGGAATGAAGGCTCTTGACGGCGACTTTGTCTCCTCCAACAGAAAGGAAACCAGAATCATGAACATAGATTTCCAGACAATTGCTGGAGAATCCGAGCTAGGACTTGAACTCGCTCATTGGATCATGGACATTCAGCCCCTTGGCCCAGCAGGGTTTTCCAATCTAGTGTCAGTTGTTGAGGCAAACCAGAATTGGGAGAGGATATTGAGCCAAGCTCGCAAGTACAGATGGTTGAAGCAGCTAGTCTATCATCTTTCTGTCCTAGATATGCTTTGCAGATGTATCTACTCTGGCAATCTCAAGATCCCAATTGAGCTTTATGAGGTGAAGCTCAAGCCGGTTTTCCCATTCTGGACTCCACTTAGAATCAAGATCCCCTTCTTGATGGACAAAGTTCTACGTGACAATGAAGGCACCGGGGAAAAAATGAAGATGCTTCAGCTTTCTTTGCGTCGATATGCTTGGGGACGATTGAATTAGTCGATTTATTCGAGTGGGCATTCGGTCAAGAGAGATGAGTGTTTGGAATCCCGTATTCAACAACAAATCGAGCTCGGAAGCATTGGCATTGATCTTTGTTGCTCATTCGCTAGAGCGGGTGCGTCAACAGGTTGCCATGCGCGCGGAGTAAGAGGTGGGTTGCGCACTCGAAATCCACTGGGCACTCGCAATTTGAAAGGAGGTACAACCGTGAGAATCGATCGCATCAGTGCCCCATTTCATAAACTGGAGATAGCATTGAGAACTGGGAGATAGGCTAATGGAAAAAACAATATTCCTGTTAAGAGAACACCGAACCAGAATTCTGGTTCTCAGTTTTCTTGCCACGTTGTTCTTGCTGATCTTCCAGACAGTCTTGAATACGAAAGACATCAATGATACGTGGATTCTTGAAGGCATTCTTCCGCTTTTCATGTTCTTCACGATTCTCTACGTTGCCATAGCCACTCTCTCCCGCAGCTTGGAGTTGGTGACAGCAATTACATCCATTTACGTTGGCACCATGAACCTGATACCTCAGCTCAAATACACGTTTCTGTACGGTTTCTTCGATCCGCTCTATCATTATCAGTTTATTCGGGAACTTGCATTTCTGGGACGCATACCGCCAGCAGCAGGGTCCTACACGACGCAGTATGGGCCAACTCCGGGTTCCCAGGTCACTGTCGCGGCCTGGTCCGTCTTGAGCGGTATGAGCCCTCTGATGGCTTATAAAGCATTCTTGGCTGTCACACCAGTACTGATTCCTCTCGCGGTATACGTGGTGTTGAAAAAGACGCAAGCTCCGGTTGGGTTATCGAAAATTATTGTCGCGTCGACTGCAATAACTCTTCCCGTACTGTACGTGTTTACGGGGAGAACCGCGGTACTCTCTCTATATCTTCTCTTTACACTACTCTCGTTCGTCCTCTTGAGTGTGAAAAAAGTCACCCGTTCTGGCTTCATAATGACACTTTCCATCGGAGTCGCAGTAGTGTTGAGCCATGACGTCACATCCTTCTTTCTAGTAGTTACTATGATTATCTTGCTGATCATGCAACGTTTGATGAGATCAAGAAGCATATCTGCAAATTCGAGAAGATCCTTCACGTACCTGATCCTGGCTTTCGTAACGATTGCATCTGCGCATTTCGTTTTCATGTCGAGCTACAACATGACGACGATAATAGACATGGTCAGAAGCTCAGTTTCTTCTTTGTTTGCCAGAAGAACCCCTGGCGCTATCGGATACTATTCGGGGTTCTACAGACTGGATCTCTTGGGTCAGATTGTGGTTTTTGTGGTAAGAATTGGGAGGTATGCCCTATCGATTCTTCTTCTTGCCGTATCTCCTGTCGCGATATACAGAATTGTGCGAAAAAACGACGCCTTGAAGAGGTATTATCAGACGCTCGCCATTCCAACTGTGGTCGCGCTTTTGGTGTTCGTTATGACTCAGTTCACTCGATCAAACTTGGTTGATAGAGGGTTGATCTATATCGCAGCACTTTCTCCTTTTTTCGCCGGAATCACAATCTATTGGGTTGTTCGTTCATCAAGGCGATTCAGCAACATCATCACGGCATTAGTCTTGTTCGGTCTTCTTTCAGCGTCTCTCATTCAGTTCTATCCTTGTCAACCGTTGATACCGAAGATCTACGATAACGGTGTAGGCTACTATGCAATGGATCTCAGATCCGCGAATACGATCTATCAGAGGTCCATGGTCAAGTTCGTTAGCCTTTACGACACGAACTCCACTATGGCAACAGATCCTATCACGACGGGTCTGATATACGCTTTGACAGAACCATCTACTCAAGTTTTGTTGACTGGCGAAAACCCACTTGAAACAGGCATCAGAGCCCAGCTTATTCTGGCTTCGCTAGATGCGAATGCTCACCCAATTGTGTCAGGTGCCCAAGCAGTTGAATACTTTCGGGGTGTTGCGAATCTTACGAATACCAGAAGCATGATCTATGCTAATGGCAAGTCCTGCATTCTGTTGAATCTTGGAGGTCACTAGGATGAATGATCTCTCAACAATGGAAAGAAAACGCGCGCTACGAAGGCGTGAGCGATGTCGATCGCCGTTCAGGGCCAATGCAAACAGGTGTCAGTTCATAAAGCAGCCTCACCCAAAGACTGCCCCGAAAAACTTTCTCATCAACTGTAAAATCGGATGCGGCAACGCCATGAGTAATGGAAATAGGCGAGTTTTTCTAATAAACCTATATCTTAAACTCTTGTTTCCAATACCGCTTGATCTTAAACTTTTAACATCTATTTTCCTCAGCCATTCGATGAGGATTCTTGCTTCGTGGTGGGGAGTTTCTCGGACATTAATTGCATGTTCTTGGAGGTCAATCCACATGTATCTTTCATCATCTCCAAACCGCCAAGTTCCATCCTCTATGTTTTGCCTCATACGCGAGAAGGTTTGTGCGTCAGTGGAAAAACCATGTTCATTTGGGTCGACGCCAGCGATTTCAAGTCCAAGAATGGTTCGACTGCATTTCTCACACTGATTGCAGTTTTTGCCTACGCCAACGCTGAAACGTTCCCGCGCCAAATTATCAATACACGAACAAATTTGGAGTTTCGAATCGTTTCTCATGATGTAGTCGGCAATAAGGAACAATTTGTCTTGCCGGCTAAGTTCATACCCGTCGTGTTCAACTCTTGTGCCTGTCCATTCTATTCTGTTGTCGATATCTGGGTGGGATCCCCAAGGTAATTGTGTGTCAGCGGTGAATGAAGAGGCAATGTACAGTTTGTCAACTTTTTCTACATACGTGAGTGGGGCGCAAAGACCTGTAAGGGCAAGTCCGTGCATAACTCCTTGATACCAGTTACTTGAAATCACCTTTGCAGATGTAAGAAGCATATCAAGCATGAATAATCTAGGTGCATATTCAAAGTTGCTTTTGATGATCCTATTTTCGGGTTTGACTGAACCAAACGCCTTCTTAAGGTAATCGGGGGAGACGTTCATTAAGTCATGATACCGCGAGGCGCTACCCGCAGTAAAATGCACATCTTGAACACTTACAAGAATCGGATTCTCGTCTTGATGTCTAATAAACGTGGCCCACGAATCGACTCCTCCAGAAAAAAGCGCCATTCGTCTCGTTCGGGTATTGACATGGGGTGATACGATTTTTTCTGCTTGAATTTTACCGCCAAATTTCAACTGAGGATAAAACTTCTGAAGCGTCTCTCTAACGTGATCAAGCGAACACAGAAAAGTTTCATCAGCAGTTTCAACGAAGACTTCAGCTTGATTTGCCCATGCGATTGGCGCGATCGTAGCAAGAAACGGTATAACTAACGTGGTCTCAGGGATTTCTTCGACTGAAGTATCGTATTCAGCTATGAATCTGTCATCATCGAAGAACTTCCTTATCCGCCCCTTGCAATCGAAGCCTACCGTGAGCCTATTCTCAGCAACCTCTACTTCTGACACCGTTAACTTACTCACGCAGCGCGCGCTCCCTTCCTTGAATACCATTAACTCAAGTAGAAGATTAAAACGGTTTCCTTCATGGCCGCAAGCACGCTTTCTCTGCTGCTACTTCTAACATTACCCATAAACCGGATTGCTTCGCTGGTTATGGGAACAATTATGTACCTTTTCACATACATGACTCTCATTCTCTTAACAGGAGCACCAGACATGGGTGAACTTGAAACAATAGAACAAGTGCTTGAAAAGATCCAAATCCTAGAATCCTTGGCTCCACCGTTTCTAAGATATCAGCAAAGAAATCCGAACGGCAAGCGAGGGCTGATAAATGGATCAGGAAGAGAGCATCTATGAAAGTAGCAATTATCTGCACAGACTTCCTTCCAAACATAGGAGGCATTCAACTCAACGTCTATAATCTCGCCAGTCATCTCATAAACAGGGGACACGAAGTCAGAGTTCTTACTTCGAACATAGTTGGAGGAATTCAGACGGGACTGCCCTCAGAGGAAGACATGAATGGAATTCAGGTTACCAGACTTCCTTTGCTGTCCACTGTGGCGTCAAATAGATTCGTGATTGCCCCTTCAATTATCACGAAGCTCTTTTCCTTGGATGCAGAAATATACCACGTATTCTCAGTTTTGCCGTACTTTTTCACAAACGTGTCATCTCTGATCTTGTCACTTGTCAAGAAACCTCTAGTAATCACTCCGACCTACCACCCGCTTCGAGAGTCGATTAGAATGAGTACTACCTCACGCATGCGAAGAACATTGTACTATGGACTCTTCGTCCCAAGACTGTTGAGAAAAGCAGATTGCGTGATTGCACTGACAGAGAAAGAGGCTGAGTACTACAGAAGTCTTGGCATCAAAAGGGTTCATGTTGTCCCAGTAGGCGTGGAAATAGGTCAGAAACAACAATCCTTTGAAGTTGAAAAGTACAAGCAAAAGCTTGGCTTAGAAGGGAAAGTAATACTTGTGATAGGACGACTTGAGGAGCGCAAGGGTATTCAATATGCTTTGCGAGCACTACCCTTTCTTCTCAAAGATTTCCCCGATCTGAGACTTCTCATTGTCGGTTCTGACGCGGGTTACCTTACTCCTCTCAAGGACCTAGCCGAAGGTTTGGGTGTTGAACATGCGACTGTTTTTGCAGGGACGCTATCTCATTCTGAGCTTGAATTGGCTTATGAACTTTCGGACGTAGTAGTGGTTCCCTCCGTTTACGAGGCATTCAGCCACATAGTAATCGAGGCTTGGAGTCATGCAAAACCGGTAGTGGCATCTAGGACAGTTGGCCTTGCTGAAAGAGTGGCGCCCGAACGAGGTATTCTGTTCAATTTGGGTGATAACAAATCTCTGACCCGAGCCTTGTCAAAATTGTTGTCCGACGAGAAACTGGCTCGTTTGATGGGAAATCAAGGACGCAAGGCTGTTCAGCAAGAATTCACATGGGACAGAGTAACTTCAGAGCTTGAAGACGCATATCGGACGGTCTTGTTGGGCAAGAAGGTACTAGGAATACCACGCAGCAGTACAGGATTTTCGTAAATCAGCATCCTAGAGCCGTTGGCAGATGAGCCAGTGTTGGTGGAGCATTGGAACTTCAGGGGCGCGGTCCCTATGATAATCCATGACTGCTCCTTTAAGGACAAGAGAGTTATTTCGTCTCTGAAAAGCTTACACATTGGCACACCGTGCATCGGTGCTCAAAGTAAAGTGTTTCTCTTAGGAACTCCAACGTGCGCAGGCTATCAGACGCTGAAACACGAGACCATGGATCCAGCTCACGGTGTTTCTTGCACTCAGTTAGGTTCGCAAAACCATTCATTTTCGCGCACATACGTATGCTGCAACAGGCCACGGCAAATAGAATGCGATTTGCTTCATGAGACTCCCATACTCCTTTATTTAGCTCATTTCTGCCAGACTATTTAGGAACGGAGGGAAGACTTTCCATTGCTTAAGCGTGAGCGCCCTGCTTTGATGTCAAAAAACCTTGCAATCGGAGGGTTCTCTTTGGGATACGTCTACGAGAAGGTAATGGCCATGAATAGTCATGTCCCAGGCTCTTTCGCGTGGCATTCATCTCTGCGTGGCTCTGAAGTCTTTCTCTATGTCCGGGGCAACCACTTCGTTCATTTGGAAAGCGAGCAATACGTAGTTGTGGCATTGGGGCATCTTTCTAACAGAGCAGGTGATGTCGGAGAAATTGTGCTAAAGAAGATTGAAGGCGATCTGCATAGCAATGACCTTGTCTTCGTCAAGGATCTTGAAGGGTCCTTTTCTTTGATAATTGCTAATAAGTCCACTAAGACAATAATGATCTATAGAAACATCTGCGGCGTGCCAAACATCTATTACGTAAACTCGAGACGTCAAACACTTTTCTCAGATAATCTCAGCTACCTCGCGTGGGTTATCTCCAACACATCCAACGAAAGACTGGTCGTTGATGATTCTCAATTGCCCTACTATTTTCTCTATACAAGATGCTTCGGGAAAACTTTGTTTCGCGGAATTCAAAGCGTACTTCCGGGCGAACAGGTCCGTATTAGTCAGAGGGGTGTATCCACTTTGCAGCGGATGGACATCAGTGACATGATTGGGCCGCGCATAAACGATTGCGAGGAGGCTCTGGAGCATGAAATGACAAAAATAATGGCGGAATATAGCGCTACTTATCCTGACATTGTAAACATCTTTTCAGGAGGGGTAGATAGCTCATATGTGCAAGCTCATATGTCTCGCCTGATTGATAGGACGATTCGGACTTTCAGTCTTGCGTTGTCGATTCCATCTCGAACGTGGCAAGCTGAATATGATTATGCGCGTTCCGGAAGCAAGTTTTTCGAATCTGATCACACGTTTGTTTGGATGAAACCTCAAGAGTATCCGGATCTGCTCATTCGCTCCATTTTGGAGCTTGGGCGACCCCCAACAACTCAAGGTGCTGCGACTGTCAAATTGTGGGAAGCAGTTAAGAAGATTTCAAGTACCGCTCTAATGGGCGTCGCTGCTGACACTCTTTTTGGTATGACGCAAGAGTTAGCGTATGTTGACCGCGCGATAGTGTATGAGAAACTGATTCCCTTCAAACCTGTCCGCATGATGCTGCCAAGAATAATCGAATCGTCTCCGTTCAGGACTAAGTGGCGAGAAAAACAGGCTAGGTTTCTCAAATCCTCCACGCGCGCTCTGATCCTTGATCTGCATAATACAATGTCACAAACGCATCCTCTTAATCTCACGGAACCAGTGCTACTTGAAGCATCGACAAAACTGTTCGGACACACTAAGATAATTGATGCGATCAATGAACGACAGGCTCAGATCAGGAATTTTCACATCCAAGGTTCTCTCAAAGAACGCTTACATTCTTTTCTCTTGCTGGACGTGGGCTTGCTCGACGGTGAGGAGTTGTACGAATTGGCTTCCTACGTCGGTCTGAGATTGGTTTTTCCATTTCTGGATTCGAGAATGATCAAAGCTGCTCTGTCTATGAGAGATGCAAGATTCTCGTTCGGAACCAGTAAGAAGGTCATCAAGTCCGCTCTAAGAAAATACTTGCCGAAAAAGCTTGTTTACAGAAGGAAAACAGCTTGGGGGCTGCCCGTGCCTGAATGGATGGGTCCTGGAGGCGTTCTGCATCCTTTGCTGCAAGAAGCCAACAATGAGCCAATGATCATGCGAGAATCAGGGGAGGGCACGAAGCCGACTGCTTTTGACTGGGTGCTATTGTGTTTCAATCTTTGGCATAGACTCTTCATTCAACATCAGCGCGCGCCAAAGCAGTTCGGGTCGTAATGCGCAGGATTCTTCCGGTGTTATGATTTGACCAAGTAGATGTGCGTATTCCTGTCTCCCGGTTGATCAGAAGTCCCTTCGACGTTGCTAATCTTAAGTTGTCCCACTACGACTATTTCTTGTCTGCTCGCTGTTTCAAAAGTTCCGTCAGCCAATTTATGTTCGACTTCAACTAACACCGTTATGCCGGGAGCCAAGACAACCCAGTCATTATTGTGATACATCGAAGCTCTTTCAACAGTAAGTTCATCGAGATGATCTTCCTCTACAATGTAGTCTATGAGACTGGGCAATGGCATGATCCACGGATTACGGGAAGAGTTGACGTCGAAAATCTTGAGGGGAAACATTGGCAAATACTCTACCCATAGGTGGTCAATTCCTGTTCTGCCCATCCACAAATTCCAACCTAGTCCTTGTTCTTCGCATCTGAACGCGGCTTGCTCAGCCCACTGAAATTCAGGATTAGTGTAGTCGAAAGGAACATGGCTTCCGAACTCTCCAAGCCAGAAAGGAGCTTTCAGCTCTGATCTTGCCCTTACAAGAGTATCCAAGTTCAGATAGGATACCTCACAGGGAGTGTAACTCTCGAAGCTTGAATCTTTGTGGTTCCAATAATGGGCAGTGAACACGACGTTTGGTCTTAAATATGGCTGAACGAACTCTGCAAGCTTGTGAGTATATTGAGCGCCGACAAGGTATCTAAACGACTGCCAAATGACAATGTGTCTAGGATCTACAACGCGCACTGCATCAGTCAAGTTTGCGTATGCGCGTATCACGTCCCTCGTAGATGTAACAGATGGATCCCACGAATACGGGCCGGGCTCATTCCACAATTCATAGGCTGCAATGCGTGAATCGTCAACATATCGTCTTGAGAGTGCCACCCAATCGTCAATTAGCCTCTGGGAACCAAAGAGCGCGTACTCACCATCTCCGAACGTCTCATTACCGATGTGCAAATCCAATATTCCCTTAATTCCATGCTGATCAAGAAAGCCGAGAACCCAGTCCAACTTGTCAAAGTCAAGTATGTCTGAGGCTGGGACTCCATACTGTGGGACCGGAGGGCTGTCGGCAAAAGCGAAAGCAAGTCTAATAGTGTTTAACCCCATTGCTTGGATCTGTGGAAGATGCAACTGCCAAGCCTCCTTGTAACGTTCCCCGGCATGGAAGAGATAGCTGCCGCCAGCACCCCGCCACGTAACCAGATTTCCATATTCATCCAGTATCTGATCTCCAGAAACAAACTCAACAGGACTAATCTTCAGATAGCAAATACTCCCCCCTGAGTCGATTCTATAGACGTTCTGCTGAGACCGTGATGAAGGCAACAGCCGTGCATTCGAAACGGCTAGTAGGACTATGACAAAAATAATTGATCTTGCACTTTTCAGGGGCGTCATCGTAATCAACTAACGTGACCGACTTCTGTCGTGTTATGACAACAGATATTCCTTTAAAATAAACTTTCTCGTACAAATGTCGTACATAAATACAACTGAACGCTTGCCGCGTTGCGCGCTAGCTGAGCTTCAGGCGAGTACAAAACTGAATCGCCAGATGAGATAACATAAGAGGATTGCAAACCGAGACTTGCGGCAACTGTGAAGCCGACCAGGATAATCACGAGAGCAGTTGCACATCTGAGTTTTTTCGAAGCAATACAGTTCAATATATCCTACACAGTCTACACTAAACACATTTGTGGCATGAGCTCTTTCAAGTTGATTCTATTCTACAGTGCTATTTAAAAAACCATTTTGCACAAGAGTTCAATAAGAATACCGAGCGATGGGTTGGACTTCCCTTTCTGTAGTATAGGTATTTATGTATGAGCACATAGGTTCTATTTGAAAGGTAGAGGAGAATATGAACTCTTTAAAGTCTTACAGAGCTGGATTCAAGGCTTCGTCAATTACCTTCTTGTTGCTAGCTGGCATTCTCATCCTACCGTTATTTACTCTGATTCAGCCTACTTGGTCCCAACCGCCGTGGTGGAACACAAATTGGAATTTCAGAAAACAGATTACTCTGAACCATCTAATGGTGAAGGCTGACTTGGAGGACTTTCCAGTTCTCATAGACATCTTTGACAGCGACCTGAAAAGCAAGACTCAATCTGATGGAGACGACATTGCCTTCACGGCCAATGACAACGATACGCTGAGCCATGAAATCGAGCTATATGATCCCAATTCAGGTCATCTGGTTGTGTGGGTGAAGATACCCCTATTATCCTCCACAATAGACACTGAGCTTTTCATGTACTACGGCAACCCTAGCGCCCCTAACCAGCAAAAGCCTCAAGCTGTCTGGAATTCCAATTTCACAGCGGTTCAACATCTGAAGGAGAGTTCTACTACCCGCTATGACTCCACAGCCAATCTGAACCACGGTACGACTTATGGAGGAATCAAGAAGAGCAACGTTGGAAAGATTGATGGGACGGACGAGTTTGATGGCATAAACGACTATACGTCAATAGCCAGCAGTCCAAGTCTGAACCCTTCAATAGCCATAACCGTCGAGCTATGGGTAAATCTCTCTAGCACGGGCAATTACATGAGTCTTGTTGGGAAAGACAGTTATGGTCAGTACTATCTAAGGGTGGGTAAAGAAGTGGGAAGAGCATATTGGATCGTTAGGTTCGGTGATGGTACCTATGCGATTGTTGAGGGAAATATCGGATGGACGTGGAATGCTTGGCACCACATAGTTGCCACATTGGACACACAATCACAAATGACGAAGATATATCTGGACGGAATCGAAAAGCTTAATGGCACTTTTGGTCCCGGAAAAAACATAGTGACTTCGACAAAACCAGTATTGATAAGTGACGTATCGTCAAAATGGCTTAAGGGAAGTGTCGACGAGGTTCGCATCTCGAACGTTAGTCGCTCAGCTGCATGGATACAAACATGCAGCAACAATCAGAAGGATGCAGTGGCATTTTATGCGGTAGAGAACGAAGAGGTCAACTCTTTTGCCCCACTCGTCTTTGAAACTCCATCAAATGAAGCCAACAATGTGTACACCAACCCGACCCTGCATGTCCAAGTTGCCGATCCGACAAGACAGAACATGACCATTTTTTTCAAAGAAAGAGTAGCTAATGAGTGGAAGGAGATCAAAACTTATGAGAATATTCCAGATGGGTCATACAGTGCTGTCCCCACCAACATGACCATTCTAGGAACAACATACTATTGGGCAGTATGCGTCACAAATGGAGCGCAATGGACAAACAAAACATACACTCTGACAACAACGACCAAGATACTTCAACAGAAATGGGGGATTTCTGGAGCTCCAAAAGGAGTTTCAGGTGTCTTGGCGGCCGACATTAATGGAGATGGGATAGATGAAGTCATTCACGGTGGGAAGGGCGGTGTCGTTGCTCTAAATGGGTCTGACGGTAGGGTAATTTGGAACTATTCGGATACGACCCTTAACAGTCATTGTCAAATTGAGATGGCTGATCTCAATCATGACGGGATCCCAGAGATTATAGCACCCATTGAATCTCCCGCAGGCATACTTGCTCTGTACGCAACTGGAAATGTCTACTGGAGGACAACTGGGTTGGGAGGCGATACGTACTCAGGTCCCGTAGTTTTCGATATCGACGGAAATGGTTATCCAACGATCTTCGTTGGCTCAACCGACATCATGCACGGTCTGAATGGAGAAGGAAGAATAACCGCGTTAAGCTATGATGGAAGAATACTGCAGCAGGTGTTCAGTTGGCGCCCTTGCAGTGGAGGCCTGTCGATTGGCGACACAAATGGTGATGGAGAGTTCGAACTTTACATGGGTGATCGATACGCGTATTTGAATGGCACTGAATGGGTGGACAACAATTATGGCAAAGGTGTTCAGTCTTATTGGGCGAGAAACCTGACTCTGAGATGGAGTCGCCCTGACATATTTTGCAGCAGTCAGAAGCCGATGCTTGCAGACATCGACAATGATGGAATATTGGATGTTGTCGTAGGTGATCTAAATGGAGGATTGGCTGTTCTGAATGCGACAGACGGAAGCACGATTAGAATGTCACTGAATATCCCCAATGACGCGCCAACACATTATCAACCGTCTATCTACGATATAGATCGCGATGGAAACCTTGAGATGTTAATGGCCGATCCGGAGGACGCTACATCAGATGACTTGGTCGTTTGGGACCTGGTGAAATGGCGCGTCGATGCAAGATTGTACCTAGGAAAGAACTTCTACGGTCCACAAATTGCAGACGTAACCGGCGATGGCAAGATGGAAATTATTGCAATCAACTACAAGAGTATATTCGTGATCGACTCATCATATCGTGTACTGGATGGAATTGCAGGTCTTTCCGGAGAAATTGTTTCCGCAGACGACGTAAGAGACATCGATGGGATCTCAGGTCAAGCCAACACACTAAACTATGCGGTGGTTCAGGATATCGATGGTGATGGTTACAACGAATTAATCACTTCAGCATACAGTGGCGTGTTGTACGCATTTGACACGCCAGCCCGGAGATGGAATCCGCGGCCTAGGTCTGAGGTTCAATTCTACAGCGAATACCGCCTTGGAGTTGCGGAATATGTGCAGCCTCAAGGAGGCCCAACACCAGTAATATACTCCTCAAATCCATCAAATATGATGGAGAATGTGCCGCTGTCATTGTCAAGCCTCGAATTCACACTGACAGACTATCAGAACGAACCTATGAACTACACCGTTGCAACTTATCCAGACATAGGTTCCGGCGCGGGCACCAACGTATCCAATGGTAGGTACGCCGTTTCAATAAGTTACCTCGCTCCTTCCACGACGTACACTTGGAACGTCACAGCCACGGATGGAATTCATCAATCCCTGAGGGTTTTTGCGTTTAAAACAGAGTCCTTCTTCTCATGGTGGAACGAGGGATGGAAGTATCGCAAAAGAATAGCAATTGACCATAGCAAGGTAGATGCTGGCTTGTCCAATTTCCCATTGCTTATTGATATTACGGACAGCGACCTTGTCAACAAGACCCAGCTAAACGGTGGAGACATCGTTTTTACGGATCTGAATAACAATCAGCTTGACCATGAAATCGAATCTTATAGTAATGCAAATGGGCACCTGGTGGCATGGTTACGTGTGCCGATTGTTTCGTCGACGACAGACGTTGTGTTCTACATGTATTATGGCAATCCGAGCGCGGGGAATCAGCAGAAACCACAGTTGGTATGGGATTCTGGCTTCGTAATGGTTCAGCATTTGGAAGAACTTGCCGGAATCCGCAACGACTCCACACTCATGAACAACAACGGTTTGCCAAACGGCGGGGTCAGCAAGGCAGTTGTCGGAAGAATCGATGGAGCTGACACATTCGACGGCGTAACTGGGTCCATGACAGTGGCTAACAGGCCTAGTTTGAATCCTTCATCCGCAATCACTATTGACCTGTGGATGAATTTGTCTTCAACATCAAACTACATTAATGTAGTCAGCAAAGGCGAATACAGCCAGTATTTACTAAGACTGGGGAAGGCCGAAGGTTACACTTACTGGTGCGTAAAATTCACCGATGGCACGTCCAAAACGATCGAAGGCAACGCTGGTTGGAAATGGAACACCTGGCATCATCTGGTTGCAACGTTGGATACCCAGACACCCACGACAAAACTGTATTTAGATGGAATCGAGAAATTCAGCGGAACGTTTTCTCCAGGAAAGACCCTCATGGCAACATCAAATCCTGTTCTGATAAGCGGTCTTTCAAGGCAGATCAAAGGAAGTGTCGATGAGATTCGCATTTCGAACGTAAGCCGCTCAGCTGCATGGATTCGAACAAGTAGCAACAATCAGAAAGACCCAGCGGCATTCTATACGGTGGGAAACGAAGAGGTTCCGCTTCAGGTGCAAATGGTGTTTGATCCTTTGCCTGCACAGGATGCTACGAATGTTTCACCTTCCCTGTCCGAACTGAGCTTCAATATGACAAGTCCTACGGGACAGTTGATGAACTATACTGTAACAACCTATCCAAACATAGGTTCGGGAAGCGGAACAAACGCCAGTAGCGGCAGATTTGCAATCCCCGTAGTCGGTCTCCAATACTCTTCTACATATAAATGGACCATAGAGGTTACGGACGGAATAAACTCGACAAAAGCTGTCTACACATTCACAACATACCCGAGCGAACCGCCAATACAAGATGAACCTATTCTGGTTCTAAACCCAGACGGAAGCATAACCTGCTACAACCAGTCAACCAACGATCCAGATGACTCCAAAGTGACAAACATCTACAACTGGTACCGAAACAACACTCCAACAGCAAACCTGATTCTGCCATTTGAAACAAATAGCTCAACAACAACCAGAGACTACTCAGGATACGGAAACGATGGGCTAATCATCAGAGGAGCCACATGGACCGATAGCGGAAAAGTCGGAGGAGCCTACAAACTCGACAGAGGATACATCCAAGTCCCAGGAAGCAACACCCTCGACGGAGGAGGATCATGGACAGAAATCACCATAGAACACTGGATATACCTCACATCGCCTCAAACAGGCACCGTACGGACTATCTCAAGAATGCCCAGCTACGAAATCGGCATAAGCGGTAACAGCATTTTCGCAAGCATCTGGGTGGTTACTGGAAGCGCATCAAAAAGCGGTCTCAATCGCATCTCCTACGCTACAACACTGCGGACAAACACATGGTATCACATCGCGCTCACCTACAAGAGCGGAGTCGCACTTACACTATACTTGAATGGCACAGCCGTGGCATCAACACTCGTAACAGGCAACATCCAGCCAAGCGGCTTCAATCCGCTAGACATAGGCTGGTTCGACTACTTCAAAGGCATTATCGACGAGGTCAGAATATATCCCGAGAGTCTATCAGCACAGCAAGTGTACCAACGATACATCGAAACCAATGCCGGCTCAAGCAGCAGCGCAACAATAGTCTCGCAGGAGACAAACGTAGGTGAGACATGGGAATGTCTAGTCACACCGAACGACTCACACCAGGATGGAACAGCGAAATTCTCCAACACGATAACAATAGGCTACAACAACAAACCAATCGCCAAAAGCATCACAATAACCCCAATCACACCCAGAACAAACGAGGATCTAGTTGGCAGCTACACTTACTTCGATCCAGACGGAGACCCAGAAAACGAGACAGAAATCCGCTGGTACAAAAACGACATACTACAGCCAGACCTTAACAACACCTTAACCGTTCCAGCAGCCCTAACCACAAGAGACGAAATCTGGCACTTTACAGTCAGACCATATGACGGTGAAGAATTCGGTGCAATACAGACGTCGCCGAACGTGACTGTACGCAATACACCGCCGTCTATTACGAATGTTCAGATAACGCCTGACCCCGCTGACGAAAACAGTACGTTAGCAGTGGACATATTCGGTTGGGTTGATCCTGATGGCGACTCTCAACAGTACGTTTACCAATGGCAACGCTACACTTTGGGAGAGTGGATAGACATTGAAGGCGCAACCTACTCTACGCTGGGTCCAGAATACTTCCAGTCAGGAGATTCAATCAGAGTATTAGTCACTCCATTTGATGGTCTAGATTTCGGAGAAACAAGAAACTATTCTGTATCCATCAGTAGCTAGGAGCATTTAGCCGGAAAGCCTTCCATACTGTATCCCATTTTTGCTGGTCGAAAAAACAAGCAGATGTCCCCGAGTAACCATTGTTCAGTATTCAGGTGAAACAACACTTAATATGCTGTCTGCATTTGTCCTAACAGCAATGCCAATTGAACGCACTCAAAAGGGAATCAGCCAATGGCAGGCAAACTAGCTAAAGTCGCGGAAGACTCAGCCCGTAGCGGCTTTTTTCTAATCTCCGGCACGGCTCTTTCCACTGTGATTCTCGCGATCGGCTCGATACTGACGGGAAGATTTCTAGGTCCCGAGCTTTACGGACAATATACATTGGCGCTTGTTGTCCCTACTCTTCTCCTTACATTCACTGACTTGGGCATAAGCCAGGGCATAACCAAGTTCACCGCTAGCCTCAAAGCAAAAGACGAAACCGAACGCCTCGCAAGAATAATTAGATATGGACTGATGATCAAAGCTTTGGCAGGAATAGCGATCTTTACTATCAATTATGTCTTTGCAGAGCAATTCGCATCGTTTTTCCTCCAGAGGATCGACCTGGCTTTTTACATACAAATAGCATCTACAGCAATACTCTTCCATGTAATGTTCGGAACCGCAACGTCCGCCTTCTTAGGTCTAGACAAAACGGAATACAATGCAATCACAGCAAACATACAAGCACTTGCCAAAACCATAATTTCGATATCACTCGTTCTCCTAGGATTTGGCGTTGCAGGCGCTCTAGTAGGCTATGTGGCAGGTTATGCTATCGCAGCGATCGCGGCCATGGCCATCCTTTTTCTTCTGATAAACGAGAAGCAAGCAGTCAAAAATGACTACACCATTTCAGATGATTTAAAGAGCCTCCTGCGTTATGGAGCCCCACTCTACTTATCTGTGCTCCTCGCAAGCTTCCTTTCACTATACCAAAGCTTCATACTTGCCCTTTTTACATCTGACGCTGACATCGGAAACTTCAAGGCGGCCGGAAACTTCACTCAACTTGTCGCAGTCCTGTCAGGTCCAATCACAACAGCATTGCTTCCTGCATTCTCGAAACTTGATTCAGAAACAGGCAACAAAATTAGAGTCTTCTTCAAGCTCGCAAACAAGTACACAGCCATGATCATACTTCCAACCGCGTTCCTACTTATCCTGCTTTCCAGCGAAATAGTCGAAACAGTGTACGGTTCAACGTACCAGACTGCCTCATTATTCTTGGCGCTTTTCTGCCTGACATATCTCCTCGTGGGACTCGGTTATCTCGCACTTTCAAGCTTCTTCAACGGGCTCGGGGAAACAAAAACAACGCTAAAAATGAGCATAATCTCGCTAATTGTGCTCGTTATTCTATCCCCCATACTTACCAAAATGTACAACGTTCCAGGCCTCATAATCGCCACCTTCTTGGCAAGCGCTGCAACCACGATCTACGGCTCATACACCGCGAGAAGAAACTTTCAAATAGAGTTTGGTATTCGAATAATCTTCAGGATATACCTAATCTCAGCCATATCCAACTTTCCACCCTTTCTAGTTCTCTATTTCACGCATTTACCCGCGCTTTTTGGCGCAATAATTGGAGGGCTCCTGTATCTCATCACCTACGCAACGCTGACGCCCTTGGCAGGAATAGTGACAATTCCTGAAATCCAGATGGCTAGACACGTCACGCAAGAGATGCCTTTACTGAGGCTCCTCGCAAAACCATTGCTAAAATACGAAGAAAACATCCTGCACAAAACCGCAAACAAACAAAGAAAAGACCAACAACCCAGCAAGAGTACGCGAGAGACATCCTGATGCTCTGGAACAGTTCCGATACACGAATCAACTGTTTCCACTTCGTCACCGTGGACCTGCACGCCCCATATTAGGTGGGCTGTTCCACCGTCCCGTGCAAGAAGACCCCAGTAAATCTAGACATTGTTTCCCTCTTGCGTGTCATTTACGTCAAAGCTGAGGCTCAAGATTCCAGTAAGAGCGTGCGCCTCCTACTCAGTTAGTCATCGGTAGCCAAATACGATAAATGTCAGACTGATTGCTGTTAGCAGTTCATAAGCGCGCGCCTAGCGACAACAAGAACCCGAACGACATTCAAATGAACTCATACTATTAAGGCCAATCTCATGAGCGCGCTTTCCCACGCCGATGAGCCTCACAGTCTATCCGTTTTCTGAACGTTTCTTCTTGGTTCGACGAAACCGATGGATTCGACGTAATTGACGAGTTTAAGGCATCGTGGAAGTGTGGCGAAAATCCTTGACCGCTCGCTGAAATATAAATAAGCTAGAAATCACAGTTTTGCAAGATGGTGATTGAAGATGCGGAGGCGCCGCTGGTATTACTTTTGCAGGCTCAAGAGGAATCTGTGGCTGAAACCTGGTCAGCTCCAAGAGATGCAACGTAGGAGGCTCATAGCCATCTTGAGATTCGCATACGAGAATGTGCCGTTCTACCATAGAAAGTTGGACAGTGTCAACGTGAAGCCTGATGACATAAAGTCAGTTGACGATTTGTCCAAGATTCCGACAACGACGAAGTCTGAAATCCAATCAAGCCAACTGGCTGACGTCATGGCAAGAAACCACGACGTTGACGAATGCCTAAAAGCAACGACAAGCGGCTCAACCGGTCTTCCGCTAACCGTGTTTCACGACAGAAGAGCTATGGACTTCAGATGGGCTCTTCAAGCACGCGGATACTGGGAACAGGGACTTAGACCTTGGCACAAACTGGCCGTCATAGATGATCCCCGAGTACGAGGAGGATACAGCGGACCAGCAAATGCATATCGGAGGAAAAGCCTGTCTCAACGCCTTCGAATTTCCAGAAAGAATTACATCTCAATCTTTGACGATGCCAACACACAGTTAGCAATACTCGAAAATGTTAAACCGGACGTCATCGACTCATTTTCCTCTTCTATGACAATCCTAGCTCAACTATGCACGGAAAAAGGTTGCCACATTAGACCGCACGTCATCCTCACGAGCTCCGATCTTCTATACGAAAATGACGCGAAACTGATCAGGTCGACATTTGGATGCGATACGGCGGACAACTACGGATGCTATGAACTCGGGCAACTCTCTTGGGAGTGCCGAGAGCATAGGGGTTATCACATGAACACGGATGCGTTTGTTATAGAGTTCGTCAAGGACGATGAAAGAGCAGCCTTTGGTGAACGCGGAGAAATCGTCTGCACAGGTTTGATTAACTATGCAATGCCGCTCATCAGATATCGGATGGACGACGAAGGATCATGCGTCAACGAGAAGTGCTCATGCGGCCGACCTCTACCGCTGATGAAAATGCTGGAAGGACGCCGAGACGACTTTTTGACAGCTCTGGATGGTAGAATCGTCTCTCCTCTAATCTTTTTTCCATATCCATTCAGCAGCTTGGAAGGAATAAAGCAGTTCAAAGTTATTCAGGAAACAAGAGACAAGTTAACGATTCAGTTAGTCGGCGCGGAGAGTTTGCTTACTAAAGGGCTCTTCGAAAACGCAAAAAAAGATATCAAGAGAGTCTTTGGAGACGGCATGCAAGTCGAGTTTCAACTGGTGGAAAAAATCGACAGAGACCCCTCTGGAAAACTGAGAAAAATCGTCTCAAAAGTCCCGATAGACGCCCGCGCCTAATGTTGCATGCAACCTGCGCGCGCAGCGCCTTCCTAAACTATCTCTGCAAGTTCCGTAAGAAGGCCAGAGTGACTGCAGGGTAGTAGTCCATTGCCCATAGACATTGTCGTGCGCCATACGTGTTGCTCCACACGAATGTTTCAAGTATCGTGGAAGATGCGTTGTAAGCGTAGCTTGCGTAGTCCGAAGCCATGCCGGGCTCGCCGCCGCCGTACCCGATTATGTCCACTTTTCCAACCCATATGTAGGAGCTATCGTCTGTAAACCATCCATAGTGTTTGAGGCCCACAAACGTTTGGTTGGCCTTCTGCAGCGCGTTGACTGTTATTGTCCTGTTCGATCCTGATAGGTAGTATCCGTAGATCATGGTGAGGGGGTAGTAAGACCAGCCCTCATGCATGTTCACATACAATGTGGGCGCGTAGTTGCCCATCAGGTTCCTCAGCGCCCACGCTTCTGGTTCACTAGTGTTTGCAGTAGGCGGGAATTGCCTGTTCAAGTCCACGCCGTTTGCGTTGTTCCGGGTGTTGCTGACGAACCCATCTGGGTTGACGACTGGCACGATGATGACCTTGTACTGTGTCAGCTTAGTCTGCCAGTATGGATCAGAACGGTAGTACTGGATGAGCAGTTCGGCTATTCTGAGGCACGCGAACGTGCCCGTCTTCTCGTTGCCGTGCATTGAACCGTCGATTATCGCGTTCTTGCTGCCGTTACCGATCACTATTGCCACAATGTCACGACCTTGTACACTTTGCCCGATAACCATCTTTTTGGCGATGTCACCGTTACTATTCACCATGGCGTCCACTTGACCGTAAACCCACGTTATATCCCACCAGCTCTTACCGTTTGCCATCCACCTTGCGTATTGACCAGTCGGGAAGTCCTGCACCATCTTCACAGCTGGAAACACATGCCAGATTCCCGTCCACTTCGTGTCGGGCGTCGTAGTATCCAAGTCTATGCAATAGAAGCCGCTGCCCTCTTGTGTGCCTTTCATCAGGAATGAAGCTGTTTTGCCACTGTCAACGCGTGCTATGGCTGTTATGTTTGAAAATGAAGAAAGAGCAGAAGTGTTCACTGCGGTCAACTGATTGATGCTTCCAGTCTCATTTCTCATGTCCGCCACGTCGCCCGCCCTAAAGTTGCCCCAATCCACCAAATACGTAACCTTATTGGTTGAAGCGACCAGCAAACTCGTGTTCAAGCTGGGATAAATGACTCCGCAGAAATCCCTGACGTCAGAAATCACGACGTGTGTCCTGGCGAATTCCTGAACCGCTGATGAATTGTATCCTCCGCCTTGTCCGGTCCACACCACTAATCCATCAAATCGATCAACGTCTTCCAATCGAGTGACCTCCAAAGCACCTATGATCCGATAGCTTATGCTTTGGTTGCCAAAAAGCCAGCAAAAGTTTATGATCGCAGGTTCATCGGCAAGGGAGCTGACTATTCCAAAAGTGTATCTTATCTGGCCGACATAACTGGTGCTTATGATGACAGAATCACAATAGACGTTCACGTCATGCTGCACATTAATGCTAGACGTCAAGCCAAAACGAACGGAGCTAACACCAGTACCATAGTGCGCAGTGTCTAGATTCGTGAGAGATACTCTTTCAACACCATTAACCCAAGCTCGATACTCCCCAATCGACCCATGCACCCTAATATAGAACTCAACGCAGTACCACCGTCTCTCAGCGGGGTAAACAGCATCAGAATCCTTGGCAACCGAAGAAGTACCATTAAGGCCGACAACACCAAACCTGTCAACCCCGTTCGACCGGTGAATACGTAAAGTGCATTGAAGTTGTCCACCTACCTCAAATCCGATCAAACCAAACCTGTCATCATTATCATCAAGCGGCAACCCACCAACGATATAGAAATATCCTCTTGCATAGACCTCGCTAACCGTCGGAGACAAACTCCTGAAAACATAGGCGTACCTCGTGCCAGACGCAGCAGAGCCAGTCTGAAAACGCGCAACGTAGACTCCCTCATATGAGCCAGTTGGCACGATCGTTGCGTTGTCTCCAACACCAGTGGAAGTACCATTCCAAGCAGCAAAATTCGAGCTTTCAAAATCATCTCTAAACAGAATCTTACCTTCTGGCGGATAGTAAATTGAACCGCTCGACGATACAATGCTGGAGGACTGCAAGCCAAAACCTGCCGCAGCCATAGAAACTATTAGAATTGCAAGCAAAATGAATGCTTCTTCAATTTTTCTTGATGCAATCAAGTTTACACGAGCACCCTACACCAATCAAGATTATGTACGATCGTCACTAATTACCTTAACTCCCGTTTATCCTGTATTACTATTTAATAAACACTTTTGAACAAGAGTTCAACACAAATACATATCAAAACACGAACTCATAACGCCACAGCTCCAACTCAGTTTCACAGGAATATATCCGAAAACGTAGAAACCCTTGAATAGCCGATCAACTTGTGCTCATTCTACCATATTATCCACGATGAGGACAAAGAATGCAGAAGCCATGGCAAATGCCCCAATTACAGAACAACCGTCTGTTTCTGGCTATAAAGATCCTGCCAATTGCAGCAGTCACCATAGCGCTCTTCTTCCAAGACCTAATGCTCGTATTTACAGATGCCATACAAAGTGACACAACAAGCCACATACTAGCCGTACCCATACTCTTTGCCTACCTACTGTACAGAAAAAGAAAAATGCTCAGAGCCGTCATCCCACTCGAAAACCAAAACCAACCAAAAAACACAAAATACCTATCACCAATCATCGGACTACTACTATGCACTACAGCCGTACTGCTATACTGGCACGGCTCATACACCTTCACACCCCTAGAATACCACCTAATCGCCCTACCCATATTCCTAGCCGGCCTAATCCTAGCAGTCTTCAACCCGCAAACACTCAGACAACTAGCCTTCCCAATAGCCTTCCTGTTCTTCCTGACCCCACCACCATCAGAAATACTCTACTATGTCGGCGCGGCGCTCCAAATCCTCAGCGCCGAATCCTCCACCGCCATAGCCAACCTATTCGGCGCATCATCCACACTGTCAACTGCAACAGGCAGCCCGACCATAACCCTGACCAGACCAGACGCGTCAAAACTAACATTCACTGTGGACATCGCATGCTCAGGAATATACAGCCTCATCGGCTTCCTCATATTCATAGTCTTCGTAGCCTACATAACCCGCGACAAACCATGGAAAAAAACCACACTCATCCTAATCGGACTCCCACTCGTCTACCTACTCAACATACTGAGAATCACAGTAATGATCATCATAGGCTACTACTACGGTGAAGACCTAGCCCTGCAAGCCTTCCACCTACTCGGAGGCTGGTTCCTCATATTCCTCGGAACCCTCATACTTCTAGTAATCTCTGAGAAAATATTCAGAACCCAAATATTCGCCCCCACAGCTGAGAAATGCCCGCAATGCAACCTGTTAGGACAGCAACGGAACTCGAGTTTCTGCACTGAATGCGGAAGAGTAGTAAAAGCCGGATTAATCAAACTCAGCAAAACAGACGTAGCTAAGCTAGCCGCCATTACGATCAGCATCGTACTACTTCTATCAGTCCAAGCTCCACTGTTCGCCTTGAGCTCGAATCAGATCCAAGCCTCAGGCAACAGACCAATGATATCTGTCAACACGGCATCGGGAACACAAACGCATGAGTTTCTGCCGGACGAAACCACTTCTGAATATGTGAAGTCGGCTAATTACTCGCTCAGCTTCTTGTACCGAGACATCGCCTTCGAAGCAAGAGCCAAGCAAGATATGTCCTTAATCTACTCGTACTCGCCCCTCAACGCAACTGATCCAGCCTCAAACAGAACAGAATATTTCATCTGGGCCACCATCGAAATAGGAACCGCCACCTCATCCCTTCACAGGTGGGAAACCTGCCTAATCACGTGGCCACTAGCACATGGTAGCCAAGCGAAAGCTGTGCAAATCGAACTCAAAGATATCCAACTAACCGAAAACCCGCTGATACTTAGCCGCTACTTCGTCTTCAACCAAACAGCCACGAACGAAACACAAGCAGTCCTCTACTGGTACGAATCTGCAACATTTACAACCAACGGAACAGGACAACAGAAGAAAATGAAAATAAGCCTCATAACCTACCCAGAAAGCATCGAAGACATCCCCGAGGTGGAAAAACAGCTAACCGCTCTTGCCAGAACCATTGCCGATTACTGGCAACCTATCAAAACGTGGTCCAAGATCACCCTGATAATCTCACAACAAGGGGCGAACCTAGCAATAGGAACCGCCATGTTAATTGCTGCAATCATGATCTTCATCCTACTTGAAACAAGAAGACAAAAACAGGCCAACCAAAAAGTACTCCAAAAACTGTCCGAAACAAACAAGCAAATGATCACGTCAATACGGAAAACAGAAGCCAAAACACTGCCCACATTAAACAAAATAGCCAAAACATATCAACAGGCAACTGGCCAACAAATCAGCGAACAACAACTACTTGACAAACTATCAGAACTCGAAAAAACAGGAACAATCAAGAGCACAATCGCCAGCCAAAACGACGAACCCATCCAAACATGGAAAACCCACCTGTCACGAACAGGGAAACCCTAAAAACCTAAAGAAACATTCTAGGAAGAATAATATGCAAAAACCAAAAAAAGATTCTGCGCTACGCCGAACAATCGGCCAACTAGGATTAACGAAAATCACAGGATGGGCTATCCTCGGCCTAGGCGCACTAGCACTAGCAGTGTCCATCGTCTACTCCTCATCGACACTGGCCATCATAGGCTTAGGCATGATCTTCTGGGGCGTAATACTCACATACATCCGAAACGAAGAATACGTGAAAGAACTCATTTTCCAATCAGTCGGAAACTCCTCATTCTCTTCCCTTAACCACATCTTGCAGCAAATGGGCTACAGCAACAAAGCCATATACCTGCCTCCAAGATACTTCAAAGACCCAGAAACCAGCAAAGCCTACCTTCCGAAACAACAAGACGAAAAACCACCAACCCCCGAACAAATCCAGACCCAGGAAATGCACCTCTTCACCGAAAACCCGAAAGGCATGCTAACCACCCCACCAGGCCTGGAACTCACCAAACTATTCGAAAAAAGACTGGAAACAAGCTTCACAAAAGAAGACCTATCCTACGTCGAACGAAACCTGCCCAAGCTTCTCACCGAAGACTTGGAAATAGCCCAAAGCGTTGAAATCAGAAACGAAGCCACCAAAATCACCATCAGAATAGAGAACTCTCCCTTCTCAAACCTCTGCAACGAAGCCAAAGCTTTCACCAACGCGTACAACGTCTTAGGCAGCCCGCTGGCAAGCGCATTAGCATGCGCCCTAGCCAAAGCCACAGGAAAATGCATAATCATACAAAAAGAAACCACGGACAACAAAAACATAGAAATAGAGTACAAACTACTCCCAGAGGAGCCACCCAAAGCATGACCTTTCCACTAGGCTTCTGGGACGTAAGCCTCATACTGGCCGTGATGGCTATAACCCTGCTAATAACCTCAGAACTGCTCTCCCCATACTACGGCAAAATCAACATACAAATCAACAAAAAGAGACTCAAAAACGCGGCCCTAGCCACATCCACACTGTTTCTCGCCACCGTCGTCATAAGAATCGCCGGCATAATCATAGGCGGCACCTAAACAAGACCATCTAACGAACCTCGCGCATTGATTTTATTGACAGTAAAGGCTATAGATAACACTTCTAGAAAAACATCTGGCATCTTCTAGAAGAAGATTCCTTCACTGTTTATTAATAATGACGACGTCACACTTTAAGGAGATCATAATGAGAAACATAAAACTAACATCGATATGCGTCGCATTAGTCGCGCTAGTCATGATGGCAGGCCCCGCTTTCGCAGCAAGCATCAGAATCGAACCACACGGAAGCTACTACGGAGAACCAATCATGCTCACAAGCCCAGCCACTTTCTACGTGAACCTCACAGAAGGCGCACAAGAAGAAACAATGTACCCGCACATCTTCCTAGCAATGACAGAAACCAGCTACAACAGCCTCACCGGAAACGTCGTCGTAAACTGGACAAATGAAGGCACACCCGACAGCATAACAATCACAGCATGGAACATGGAAACAACAAACGTCAAGATACCACCAGAAGCAGACTCAGGCACATTCTTCAACGTTGCAACCCTTCAAAGCCACCTAGTCACATCTGAACCGATCTACTGGGCATTCGAACCCTTCCTCGACGGCATGAACATCACGCAAACACCGACACCATTCACCATTACAGTGCCAGCAACAGACCCTAGAGTAGCAGTCTACGTACTAGGAAAAGAACCAAACAACCAAGGCGAAATTCCTGACCTATTCAACAACAGAAACCCACCGACACAACCAGGATTCGTAGTACCAGAACCAATCACAATCGCAGCCACGACGATGTCACTAGTCGCACTAGCAAGCTACGCAATCGTCAAACGAAAACGCCAAAACTAGGATTCAAA